>Ga0194050_1000756_pt1 | contig 11248 bp, 12 predicted proteins | sample SepL2310m_MetaG_FD_148657 | JGI IMG/M metagenome (GOLD analysis project Ga0194050, IMG submission 148657) | Anoxic zone freshwater microbial communities from boreal shield lake in IISD Experimental Lakes Area, Ontario, Canada - Sep2016-L239-10m | ecosystem: Environmental > Aquatic > Freshwater >...
ACCTTCTCTAACCCGGCGATACCCCCCTACTCTTAAGCCAGTAGCAAAACTCTCACTCACCGCACAGGGGATCTGAATAGTTGGCTCAGCAATAGCGAGTTATCTACTCACATCAGGTGCATGGGTACTTGAAGAAATGAGGAGTAAATGAATAAGAAGTTAATTGCAACAATTGCAACAGTAGCTGTTGCTCTTACAGTTTCATCAAGTGCAATCGCATTAGCTGATAATGGCAAAGGCAAAGATAGATTGGGTTCACTCCTATCTGGGTTGGTTGCTAAAGGAACAATTACACAATCTCAAGCAGATGCAATTGTTAAAGCTCAAAGTGATGCAATGGTTGCTGGCAAGGCAGCGATGGATAAAAACCGTGCGGCTGAGATTGCCATAGTTACCTCAACTCTTGGCATTACCGAGGATGCGCTTAAGACACGAATTAAAGCTGGAGAGTCTCTAGCAACTATTGCTGGTGCAAAGAAAGATGCGTTGATCGCAGCCCTAGTTACCTTTAAAAATAAAGAGATTACTGATGCTCAAACTGCTGGAAAGATCACAGCAGATCAAGCAACAAAAATGAAAGCAAATATAACTGCTCGGGTAACTCAGATGGTTAACAATCTTCGCCCACCAAAGGGACCACATGGTCCAGATGGTGACAATGATGGCGATATTAAAGGTGGCTCAAAAGGTGCACCTGGTGGGCTAGTAATTCCTGGCACAAATGCTGGCACTACAAAGCTTGCTAACAAAACAAAAATTAAGGTCGTTAGAGCGTAAATACTTCTGGAAGTACCCTTCCAATCTAGACACAACTGGCCTGGCTTATCAAAAATAAGCCGGGCAGTTTTGTTTTCTGCCAAACTACCTATCATGAAGATTCATATTGGTAGCGATCACGCCGGTCTTGAGTTTAAGGCCAAGATAATCGAGCATCTTAAAAAAAATGGTCACACAGTTACAGATCATGGACCTCACACCTTTGATGCCCAAGATGATTATCCAACCTTTTGTATTCCAACCGCTATTGCAACTGCAAAAGATCTAGCCTCCTTTGGCATTGTCTTAGGTGGCTCAGGAAATGGTGAGCAGATCGCTGCTAATAAAGTTAAGGGAGTAAGAGCAGCTTTAGTTTGGTCAATTGAAACAGCAAAGCTTGCCCGCGAGCACAACAATGCAAATGTAATCTCACTCGGTGGCCGCCTTCATGATGAGGCCTTTTGCCTGCAGTTAGTTGATACCTTTCTAGCAACACCCTTTACTAATGATGAGCGGCATGTGAGAAGAATTAATCAGTTAGCTAATTATGAAGATACGGGAAGTATTTAAAGTTTCTCATATCTAAAATCAGTTACTAGATGTCCCTTCTTTAATCCCTGTCCTTCAAACTTTGAGATTGGCCGCCAAGTGGGCCGGGGCACAATACCGCCGGTGAATTTAGGGTTGGCATCAAAGCGAGGCTTTATCCAATCAGCATAAGGTTGCCAATCAGTTGCAATATGTATAAAGGCTGCTGGCTTTAATTTTTTAGCAATTAGCTCGATGAATTCACTCTGCACAATCCGTCGCTTATGCTGGCGATTTTTTGGCCAAGGATCTGGAAATAATAGGTGAATACCATCTAGTGAGTTATCTGGAATGTAATTAGCAAGTAGGTAGGTTGCATCCTCGCGAAGTAATTTGATATTTGTTAATTGCTTCTCAACTATTAATAGCAGAAGTGCTGCAAGACCTGCGCTGTGCATCTCAACTGCCACATATCCCCTATCTACTGAGCTGTGCGCAATCTGCGCAGTTGCCTCCCCCATACCGGAGCCGATCTCTAAAATCACCTGATCTTTTTCAGGAAATACCTGATTAAGGATTAATGGCTGATCACTTGGTAAGTGGTATTGATCCCAGTACTTATCCATGGCCAAACTCTGAGCACGGGTCATCCGATCACCACGAAGTGAGTAACTTCGGTTTGAAGGACGTTCCATCTTGGCTTAACCTGCAATCTCTGCTTGGATATGGTCAGAAAATAATATTTCCAAGTCCAATTATTGCTTATTAATTAGGAGTTGATGTGCCAGGTTTAAACTCAACTAGGGCTGAGGCTGCCGACCGCGCTGCCCATCTTGCAGTTCAAAGTTATGAGTTAACCCTTGATTTAACTGCTGGAGAAGAAAGCTTTATATCTGAGACCAAAATTAAATTTACCTGCAATAAGCCAGGTTATGACACCTTCCTTGATGCAGCTGGGAAGAATGTAATCTCAGCAACCTTAAATGGCCAAAGTGTTGATACCTCAAATTATGATGGCGAAAGCATCTTTATTAAGAATCTAGCAGCCGATAATGAGTTAGTAATTAAGATGAATGGGCTTTACTCAAAAACTGGCGAAGGATTGCAGCGCTCAGTAGATCCAGTTGATAATGAGGTTTACCTTTACTCCCAAGGTGAGACCGCATTTATTCGCAAGATGTATCCATGTTTTGATCAACCAGATTTAAAGGCGACCTTTACCTTAACCGCCATAGCACCAAACCATTGGTCGGTAATCTCAAATAACCCAGTCAAAGAGAGGGTTGAGTTAGCAGATAATAAATCTAAGTGGAGCTTTACCACTACCCCAAGAATCTCTACCTATATCACCGCTCTTATTGCCGGTCCTTACTACAGTATTTCTGATCAGTATGTGGGTAAGAAAACTGTGCCACTTGGAATTTACTGCCGTAAATCACTCGCTGAGTTTCTAGATCCAGAGGATATCTTTTTAATTACTAAACAAGGTTTTGCCTACTTTGAAAAAGTCTTTGGCCTTGAGTATCCATTTGAAAAGTATGACCAGATCGCAGTGGTTGATTTTAATTGGGGTGCGATGGAAAATGCCGGCGCAGTTACCTTCTTAGAGCGCTTACTTGTCTTTAGATCAAAGGTTACTGAGCGGATGTATAACGCGCGGGCTAACACAATCTTGCATGAGATGGCACATATGTGGTTTGGCAATATGGTAACTATGAAGTGGTGGGATGATCTTTGGCTTAATGAATCATTTGCTGAGTGGTCCTCATACCTTGCCATGGTTGAATCAACTAGATTTAAAAACTCTTGGACAGGCTTTAATCAAGAGCGAAAGAATTGGGCATACCGACAAGATCAGCTAACTACCACCCACCCAATTGTCTCTGACATGGTTGATATTGACACAGTGGCGGGTAATTTTGATGGCATCAGTTATGCCAAGGGTGCATCGGTTTTACAGCAATTAGTAGCACATGTGGGAAGAGATAATTTTATCGCCGGACTTAAGGAGTACTTCAAAAAGCATGCCTTTAAAAACACCACGCTAGATGATCTTTTAGTTGAGTTAACCACTACAAGTGGCCGGGATTTAAAACCTTGGGTTACCACTTGGCTACAAACAGCAGGTGTTAATACCTTACGCCCATCACTTGAGATAGAAAATGGTGCATATAAATCGGTAACCATAATTCAAGAGCCACCAACTATGCCCGCTCGTTCCATCCAACTTCGCCCCCACCGAATGGCGGTTGGTTTATATGATCTAGTTGGCCAAAATGTAATGCTTCGCAAAAGTGTTGAGTTAGATGTATTTGGTGAGAAAACTATGGTGGCAGCACTTGCTGGTGAGAAGGCTGCTGATTTATTACTGCTTAATGATCAAGATCTAACCTATACCAAGATTAGATTTGATGATCGATCAATCACTACCTTAAAGTCACATCTTGGCAAGATTAATGATTCATTAACCCGCGCTCTTTGTTGGTCGGCGGCCTGGGATATGTTGCGAGATGCTGAGATTAGTGCCACAGATTTTATTGATATTGCATTAGCTGGCCTAGCAGGTGAGAGTGAGATTGCAACTGTAACAATTATTTGCGCCCAATTAGGCAGCGCTGTTGAGTTATATAGCGCTCCCACAAAGCGCGATTCCGCACGACTTAGAGTAGGAAATGCAGTTGAGCAGATGCTTACCAACGCAGCTGGTGGTAGTGATAACCAATTACAGTTTGTAAAGGCATTTACCAGCTTCGCCTCCTCTGCTGAGCATAATGATCTACTTAAAAATTTATTAGCCGGTAAGTTAAATGGACTTAAGGTAGATGCAGAGATGCGTTGGTCCTTAGTAATTGCATTATCAGAGCGTGGCTTAATGAGTGATGATGAGTTAGCAGCGGAGTTAGCATTAGATAACACCTTAACTGGACAGCTCTCCTATCAAAGCGCACTTGCTGCTCGGCCAACTGCTGCAGCAAAGGATGAGATTTGGAGATCAATTACTACTGAGGAGATCTCAACCTCACAACGTGAGGCAAAGATTGCAGGCTTTATGCGACCGCTGCACCGGCCATTACTTGCTGCTTATGTTGATCCTTACTTTGATTTACTACTTCAAACCTGGGGCAAAAAATCCTATGAGGTGGCAAGTAAGTTTGCTACCGGTATGTATCCAACCTATATAACAAGTGAGCAGACTTTAAATAAAACAATTGATTGGTTGGCCACTACAGGTAAGGATGGTCAGGCAGGGCTAAGAAGATTAGTCTCTGAAGGAAGAGATGCTATTGAGCGAGCGCTTAAGGTGCAGGCAAAAGATAAGTAATTAAAAGGTATAAAAAGAATTAATCAATATGAGTAAGGCTACTTGCCTTTTTCTTACTACCTTTTCTAGTTTCTTTTGCGGTTATGTAAGCAAAAAATGAGATTACTACAAATAACAAAATTGGCGCACCAACAAAGTAGGTAAGAGTTTGCATCACCGTTAAACCTTGCCCTGCTAATGTGCCATCCTCCATTACGCCGTTGCCGCTCCCATCGCCTCAACACCAAATGGTTTTAGATACTGAATCCAAATTCGATCTGGTTTTCCAGTTCCTAATATCCGCCATGCTGCGCCCACTGGTTCACGTGGGGTATGACGAAGCCGCCAACCTAGATCCTTTAATGTGCGATCTGCCTTTGCATGGTTGCACTTATGGCAAGCTGAAACCACATTCTCCCAATTATGTCCGCCACCCCTTGATCTTGGAATCACATGATCAATTGAGGTTGCAGTAACTCCGCAGTAAACACAACGGTTGTTATCGCGAGCAAAGATTGCTCGCCTAGATAATGGCACCGCATGGCGGTATGGAATCTTTACAAATTTATTTAATTTAACAACAGATGGTAATTTAATTGATCCGCGGGCGTAGGTAAGGATGCGACCTGAATCTTCCACGCTAGTGGCGCGCTCATTTAAGACGAGGATTAATGCTCGTCGCTCTGATACGACACCTAGTGGCTCATAGGTGGCGTTCAGCACCAATGTTTGTGACACTGAATGCAACTCCTTTTAAGTCAGCGCGTGGCTCGCGCCGTAGGCATATCTTGCCTGAGGTTTGCAAAAAACGCATCATTTTTGGCGAGATTCTTTCTTACATTTGGGTTAAGGTTTTGATCTGATCATGAAAAGAGCTGAAAATATGCGAGATCTCATCGATTGGTTCACCGGCGCCCCATTAAATATCACCTTAATTATCACCCTATCGATCATCATCTCAATTATTGGTCAACGGGGAATCGCAAGACTTATGAACAAAATTGCCACCGCAGATCTGATCTTAGGTCCTAAAAGATCGGGCGTGCGGCAAAAGGAGCGAACAAAAACAACTAGCACCGTTTTAAAATCAACCTTAAATGGTGTGATCTGGTTGATTGCAACATTTATGATTTTAGCTGAGTTTGGTTTAAATCTTGGGCCGCTAATTGCATCCGCTGGTGTGATTGGTGTGGCATTAGGACTTGGCGCGCAAACCTTAGTCCGCGATATTTTATCTGGCATCTTTATGTTAGTAGAGGATCAATATGGGGTGGGCGATAAGGTGGATGTGCTTGATATCCAAGGCGTAGTTGAATCTGTTGGACTTAGAATTACCACGGTAAGAGATAAAAAGGGAACTATTTGGTATCTGCGAAATGGTGAGATCTTAAAGGTTGGCAATAAATCTCAACCCAAAAACAAAGCTTAATCTGCCCTCTTAATCTGCAGCGTTAATCATCCCAGCAGCAGCTGCCTCTAAGTACGCCCAAAGCTCAGCTTTTAAATCATCACCAATCTCAAGGCCATTTACCGCATCCTTCATGCAAAGTAGCCAGGCATCATGCTCAACTTTTGAGATATGAAATGATGCGTGCCGCATTCGTAACCTGGGATGTCCTCGCTCCTCACTATAAGTAGTTGGACCTCCCCAGTACTGCTCTAAAAATAATTGAAGCCGCCGCCCTGCCCCATGTAGATCATTTTCTGGATACATCGGGCGCAAAATTGGATTTACTGCAACTAAAGCGTAGAAGTGTGAGACTAGGTCGTTAAAGGTTTTTTCACCGCCCGCTCTTTCATAAAAGCTACTACTCAAAGCTTTACCGGCTCTTTTTTTAATGAGGTGGGAGTTGAAATTTGCAGTACAAAGTAACTTGTAATTACGCAGAGAATTCCAGTTAGATAAAAAGCGGCGGCGTAATCACCAAGCTTTACTCTAAGAACTGCTGCGCCAAAGGCTGCGATAGCGCCCCCTATTTGATGGGCGGCAAATACCCAACCATAGATAACAGCGCCCTTCTCTGGCCCCAATACCTGACGACAGAGCAACACTGTTGGTGGCACAGTTGCTACCCAATCTAGCCCATAGAAAATAATAAAAACTAGCGTAGATGGGTGCAAGGTTGAGAATAATATGGATGGCAATAAAAATAATGACAAGCCTCGCAGTAGGTAGTAAAAGAATAAAAGCTTTCTTGGATCAACTCGATCGGTTAAATAGCCGGAAAAAATTGTGCCAATCACATCAAAGAGGCCAATTAATGCCAGCAAACTAGCAGCGGTTACCTGCACCATTCCATGATCATGAGCTGCTGGAATAAAATGGGTGCCAATTAATCCACTAGTTGATAGACCACAAACAAAAAATGAGCCTACTAAGTACCAAAAGTTTCTTACCTTACTTGCATCCTTTAATGCATTTATCGCAGCCTTTGCCGCATTACCCTTTGGTAATACCGGTGGCTGCCAATCATCAGGCGCCCCATATGGCGTTGTGTTAATACTTTGTGGATCCTCCTTTAAAAAGAAATAAATGAGCGGCACCATTAAATAAGCACCGAGTGCAATAGCTAAAGATGCTGCCCGCCATCCTGGATTCTCAGCTAGCTTTGATAGACCGGGTAAGAAAACTAATTGGCCAGAGGCTGCTGCTGCAGTTAATACTCCTATTACTAAACCACGCTTTTTAACAAACCATCTATTTGTAATTGTGGCGGCAAAAACTAATGCCATCGATCCAGTCCCTACTCCAACTACTACACCCCAGAGCAACATCAGGTGCCAACTCTTACTCATCCAGATTGTTAAAAGTGCGCCAGTGCCAACGGTGGTAAGGGCAGCCATTACAACTTTTCGAACGGTAAAGCGCTCCATTAAGGCAGCTGCAAAGGGTGCGGTTAGGCCGTAGAGCAAAACATTTATAGCAATTGCAAGTGAGATTACATCCCGGCGCCAGCCAAACTCCTCCTCCAGTGGCAAAATTAATACAGAGGGTGCGCTACGAAAACCTGCGGTTGCAAATAATGTGCCAAAGGTTATGCCTGCAACAATCCAGGCTGGGTGAAGTTTTGTCTTCATTACTTAACTAGGTACTTAGTTAAAAAGCTTCGCTCATTATCTGTAATTGGGCGAGATTTTCTACTTTCTAAATCAATCATTACCTGCACCGTCTTCATCTTGGTAAATACCAGCCCATCCTTTGAAACCTCATACCCCACCACAAAGGATGAGTTACCAATTGACTCCACCCATAAATCTACATCGTAGTAGCTTTCAAACTCAGTAATTGGCATCAGATAATCAACCTCACTTCTAGCTACTGTCATCTGAACCAAAACAGAGTCATCTTTTTCTGCAAATTGTTGCTGGCCCCAATCAATTCGGGCACTCTCTGCATATGTTAAATACTTAGCATTATTAACATGGCCAAATGCATCTAAATCATTCCAGCGAACAAATGCTTTGTGGGTAAATTTCATATCACTATCCTAATTATCTAGTTAACTTACGGTAGGTAGCACGGTGAGGACGGGCAGCATCGATGCCAAGACGAGCAATCTTATTCTCCTCATAACTTTCAAAGTTTCCCTCAAACCAAAACCACTTTGATTCACCTTCATAAGCCAAAATATGGGTAGCAATACGATCTAGAAACCATCTATCGTGAGAGATCACTACCGCACACCCTGGAAACTCAAGTAGTGCGTTTTCAAGTGAGCCAAGGGTCTCTACATCTAAATCATTGGTTGGCTCATCAAGTAATAATAAATTACCACCCTGCTTAAGAGTTAGCGCAAGATTTAATCTATTTCGCTCACCCCCTGATAAAACTCCAGCCATCTTTTGTTGATCAGGTCCTTTAAAACCAAAGGCTGAGACATAGGCTCTGCTTGGCATCTCAACATTTCCTACCTTTATAAAATCAAGACCATCTGAGACCACCTCAAATAATGATTTCTTTGGATCAATACCGCCGCGGGATTGATCCACATATGAGATCTTTACTGTTTCGCCAACCTTAACTAAACCAGAGTCAGCTTTTTCCATACCTAAGATAGTTTTAAATAATGTGGTCTTACCAGCACCATTTGGCCCAATTACGCCAACAATTCCATTTCTTGGAAGTGTGAAAGATAGATCATCAATAAGAATGCGATCATCAAAGCCTTTAACTAACTTTTCACACTCAACTACCACATCACCTAACCGAGGCCCTGGTGGAATTTGAATCTCTTCAAAATCTAACTTACGAGTTTTATCAGCTTCCGCTGCCATCTCTTCATAACGAGCAAGACGTGCCTTTGACTTTACCTGTCTGCCCTTGGCATTCATTCTTACCCACTCAAGCTCCTCTTTTAATCGCTTTACTCGCTTAACATCTTTTTGTCCCTCAACCTTCATACGAGCTTCTTTTGTCTCTAAATAGGTTGTGTAATTTCCTTCATATGGATAAGCACGTCCTCGATCTAACTCCAAAATCCACTGGGCAACATTGTCTAAGAAGTATCTATCATGTGTAATAGCGACAACTGTTCCTTCATACTTACTTAAATGTTGCTCAAGCCATAAAACAGATTCAGCATCTAAATGATTAGTTGGCTCATCAAGTAGTAATAGATCAGGTTTTTGAAGTAATAGTTTGCATAGTGCAACCCGCCTGCGCTCTCCACCGGACAATACTTTTACATCCGCCTCAGGGGGTGGACAACGCAGGGCATCCATTGCCTGCTCTAATTGGGAATCTAAATCCCAAGCATTTCGGTGATCTAATTGTTCTTGTAGCGCTCCCATCTCAGCAAGTAATTTGTCATAATCTGCCGCAGGGTTTGCCATCTCTTCACTGATCGCGTTAAATCTATTTAATAAACCAATAGTCTCTGAAACACCCTCTTGCACATTCTCTAATACATTTTTATCCTCATTAAGTGATGGCTCCTGCAGCAAAATACCGACGCTGTAACCAGGGGTTAGATACGCCTCACCATTTGATGGTTGTTGAAGGCCGGCCATAATTTGTAGCACCGTTGATTTACCCGCACCATTTGGTCCGAGCACACCAATCTTGGCGCCGGGCAAGAACATCAAGGTGACATCATCAAGAATTACTTTGTCGCCATGGGCCTTACGCGCCTTTTTCATCGTGTAAATAAACTCAGCCATAGGTGCAAACCTTACCTGTTGTAATCGGTAGACTTATCCCTACAAATCCACATAAATGCGCCTGTAGCTCAGTCGGATAGAGCGAATGCCTTCTAAGCATTAGGTCGCAGGTTCGATTCCTGCCAGGCGCGCTTTGAAGGTAATTATCAGAGGCTCTAGTGGTTATTTTTGCACATAACTCATTAAATTTTTTATCCCAAGGTATTTAAATTAAAAAATTTAATAGCTGAATAGGTAAATAGATGAAGGGTTAAAAAGCCCGGACTGGCCGGACGTAGAATGTGTTGCCCTTAGAACCGACCGCACCGTTGCTTCCAGTTAAGTAGTCCTGCGCCTGCGCGGTGAGGGCAGAGTTATCAGACGAGGTCCAGTAGTAGTTTTCCACGAAACCCGCCGCACCTGGTCCTGTATTGATCGTTCCACCACTGCAAACTGTTGCATCAGAAGTCCAAGCCACACCTCTTGCCCACTTACACATCTGATTTAGTTCATCTTTAGATGGCAAATACCAATCAGATAAATTATTTGGTCCTCGATAAGCTCTAGAAATAGTTCCAGCTTTGCTGGCAGTAGCGTCTTGTAAAACCATAGCAAGGGTATTTCGATAGCCCCAACCTATTGCAGTTGCCGTTGCAGTCTCTGGAGCGCTGGCGTTACTAACTAAAGTGTTTGTGTTTCCAGACCAAGCGTAGCGAGCATCTGTCCAAGCACTAGCTCCAGTTGTTGGAGCAGCCTCTAAGTAGTAACACTTACCACTGTAAGGACTTCCAGTTGTGGTGTAGCTTGGTCCACAATTAAATCCCGTAGTTGAGGCATAAAATACTCGCCCGCCCCCTGGACCAATATCGCCAACCTTGTAGCCGCCACTCATCTTTACCGCCACATTGGTAAGACCATCTGCCTGAAATGGTGTCAGCAATGTATTCGCATACTTATTATTTATACTAAATGTTGCTCCCGTAAAACTAAATGTGTCATTTGTAGCAGATGGAATAATTGTCCAAGATGCGTAAGTCATCTGGCCATTAATCTTTAGCGCAACCTCAGCATTTGCATAACCACATCCGGTTGACGGAGTTTGGTCAACATCACTTAATGCAATTGTTGCCACATACAACTGCCCAGTTGCAGCATCTGATGCGGTAAGTGCTGTGACAGTCACATTCTCATCACAGGCGGTTGCAGCAAGATAGGCCGCACCTTGTGAGTCTGGGGTGGTGATAGTAATTAAGGTGGCTGCAAATACTCCACCTGCTCCTAAGAGGGTAAAGAAAGCAATTATTAGAAAATCTTTTTTTGAAAATAAACCAATTGTGTTTGACTTTAGTGCGCCAAGGAGAGAGAGCTTCTGCTTTGAGAGCTTTCTGGGAAATCTGGAAAAAGTCAACACTATAAAGTGTAGCCTTAGGGTTTTTAGTAAAAAGAGCTTTTGTCACCTATATAGATAACAAGAAGTAAGTTAATGAGAGTTATACCTACCGGTATTGCGTAAGTGATATCGGT
>Ga0194050_1000760_pt1 | contig 11209 bp, 10 predicted proteins | sample SepL2310m_MetaG_FD_148657 | JGI IMG/M metagenome (GOLD analysis project Ga0194050, IMG submission 148657) | Anoxic zone freshwater microbial communities from boreal shield lake in IISD Experimental Lakes Area, Ontario, Canada - Sep2016-L239-10m | ecosystem: Environmental > Aquatic > Freshwater >...
AAAACTTACATATCCAATCGAGCCCACTACCCGTCAGTTGATGGTTTAAGGTCGCCTTATGCGTAGAGCAAAAATAGTCTGCACAATGGGCCCTGCCGTTGAATCTGCCGAGAAAGTGAAGGCGCTCATCGAAGCGGGAATGAACATGGCTCGCTTAAATCTCTCACATGGCTCATATGAAGAGCACCAAGCACGCTTTGATCAAGTGCGTGCAGCGGCAAAAGAGGCAGGGCGTCCCGTTGCTATTCTTGTTGACTTACAAGGACCAAAGATTCGGCTTGCTAGATTTATTGATGGCCCACATGAATTAGCGCGTGGAGATATTTTCACTATTACTACCGATGAAGTTGATGGCACAAAAGATCGTGTCGGTACTACATACAAGGGTCTACCTGGAGATTGCAAGGCCGGAGATCATATTTTGATTGATGATGGAAAAGTAACTGTGCAGGTTGTAGAAGTTAAGGGCAACGATGTGATTACTAAGGTCATCGAGCCAGGGGCGGTAAGTAATAACAAGGGAATAAATCTTCCAGGAGTTGCCGTCTCGGTTCCTGCCATGTCAGAAAAAGATATTGAAGATCTGCGTTGGGGACTTAGGGCAGGTGCTGATTTCATCGCACTTTCATTTGTTAGAAACGCCGCCGATATTAATGATGTTCATGCAATTATGGATGAAGAAGGTATCCGCATTCCAGTAATTGCCAAGATTGAAAAACCCCAAGCCGTTGAAAATATCGCCGAAATTGTCGATGCATTTGATGGCATTATGGTTGCACGTGGTGATTTAGGTGTTGAACTTCCCATAGAAGATGTACCGCTTGTACAAAAACTTTGCGTCGAACTTGCGCGCGATATGGCAAAACCTGTCATTGTTGCAACACAGATGCTTGATTCAATGATTTCTAACTCACGTCCAACCCGAGCAGAAGCTACAGACTGCGCTAATGCCGTTATTGATGGGGCAGATGCATTAATGCTCTCAGGTGAGACAAGTATTGGTGAGTTTCCGATAGAGGCTGTTCAAACTATGGCGCGAATTATTCAAAAGACAGAGGAGGGCGGTCTCGATCGAATCCGTCCTATCCGGACAGCTCCTCGCACCAAGGGTGGCGCAATTACAAAGGCGGCAACAGAGGTCGGTGCAATCGTGGACGCAAAGTATTTAGTTGCATTTACGCAAAGCGGTGACTCAGCACGCCGTATGTCACGACTGCGCTCTCCCATTCCAATTCTTGCAATGACCCCTGAGGTCGAAACATATAACCGCTTAGCGCTCTCGTGGGGAGTCGAATCGATGCTTACTCCCATCGTCGGTGCAACCGATGAGATGGTGAAGTTAGTCGATACAGTTTTAATCGACTCCGGACGTGCAGATATCGGAGATAACGTCATGATTGTTGCTGGATCTCCTCCAGGAATACCTGGCTCTACTAATGCGATGCGCGTTCACCGTGTGGGCGATGCCGTTGGTGGCGCCGCTCCTGCCTACCGCTAAGATTTACCCTTAACGCCTCGGTACTCCAACGGTAGAGAGGGCAGTCTCAAACACTGCATAGTGTCGGTTCGAATCCGACTCGGGGCACGTTAGAAAACATTTATATTCCGAAAGGATTTCAAGTAGTGATTCGTATTCTAGTTGCCGAAGATGAAGCGCTCATCCGCATGGATCTCGTCGAAATGTTACAAGGTGCTGGCTACGAGGTCGTTGCCGAGGCAAGTAATGGCCAAGAGGCAGTTGATTTAGCCAATCTTCACAAACCTGATATTGCAATTTTAGATGTGAAGATGCCGGTGATGGATGGAATATCGGCAGCGGAGAAAATAATTAATATAGCTCCAGTTTTAATGTTAACTGCATTTTCACAAAAGGAACTCGTTGACCGTGCACGGGATGCTGGAGTAATGGCCTATGTCGTTAAACCATTTACTATCACTGATTTAGTACCCGCTATCGAGATTGCAATGAGTAGGCATCTACAGATGCGATCTTTAGCCGAAGAAGTGGCTGACTTACATGAGCGCCTTGAAACTAGAAAGCTAATCGATCGCGCAAAGGGCATCTTGATGAAGGCGCTTAACTTGTCCGAGCCCGAAGCTTTTTCCTGGATTCAACGTGCGGCTATGGATCGCCGTATGAGTATGAAGGCCGTGGCCCAAGCCGTCATAAGCCCTGAGGCAGTCCCGCTGGACTAAAGGCGGAAATACCTTTAATTACATTGTTTTATAACGAAATTGGAATACTTCACGCACATTCTCGGCTTGTTAAGCCTAAGTGCGTGCCACTATTCTAAGCGTCTCCCTGTCCCGGGACGAAAAGAACAGGAAAGGTACTAAATGAACAAGAAGATTCAAAGTTCACTTGTCGTTGTATCTGCAGCAGCTCTCGTTTTTGGAGCCACAGCAGCATCAACCACAGGGGCACAAGCTGCCAATAAGACTTACACGATCGCCTACCAAGGCCCACTTTCAGGTGGCGAAGCCTCAACTGGAACTGATGAGATTAATGCCGTTAAGTATGCTGCAAAGGTATTTATGGCGAAGAATAAAGGAATTACTATCAAGGTAATCGCAGTCGATGACCAAGGAGATCCAGCTGTTGCATCAACAGTTGCCCCAGGTACTGGTGCCAATAAGAATATTATTGGACTTGTAGGAGCTGCTTATTCAGGTGCAACAATCGCCTCACTTCCATATTACAAGGCTGGCGGATTAGCAATGATCTCTCCATCGGCTACACGTGTATCACTAACTGATCCAGCATCACCTGACTTCGGTGGACCTGTTTTCCACCGCGTCGTAGGAAAAGATGACTTGCAGGGTCCAGCGTTGGCTAAGTACGCCACTGCCGGCGTTTCAAATGCAAAGGTATTCGTTTTTGATGATCAATCAGCATATGCAGTACCTCTTCGTGGTTATGTTGAATCAGGCTTGAAGAAGGTAGCTGGAGCATCACTTGTTGGTGGGGACTCAGTTCCTAATACAGCAACTGATTACAGCCCAACAATTGCTAAGATTAAAACATCTGGCGCAACTGTTGTTATCTACACTGGCTACTATTCAGCTGGCGCAATCTTCATTAAGCAGCTACGTGACTCAGGTTCAACAGCGATATTTGCTGGTGGCGACGGAGTCTTTAACCAAGAGTTCCCAAAGCTTGCAGGTGCTGCAGCTGAAGGATCACGTGTTACTGGTGTAGGTGGCTTAGCCGGTATTAGTGCAAAGCTTGAAGCCGATTTCCAGAAGCAAATGGGTCTCTCATCTGGTGTTTACTCAGTTGAATCATTCGATGCTGCAAATATTTTCCTTGAAGGTATCAAGGCTGGAAAGACAACTCGCGCAGCAATGCTCAAGTGGGTTAACGCCTACAGCGGCAAGAGCGTTAGTGGAAACACTATTAAGTTTGATAAGAATGGCGACATTTCTTACGGACTATTTGCTGGATTCACCTCAAAGAATGGTGTTCTAGTTAACACAGGAATCATCAAGTAAGTATTTAGTACTTACGCTTAGCAAGTTGGTGGGTGTCTTGGAAATCTCTTGAAAAAAGAGGCCAAGACACCCACCACTTCTATGAGTTCTTCCTTTATACTCGCGCAGGGGAAATAGCGAAGGAGAAAAATGTTTGCAGTTTTAATTGACCAGTTCTGGTCTCTCACTCTCGCTGGCATCGCCCTCGGCTTCATCTATGTCCTGATCTCTCTCGGTTACACCATGGTTTATGGCGTTCTTAGGATGATTAACTTTGCTAACTCTGAGATCTTCATGTGGGGAACTTTTGGAACTGTCATTACTAATCGTGACATCTTTCATTACACCCAAACATCAGAGCCGGCCAAGGGTTGGAAATTAGCGTTAGTACTGATTTGTGCCTTACTTATGTCGATGTTTGTTGCTGCTTTGACTGCAGTATTCGTTGAATTCGTTGCATATCGCCGCTTGCGTATGAAAGGCACTAACCGCCTTGCTACCTTGATCTCTGCTATTGGAATCTCTATCGCTCTTCAAGAGCTAATGCGTCTACTTACAAGCTCTAGACCAGTGGGCTCTCCACGCGTACTTGAAAAAATTATTCTGGCTGAAGTTTGGGGAGCAAACATCCGTCTCGATACTGTAGTCACAATTATTGCAGCGGCCGTTATCTTCTTCATTCTCGAGCGATTTATTCAACTATCTCGAATGGGAAAAGCGATTCGCGCAGTGTCACAGAATGAAGATGCCGCAAAGCTCATGGGAGTCAATCTCAACCGAATTATCACAGTAACATTTTTAGTTGGTGGTTTAGCAACTGGTGCCGCCGCATTTTTCTACATCACAGTCTTTGAATACACCAAGTTTAATATTGGTTTTACCATGGGTATGGCTGCATTCACCGCCGCCGTGATAGGCGGTATTGGAAACATTCGGGGTGCATTCTTTGGGGGTCTGAGCCTTGGCCTACTTGAGGTTTATGCATCTGCAGTTCTTGGAACCCAGTGGAAGGCCGTTACTGTATTTATTGTCTTAGTTTTAGTTCTTCTCTTTAAGCCAAATGGTTTATTTGGCGAAGCAGTTCAGCAGACGAGGGCATAAGGACATGAGAATTCGTAACTATTGGAATTTACGTGACTTTGGGGCATCGCTTTGGGAGAACGCCAATCGCCCGAAACGAATTGTAATTGCAATTACCGCCGTTATATTGGTTGGACTTCTACCTTTTGCGGGAGCAAGTTTCTTAGCAACACCTATAGCTGCCTATGACGCAGTACTTGTCTATCCAGTGGGAGTCTTTGTTTTAATGGCACTTGGTTTAAATATCGTTGTTGGAAAATCAGGAATGCTCGATCTAGGTTATGTTGCTTTCTTTGCAATCGGTGCCTACACAATGGCACTCATGGGTACCCATACTGGTTTAAACACTTGGGAGATCATGCCCTTTGGTATTGGCTTTGCCATGTTGGCTGGCGTATTACTTGGTCTTCCAACACTTCGCCTTCGTGGTGATTATTTAGCGATTGTTACATTGGGCTTTGGAGAAATTGTTCGGCTGATTGCTCTGAACTCTTCCTGGACTAAGGGCCCCAATGGAATCGCGAATATTCCGATGCCTCCAGATATTGGCCCGCTTAAGTTTAAGTTAGATGACCAGAAGGTTTTTTTCTGGGTCGTTGTAATAATGATCTTGCTGGTCATCTGGATGATTCGACGTTTGAGTATTCGCCGCCCAGGACGAGCATGGGAGGCAATTCGTCAAGATGAAGACGCCGCAGAGTTGATGGGTGTGCCGACTCTTAAGTACAAAATTTGGTCATTTACTTTAGGTGCTGCAGTTGGTGGGGCGGCAGGTGTTCTTTATGCCTCCAAGAATCTTTTTATCGCACCAGAGATGTTTACGCTCAATGTCTCCATTTTAATTCTCTCCTGCGTTGTATTTGGAGGAATTGGCAATATTTGGGGCGTCGTAGTTGGTGCGACGATTCTGGGTTATCTACCAGATCGAATCCGTTTTATTTCAGATGCACGCCTACTGGTATTTGGCACAGTACTCGTTGTTGTCATGAACTTTAGGCCCGATGGGCTGCTGCCACGTAAAAAGCGTGAAAAGGCGATAGTAAAAAGAGAGGTCAACGCTTAAATGTCCGAGACTCTTCTTTCAATTAATAATCTAACCATGAAGTTTGGTGGAGTAACGGCCCTTGGTGAAGTCAATCTAGAGGTTAAGAAGGGTGAAATTCTCGCCCTCATTGGCCCTAATGGAGCGGGTAAGACAACTGTTTTTAATGTTATTACCGGTGTCTATCAGGCAACGAGCGGCTCTATTACCTTCGATGGCATTGAATTAAAAAAGCAAAAACGATATGAAATCACGCAGTTAGGAATTGCACGAACTTTTCAAAACATCCGCTTGTGGGGTGACATGACCACCCTTGAAAACGTGATTACTGCTACAGATGCGCATAAGAAGAGCGGCCTCATTGGTGCTCTTTTTGGTCTGCCTCGCGCCCGTCGGGAAGAGAGAGAAAATCGTGAACGTGCGATTGAAATTCTCAAGTTCATCGGAATAGATGAGTACTCCGATCGTTTGGCAAAGAATCTTCCCTATGGTGTTCAGCGCCGTTTAGAGATTGCTCGCGCAATCGGCACCTCGCCAAAACTCTTATTACTAGATGAACCTGCTGCCGGCTTTAACCCGGCAGAAAAAGTTGAGCTTGCAGCCTTGATTAAAAAAATCCGTGATGCCGGATACACAGTTCTTCTAATCGAGCACGATATGTCATTGATCATGGGCATCTCAGATCGAGTGGCGGTTTTAGACTTTGGTGTCAAGATCGCCGATGATCTGCCAAGTAAGGTTCAAAAAGATCCTAAGGTTATCGAGGCCTATTTAGGAGTGCCAGCAGATGCGTCTTGAAATTAAAGATCTCCATGTCCACTACGGCAAGATCGAGGCGATTAAGGGAATCTCTGTCGTAGTCAATGAGGGTGAGATCGTTACGTTAATCGGTGCCAATGGCGCGGGAAAAACGACAACGCTTAAGACAATCTCAGGTCTTCGCAAAGTATCAAGTGGTGCGATCTTATTTGATGGCCAAGATATCTCTAAAGTGCCAGCCCATGAGAGAGTAGATCTTGGAATATCACAGGCCCCAGAGGGCCGCGGAATCTTTCCTGGAATGAGTGTTCTAGAAAACCTTGAGATGGGAAAGTTTCATCGCAAGGGACGCAAAGCTGAGATGGATGAGGATCTAGATAAGATTTATGCACTCTTTCCACGTTTAAAGGAGCGCACATCCCAGGCAGGTGGAACATTATCTGGGGGAGAGCAACAGATGCTTGCCATTGGCCGAGCCCTTATGGCACGTCCTAAAGTCTTACTCCTTGATGAGCCATCGATGGGTCTTGCACCACAGATGATTGCAAATATCTTTCGCATTATTACCGAGATCAATAAGACTGGTGTGACAATCTTGCTCGTTGAGCAAAATGCACAGCAGGCGCTGCAGAGAGCGCACCGGGCATACATCCTTGAGACAGGAAATGTGGTCAAAGAGGCAAAGGCCTCCGATCTACTCAATGATCCAGCGGTGCGCGAGGCCTATCTGGGCACTGGGGCGCACTCGTAAGCCCATCAATTTAGGGCTTTTGTTATACAAAAGTGACTCCAATGCGCCGTGTTAGGTTTGCTCAAATAGAGTGCACCACCTTACCCTTAGACCTTCCCCATCCCGGGACAGCATAAAAACCTATAGGAAGGCTCCACATGAATAAGAAGATCCAACGGTCCCTCGCCGTTGTTTCAGCAGCTGCGCTAATTTTTGGCGTTTCAGCGGTTACATCAGCGACGGCAGCACCAAAGACTGTGTACTTAGCGTTTCAGGCTCCACTAACTGGACCTAATGCATTAACTGGCCAAGATGAATTAACTGGTGCGAAGTTTGCTCTCTCTGAGTACAACGCAACTAATCCAGCTATCAAGGTTGAATTAGTTCTCGCCGATGATCAGGGTGATCCAACAGTGGCAGCTTCAGTGGCTCCTGGAATCGCAGCTAACAAGAGTGTCATTGGTCTTATTGGACCTGCATACTCTGGCGCGACACAGGCATCACTTCCAGCTTATAAAGCCACCGGATTGCCTATGATCTCAATGTCAGCCACACGCGTTTCATTAACAGACAAGAAAGCCCCAGTTAACGGCTTTCCAATCTTTAAGCGCGTTGTAGCTAATGACAAGTTCCAAGGACCAGCTCTTGTTCGCTATGCAACTAAGGGAATCACAGCTCCAAAGGTTTACTTAGTCGATGACGTCAGCGCATACGGTGCAGGTCTTGCAGATTATGCAAAGAAGACAATTACTGCAGCTATGAATGTTGGAAAAGATTCAGTTCCAGTTAACACAAGTGATTACACATCAGTAGTTGCAAAAGTTAAGGCTTCTGGCGCGACAGTCGTTATCTACTGTGGTTATGCACCAGATGCTGCCAAGTTGGTTAAGGCACTTCGCGATGGTGGATACACAGGTGTTTTCGCATCAGGTGATGGCACACTCAAGGCTGACTTCCCAGTTAACGCTGGTAAGGCCGCAGCTGAAGGCACTCGCCTAACTGCAGCCGATGTTCCATTTGAGAATGTTGCAACTGCAGCACAGATGGTTGCCTTTACTAAGCTAACTGGAATTAAGGTTCCAGGTACTTATGTAACATCAACATACAATGCAACTAACATTTACCTAGAATGCATCAAGCAAGGCGTCGTATCACGTCCAGGTATGCAGAACTGCATTACTAACGGTTCATTCAAGGGGATTGCTGGAGACACAATTAAGTTCGATCGATATGGCGACATAATCGGTGGAGCTGCAGTTGGTGCCTTCGTAATCAAAGATGGAAAAATTGCTTACTTAGGCGTTGCTTAAGAAGTACTAGTATCAAATAGTCGCAGCCACTCTAAATCTATTTATAGATTTAGAGTGGCTGCGATTACTACATTGAAGTGGATAATATGAATTTCTCAGTTTTAACAACGCAGTTTTGGTCGCTCTGTTTGCAGGGTGTAGCCCTTGGCTTTATATATGTATTGATCTCACTTGGATACACAATGGTTTATGGCGTTCTCCGCCTTATTAATTTTGCGAACTCCGAAGTTGTGATGGTCGGCACTTTCGCTACCGTTATCGCACAGGTAACAATTTTAAAAAACGCAGCCGACTCAGATCCTCTCCATGGTTTCAGATTGATTTACACCCTTGTTTTTGCGCTTGTCTTCTCAGCACTTGTTTGTGGCCTACTCGGTGTATTGGTTGAACTCGTGGCCTACCGGCGCCTGCGCGCTTTGGGTACAAACCGTCTTGCGAGTTTGATTTCTGCGATTGCAGTATCGATTGTTTTATCTGAGGCGGTGCGTATATATTCGCACTCCGCACCGCTAACATCCCCAAGATTATTAGAAAAGTGGTCCTTTGGCGAGGTTGCTGGCGCGAACTTTCGAATCGATACGGTCATGATCATCGTTGCAGGCTCCTTAATCTTCTTTTCCCTCGATCGCTTCGTTAATCGATCGCGACTTGGCAAGGCGATCCGCGCAGTCTCTATGAGCGAAGAAAACTCGAAATTGATGGGCATCAACCTCAACCGCGTTATCTCACTGACATTCTTCATCGGCGGTCTCACAACTGGTGCTGCAGCATTTTTCTACACCACAGTATATGAAACAACGCAGTTCAACGTTGGCTTCAACTTAGGCTTAGCAGCATTTACGGCAGCAGTCCTTGGTGGTATCGGTAACTTACGCGGTGCCTTTTATGGCGGAATCTTTCTTGGTGTCCTTGAGCAGTTTTCATCGGCAATCCTAGGCTCTCAGTGGAAATCGGTCACAGTTTTTCTTGTATTAGTCCTAGTTCTACTCATTAAACCAAGTGGCATCTTCGGTGAAGCTGTCCAGCAAACGAGAACATGATGATAAATATTCGCGATAAAGGCGCTGCGATCTGGGAAAACTGGAACCGCACTAAACGCGTGAGTTTTGTAGCAGTTGTAATAGTGCTTGTTGCATTTTTACCGTATGCCGGTACTTTTCCACTCACAAGCTTTTTGAATACACCTATCACATCTTACCAAGCTGTTTTGGTATATCCGATCGCAATGTTTGTGTTGATGGCACTCGGTTTAAATATTGTCGTCGGTAAATCTGGACTTTTGGATTTAGGCTACGTTGCATTCTTCGCTATCGGTGCATACACCATGGGAATCCTTGGAACGATGACACATCTGAACACCTGGGAGATTTTGCCATTTGGTATCGGCTTTGCGATGTTGGCAGGACTACTTCTTGGACTTCCAGCCTTGCGTCTGCGTGGAGATTATTTAGCGATTGTTACTTTGGGCTTCGGTGAAATCGTTCGAATAATCGCTTTAAATTTAAGACAGACTGGTGGACCTAATGGAGTAGTTGGAATCCCAAACCCTCCACCGATTTTTGGTCAAAAATTTGAGCTCAATGATCACGCGGGGTATTTCTGGATTATTTTCGTCATGATTATGCTCGTCATCTGGATGGTTCGACGCTTCACTGTTCGCCGTCCGGGACGAGCTTGGGAGGCGATTCGCCAAGACGAAGATGTAGCTGCTCTCATGGGAGTTAACCTGTTGGTTTATAAGTTATGGTCTTTTAGCATTGGCGCAGCCATTGGTGGAGCAGCTGGTGTTATCTATGCATCAAAAGTTATGTTTATTGCACCTGATATGTTTACATTCAACGTATCGGTTCTTATTCTTGCCTGTGTTGTCTTTGGCGGAATGGGAAACATGTGGGGTGTGATTCTCGGCGCATCGATTCTTGCTTACTTACCTGAACGTATTCGATTTATAAGTAATTCACGGCAATTAGTCTTTGGATTGGTTTTGCTTGTGATCATGAATGTTCGTCCTGATGGTTTATTACCTCGCAAAAAACGAGAAAAAATAAAGCATAAGGAGGTCAAATAAATGAGTGAAAAGATTCTAGAGCTTAAAAACCTCACTATGAGATTCGGTGGCGTGACCGCTCTCGATACGGTCGACCTTGATGTTCATAAGGGTGAAATCTGTGCACTCATCGGTCCAAACGGTGCCGGCAAGACAACGGTCTTTAACGTCATTACTGGTGTCTATCAAGCTACGGCTGGTGAGATTATCTTTGAAGGGAAAAATATTCTAGGAAAGAAGCGCCACCACATAACGAAGGCTGGCATGGCACGTACATTCCAGAACGTTCGTTTGTGGGGTGAGATGACTGCATTAGAAAACGTCATTACTGCAACCGATGTTCATAAGCGTTCTGGTCTACCTGGTGCACTCTTTGGTCTTCCGCGCTCTCGTAAAGAGGAAAAGCGAGATCGCATCCGTGCACAAGAGCTCCTCGATTTCATGGGCATTGGACACCGCTCCGATCAGTTAGGTAAAAACCTTCCATATGGAGATCAGCGCCGTTTAGAGATTGCACGAGCGATGGGAACTGAGCCACGCCTTCTTCTTCTCGATGAACCTGCCGCTGGCTTTAACCCGGCAGAAAAAGTTGAGCTTGCAGCGTTGATTAAAAAAATCCGCGATGCCGGTTACACGGTCCTTTTAATCGAGCACGATATGTCATTGATCATGGGCATCTCAGATCGAGTGGCGGTTTTAGACTTTGGTGTCAAGATCGCCGATGATCTGCCAAGTAAGGTTCAAAAAGATCCTAAGGTTATCGAGGCCTA
>Ga0194050_1000767_pt1 | contig 11152 bp, 8 predicted proteins | sample SepL2310m_MetaG_FD_148657 | JGI IMG/M metagenome (GOLD analysis project Ga0194050, IMG submission 148657) | Anoxic zone freshwater microbial communities from boreal shield lake in IISD Experimental Lakes Area, Ontario, Canada - Sep2016-L239-10m | ecosystem: Environmental > Aquatic > Freshwater >...
AAAAACCTGGTGACCTCAATTGACCATTTAACCAAGGGGGCCGCCATGGTGGCCAGGTCGTCGTAAAGCAAGGGCTCTAGCAGGCCATGGCCTTGCTCTTGCTGGCCGGCGGTAAGGATGACGGGCGAGCCAGAGAATTTGGCGTTGTACAAAGCGCCCATGGCATTGCCAAGTCCGGGTGCCACATGCACATTGGCTGCGGTAAGTTGGCGCGAGGCCCTGGCAAAGCCATCGGCCATGCCCATGACCACAGATTCTTGCAGGCCCAAAACGAACTTGAGTTGGGGGTAGTCTGGCAAGGCCTCCATGATGGGCAACTCTGTGGTGCCAGGGTTGCCAAAAAGATGGGTAACGCCTTCGCTGATGAGGAGCTCTACAAACGCCTGACGTCCGTACAAATGGGCCATGGTGTGACTACCCTTTTAAGAAATAAACAAACAGCTAGTTTCTATTCTTCATCTTTTTCTTTGAAGTAATTCATGCCAAATTGGATGATGAGCGTAGAAATGGCGAGTAAAAGAACGGCGGCACCTTCGTAAATAAGATCGATGGTGCTTATGCCTTTGCCTTGAAGAATGATCAATCGGCAGAGCGCCGTAATGGCAATGAAAATGGGCAAGGTGATTGGAATTTTTCTGTATTGGTAGAAAGCTGCCACCATGCTCAGCACCTCAGCATAAATGAACATCAGCAAAAGGTCTGTTAAATTAATTTTGCCATTTTGAATGACGGTATACATTTCATTAAAGACGCTAAAAACCGTCAGCAGCGCAATGAAAAATAAAATAGATTTTTCTGCAGCAATGATTAATTTGTAAATATTCATTGTTGTGTCTCGCAGTGTGTGTTTAAAAAATAATTGGGGTCAGATCAACATTAATTTCTTAATCTACCCTAGATTATTTTATTCGAAGAAGACTTGCTGTCGCAGGTCTCTTCTTAATACTTGAGTAAATTCTGAAAACAACTTATCTGCCTCTTCGCCACAAATTCTATTTTTATACAGCGCTAGATAGGTTCGCTTAATTTTGAGTACTTGACCCTTGAGGGCGTAGCTTGATTGGTATTTTAAATTGTCTTTTAAAAAATTCATGTTTTTAGGTACCCGTGTCACCTTCATTTCTTTGGAAAATTCAAGCTCTATCCATTCTTCATGCTGCGTCGAATTGCAGACCGTTGGAAATCGTCTTTCCTTAGGCAAAACCACGTCAGCAAAGTTTTTAATGCGCCCAGGTGCAAGTCCTACTGGAATGGTCATGGCACTGGGTCCGGGCACATTGACCACTGGATCTAACTTAAACTCAGAGCCAACTTGCCATGGGGTATCAAAATTAGTCGGGTCGGTTTTACCAATTTCACCTTGTCCAGTTTCTTGAAAGCGTGACAACAATCGGTTCACAATGTCAGCTTGATTTTTGTTCTGATAATTGAACTGAGAACCTCTAGAAGCCACTTCAAACACGCCCATCATTTTGGCTTGGCTTTTACCTTCAATGCTGCCGTTGCGCGTGAGTTTCATTTGAATGTGCGCTTGAGTGCGGTCTTTTTGCGGGTCTGTTTGGGGCGTTCGGCTTAGCGCGCCTGTAGCAGTGAGCACCACTGGCTTGTCCATGTCACCATTTGGCAAGGTTCCTAAAGGCGCAAAGCGGCTGGTGGAATCTAAGAATACATTGAGGCTTGGCACATAGGTAATAACATGGTCAAAAATGCCTGGCGTGGCTAACAGAGGTAGCAGGTAAGCGCTGCTTGAATTAATGAGCGCTGGCGAGCTTTCAATGCCCGCTGCGGCTAGCAAAGATTCCAGAATGACAACATGGTCTTTGCAGTCACCGTAGCGGTTGTCAAGAATACTTTGTGCGTCGTGCGGCACAAAACCTCCTGCTCCTACGTAGATGCCCAAGTAGCGAATGTTTTGGGCCACCCAATGGTGGAGCACCTTCGCTTTTTCCAAGATGGTTTTGGCATTGGCTTTTTGAACTATTTCATTGGAAAGTACTTGTATAGAGGGTGTGACCTTGGCCTTTTCTTTAGCCCTTATTTGGTAGGCTTGGCCTACATCTGCATATGTTTTGAAGGTGCTGGCAGAAAAGTTGGGCGCAAAGTCAGACAGGTCAGCGCGAGACTCTTCATTGGGGTAGGCCTGGTCTTGGCTGAAGGTGTATTTGTAGGCAAATGTATTATTTACTGAAGACACGTCTAATTTGCCGCCCAGCATACCCTTGGTGCTCACGCCCACTTCAATGCCAATGTCGTGGACCAACTCTACATTGACACTTTCGTAGCGAACATGCGGGCTGTAGTGCTCCCACAAAAAGAAGTGTCCTGGAAACTCTGGTGTGTGTTGCACCGACTTGGCCCGGTAATAGACCTGGCTTCCTACCTCTAGCTTTGGATAAATGATGACTTTGGACTTGCTGTCGCTGTAAATGGAGCCATCATCGGCCGTTTCGTCTTGCGTGCGAATTTTGTCCAAAGGCACCACAATGCGCGTGCCATCGGGTTGAATGGTGTAGGCCTCTAGTACCTCCACATCTTCTAGCGTTGAGTTGTAGGTAATTTTTCTTTCTCCCAATAGACGAAGGCCTTGGGGTGTATCGACGCGATCTTGCTCTTCTAAATATTGGGTGTAAGAGGCATCTTTATTGACCTCATAACGCGAGTTGCTTTTAACCACTGTATAGGCAGGTTTGTATTGCGCAAAGGCTGCAGAGCAAAGGAGTAAAAAAAAGGCTGCGGCAAGTTTTTTAAAATTCATTCTGAGTCACTTTTGTCTTCAAGCTTTGTAACACCATTTTTTAGTTCTTTCAACCAGCTGGGTTGATCAGGATAATTCTCGGTCACCCATTCAACGGCCTGTTCTTGGCCCAAACCAGCCGCCTTGAACATCCAGTGCTTCACTTTTTCAAAATCTGCTTCTACGCCATCGCCTTCAATGTGAAACGTGGCCAACTCGTGCATGGCTTCGGCATTGCCTAGGTCTGCGGCTTTTTGAAACCAAGACGCGCCTAGTCGGTAGTTCACCTCGACCCCATCGCCCGACATGAGCGTGGCGCCCAAAACAATCATGGCATCGGTGTGATCGGCGTTGGCAGCTTTTAGCAACCACTTCACGCCACTGGGCTTGTTTTTAGGCACACCATGCCCGCGCATCAGCGCCCTGCCAATGCGAAACTGTGCGCCAGGAAAATCTGCCTTGCTGGCCTCCGTAAAACATTCAAAGGCCTTGACCAAGTCTTGCTTGACACCATCGCCCGATTCGTAGGTAATGCCCAGCAAAAAGGTGGCCCACAAATCGCCTTGCAATGCCGCAATTTGAAACAAGTCGTGCGCGCGCTCTTTGTTGGCAGGCACGCCTTCTCCGTACATGTAGTCAATGCCTAAAAAGCATTGGCATTCGGAATTGCCCAAGTTGGCGCCTTCTTCCAATAAAGCATGCGCTTCTTTTGTATTGACCTCAACGCCTTTGCCTTTGCGCAGCGCATCAGACAATGTGTACATGGCAGAAGGATGACCTTGCGCCACACTTGATCGAAGCCAAACTATGCCCTTGGCTTGTTCTTCAAACGATTTGCCGCGACTGACCAGCCAGCCCCCCAAATACCCTTGCGCTACTTTGTCGCCCAGCATGCAGGCAGACATGAGGTATTGTTCGGCTTCCTCTTGAGATTCGGGCATGTACAAAAAGCGGTTGCTAAACCACATGAGTGAGGCCAATTCACCCGTGTCACAACCCATGCGGCACCATTCTTTGGCGGTTTCAATGTTTTCATCAAAACCCATTTCGCCTTTGAAGTGGTGCATGGCCACCATGAGGGCGGCGTAGCCGTAGCCTTTTTTGGCAGCCTTCTCAATCCAGTGAATGTGTCTGGCTTTTTCTTCTTCGGTTTTGGACTCGCGAATGAGGTAGTGGCCGTATGCATAGTCAGCATAGGCCTCGCCAGTTTGCAGTGCGTTTTGCAAATGCTCAAGTTCGTTTTCGCGATCAAGGTCAGCCAGGTGGCTGTAGGCGTTGAGCTCGCCCATTTGAACTGCCATTTTGAAATGCGCAGCGGCTTTGTTGGGGTTTGATTTCCAGCAGAGTCTGCCTAAACCTGTGTGGCCTTTGCCGTCGTTTAAGTCGACTGCTTTTTGGTACCACTGCTCAGACAGTTCAAGGTTGACTTCGACACCAGAGCCTAGTCTGTACCACCTGCCCAGATGTGCCATGGCAGCGGTGTTGCCGCTGTTTGCGATGGCGGTGACGGTTTCAAGAGCCTTCGGGAAAAAGGCTTGGGAGTCTGCGTTGTCCCAGTACTGCCTGGCCAATTTCAGCGCCTCTTTTTGATGCGCCTTGAACCCCATCATGGTTTTCACATACGCCAAGTAATCGTGTGCATTTTCACTCCCCTGCAAACAATTCCAAACCACCGTGTCAATGTCTTCAAAAGTGTAAGTCTCGTTCATGTCGTTCTCCTCATGAATCCACTTTGAGGCATACAAGGCTCGCTACATGAGCCAGCTAATTGGGGATGCGCAAGATGGTTATGACAATGGACTTGTTAGCGGCGTCAATGCATTAGCCAAAAATCTGACCCCATTTATTTTGCAGGGTAAGAACTATTGCAATCTGGCCGCAAATTCTTAAACTGTGTTCTTCAGATTAGGAGATGCCATATGAAGGTTTCACGACGGGTTTTTAGCTCTGCCCTGGGCTTACTTACTGCCACCCCCATTTGGGCTCAAAGCGGCTCCTCCTTTCCCAATCGCCCTATCAAAATTGTCCCCTTTGGTACAGCGGGCGGGCCCATCGACACCCTGGCCAGAATCTATGGCGAAAAGCTTCAGCAGCGCTGGGGACAGCCCGTCGTGATCGATGCCAAGCCAGGTGCAAGCGGCATCATTGCCGCAGACTACGTAGCCAAAGCACCTGCCGATGGTTACACCGTCATGATGACGTTGCCCTTAACGCACGTGAACAACGCCATACTTCAAACAAAATTGCCCTACGACCCCGTTAAGAGCTTTACGCCCTTAAGCATGTTGGCAACTGGCGGCCCCATGTTGGTGGCTCGCGCCAATGCACCTTTCAACAATGTCAAAGAATTTGTTGAATTTGCCAAGAAAAAAGGCAGCATGAGCTACGGTACCTGGGGCACCGGTTCTTCTGCTCACTTATTTGGTGAATTGCTGTCGCAACAATCTGGCGGCAAACTGGTGCATGCGGCCTACAAATCTGAAGCTGCTGCGCACAACGATTTATTTGGTGAACTCCTAGACTTTGCTTGGGCCAACCCGTCCACAGCCAGAAACCAATCTCAAGCTGGCAAGATCAAAGTACTGGGTATTGCCGGCACAAAACGCGTTTCAACCATGCCCAACGTGGCCACATTTTCAGAGCAAGGCTATAAGGGATTTGACGTGGACAGTTGGATTGGCATGTACGCCCCCGCCAATTTGCCCGCAGACATTCAAAACACTTGGGTTACGGCTTTGCGTGAAATTACCATGCAGCCAGACATTCAAGCCAGGCTGGTAAGCTTTGGGTTCGAGCCACTAGGCAACACGCCCGCACAGTTCGCCGAAGTCTTCAAAGCTGACTTCCCCAAAGTTGCAGAACTTATTAAAGCTGCCGGCGTAACGGCTCAATAAAGGTCAATGTGATGCAAGATTTTGCAGCTTCTGGAAGACGTGTTATTCCTATTCAAATAGACACTGGCACCGCCTACGGAAAACCAGAGCCCACCTCTAAATTAGAACTGGCGCAAGTTGGCAAAGGCACCCCCATGGGTGAATTAATGCGCCGATATTGGCATCCCATTGGCATGTTGGCAGACGCCACTGAAACACCTAAAAAAGTAAAAGTGTTGGGCGAGGACTTGATTTTATTCAGAGACAAATCGGGCAACCCAGGCTTGGTTTACCCCCACTGCGCTCACCGCGGTGCCTCTTTGTTTTATGGCAAGGTAGAAGAAAAAGGCATTAGATGCTGCTACCACGGATGGCTTTTTGACGTGAAGGGCCATTGCCTAGAACAACCCTGCGAGCCCAGCGGTGGCATCAACTTAGAGGAAGCAAGGCAGCCTTGGTACCCCGTACAAGAAATGTACGGCCTCATTTGGACCTACATGGGCCCTCCAAACAAAAAGCCCGTATTGCCTCGCTATGAATGTTTGGAAACATTAGAAGAAGGCGAGTTTTTAGAGACCAATGATGACAGCATTGGCGGCGGTGGCCCACAAATCATTCCGTGCAATTGGTTGCAGCATTACGAAAATTTGGTCGATCCTTTTCATGTCGTCATACTGCATTCATCTTTCAGTGGTGCCCAATTTGTAGAACAAATGGCGCTCATGCCCAAAGTAACTTGGGATACGCAAGAGCACAGTGTCAGAACAGTTTCACTCAGACAACTGCCCGATGGCAAAACACTCCGTCGAATCAGTGAAGCCGGGCTGCCCACCCTTCGCGTCATTCCAAGCCCCCGCATTGGCCGCTATGGCATGGTCGAATCTTTAGGCTGGGTGCTGCCCATCGACGATCATTCATTCAGAATTTTTGTTGTGGGGCGTGTTAAAGAAAATGGCGAGTTGGTTAAAATGCGATCGCGCTTGAACGGCAAACTTTGGGAACATTTAACCGAAGAAGAGCACCAACAATTTCCTGGCGACTACGAAGCCATGGTGGGCCAAGGCGCCATTGCCAAGCACTCAGAAGAATACTTAGCATCGTCTGACGGCGGCATTGTAAAACTTCGCAGGTTACTCATGCAACAACTCCAAGCCCTAGAAGAAGGCAAAGACCCCGCTGGCGTTAGCTTCGACCCACTCGCAAAGCCAGTGAAATTTACGGCAGGGAATTTTTTGGAGTAGTTGTCATTTAAAGAGTCATAGCTAGATGCTCAGCTCCAGCATCGCTAGGCTGCTCAATCAAAAACATGCCCAGCACTATTGAAGTATATTGAGCTACTTGTACACCACACACAGAAGAAAGTATGAAATTTTCTAGCCTTCTTGCCTCACTGGCAATCAGTTCATTTTTCCTTGGTGCATCTCCTGCCAGTGCGCAGACTTTTCCTAGCAAGCCAATTAGAATCATTGTTCCATTTGCCGTTGGCACTGCCCTAGATATCGTTGCGCGCTCCATTGCCGATGGCATGTCAGAAGACCTGGGTGTTCCGGTGTTAGTAGACAACCGATTAGGCGCTTCCGGCGTAGTAGGAACTGACGCCGTAGCCAAAGCACCTGCTGACGGCCATGCAATTCTTTTCACATCGCCCGCTCATTACCTCAACACCAGTTTGTACAAAAAACTGCCATACGATGCAGACAAAGATTTCAGGGCTGTCACAAAGATTAGCAATGCTCAACTTGTTTTGTTGGTGCCTAAAACCTCACCATTCAACAATGTGAAAGAACTAATCGCTGAAGCCAAATCAAAGCCTGGCGTACTAACCTACTCTTCAGCTGGCAGTGGTAGCACGACGCAGCTTTGCTCAGCACTGTTTAACGCCATGGCCGGAACAGATATCACCCACATCCCCTACAAAAGTGGGGCCCAAGCACTAACTGACCTCATTGGCGGTCAAGTCTCTACAACGTTCGTTGCAGTTGCATCCGCCATGTCGCAAGTGAAGGCGGGTTCGGTCAAGGCATTGGGTGTTTCTGGCTTAAGTCGATCGCGAAGCATGCCCGATGTTCCAACGATCTCAGAAGCAGGCGTGCCTAACTACGAATTGGTTTCTTGGAGCGGCGCTTTAGTTCGCGCGGGCACCCCAGACGCAATTGTTGCAAGGCTAAATGCCTCGATGGTTAAAATTGCCAGCAAGCCAGATTTCCAATCTCGACTACAAGGCTTGGGTGTTGAGCCCGATCTCATGCCTACAGATGTATTTGCAGCGCGCATTGTGAAAGAAATTTCATATTGGGCCAAAGTTGCTCAAAACGCTGGCGTAACGCCTGAATAAGCCATTAAGTGAATATTGAGATGCCAGCCCAACAACTAGACCAACTTGTAGAAAGATATTTTGCAGCTGTTGACAACAAAGACTTGTCAACGGCTCTATCTTTTTTTACACCAGACGCAACATTCACAATCGCAACCTATCAAAGCACCTTCAAAGGCCGTGACACCGAAATTTCAGAAATGTTTCAGCGTTTGTTTTCTCGGTACGATAAGATTTTGCATGCCAGCTTTGACCATTTCCCTTGTCCGCCCAACATGATCAGCTGTAGGTTTGAAGTTCAAAACTCAAAAATTGGCTCCCCTGCGATTTACAAAAATAATTGCAATTTCTTTAAGCTCCAAGGCAATTACTTTCATGAGGTTTATGTCTATATGAGCGGCGACAACGCTTTGGCTTAAAAATTAATGGGGCCAAATTAATTTTGCCCCCTCTCATCCGAGGTTCATTTGACTCCATTTATAGTCGTCCATATGAATTTCATCTTAATCACATTGGTTCTCCTATTGCCCCTTGGCGCCTTTGCACAAGACGCAGGTCTTGGCACACCAGCAGAACCCACTGGCGGCCCTCAACCCAGCGTCATTCAGCGGGTAGAAATTGTGGCCAGACAAGGCTCTACCGAATTGCGCCGTGCAGCCAGTTTCGCAAAACAAGTTTATGGCCGTGAAGAACTAGACCGCTACGGCGACACCAACGCACTCGATGCCATGCGCCGCCTGCCCGGTGTCAACGTAGACACCGGCGGCCCTCGCATGCGCGGCCTAGGCGCTGGCTATACTCAAATTCTGATCAATGGCGACCCTGCTCCGCCAGGCTTTAACTTAGACCAACTAAGCCCCTCGCAAATTGAACGCATAGAAGTCATCAAGGCATCCACCGCCGAACAAAGTGCACAAGCCGTTGCAGGTTCCATCAACGTGATCTTGAAAGAATCATCACGCCGATCGCTCAGCACATTGCGCCTAGGACTGGGCTCTGGCATAGACAGGCCCTTGGGCAATCTTAATTATTCAATCAATGAATCAGCAGGGCCCTTCAGCTTGTCCTTGCCTGTTTCTCTTTTCGAATGGAATCGCCAAATTCGCAACTTGGTTGACCGAAGAATGGCAGGCACCAATGGTCAACCTGCTGTGTCAGAGCAACTAGGAACAGGCACCTCTGGCGGTTGGGGGTACAACTTTGCACCGCGTTTAAATTACAAGGTGAGTGACGAACAAACTTTGTCACTAGCAACTTTTTTCCAAAAAGGCTTCTGGAACTACCGCACCGACTACGTCAATCGCACTGTCTCGGGAAACCCCGTCTTTGACGACGATGCAACACAAGGCGGCTATTGGGAAAATCGCCGCGGCAATCTCACATGGATCAACCGCTTCAGCGAAGACCAGCGCATTGAAATCAAGGCCGGCGTTCAGCAGTCGCGCTCTGCTTTCGATTTGCGCAATTTGCGAGCAGGCGCAACCATACTTCAGACGGCGGGCCTTAACCAAGATGACGCAGTGACACAAGCCGGCAAATACAGCCAGCTGCTTGGCACTTCGCACACATTGACTGCCGGTTGGGACTTGGAAAACCGAAACAGGCAAGAAAAGCGCACCACCACCAATGGCGCAGGCGACGCCTTGTTGCCTAGCTTTGAGGGTCAACCCTTTGAGGCGCAAATGCGCCGACAGGCCTACTACATTCAAGACGAGTGGGAAATTTCACCCCAGTGGCAACTCAATTTGGGGCTGCGCAATGAACGCATTGCCTCCGAAAGCAGCAATGCATCTATGCCTGTGCTCAATGTGAGCAGTGTGCTGTCGCCGCTTGCGCATGTCACTTACAAATTTGACCCTCAAAGTCGCGACATGGTGCGTGCCAGCCTAACGCGCAGTTACAAGGCGCCTGGCCTTAACGCTTTGTTGTCGCGCCCTGTCATCAATGCCGCTTATATCAATACAAACCAGACCAACACCTACTTGGCACCCGATCGACTTGGCAACCCTGCACTCAGTCCCGAACTGGCCACTGGCCTAGACATTGCCTACGAAAACTATTTAAGCAACGATGGTATTTTCAGTGTCGGCATTTTTCACCGCAACCTCACCAATGTGGTTAGAAACCTCACTGAATTGCGCAATGTCAGCTGGGCATCAGCGCCGCGTTGGATTACACAACCGCAAAACTTTTCGAATGCCGTTACAAGTGGCCTTGAGTTTGAACTGCGCGGCCGCGCATCAGACTTGATGCCCCAGCTCATGGGCAATGCCAAAGCGCTTAACCTCCGAACCTCACTGAGCTTATACAGTTCAAGCATTGCTGCATTGCCTGGCCCCAACAACCGTTTAGACGGCCAGCAGCCATGGTCGGCCAATTTAGGTTTTGATCAGCGCATCAGTGGCATGCCGCTGAGTGTGGGCGGCAACCTGAGCATTACGCCTGGCTACGACACACGCCAGTCAGCCGAACAATGGCTCAAGCGCTCAAGTGCGAAGGGTATCGACTTGTTTGCAATGATGCCGCTTAGCCCCACCATGTCCTTAAGAGCCGCAGCCAGTGCAGGCGTTCAACAATTTGGCCCCCCCAATGGAACCGCCCAGATCTTGCTTTCAAATGGTGACTACACCCGCACCGATCGCTACGCAAAGCCACAGTTAAACCTCACGCTAGACATGCGACTTTGATTCGAAAATTGGTGTCAGATCAACATACATTTTTTTGATTCAAAGAGAACTTTGAGCCTAGTAAATTAATGTTGATCTGACCCCCAATTATTTTGTTACTAAATAAGGAGATTTTGATGCGTAAACTGACCACCACATTGCTGACGACATGCGTCGGTTTAGCTGTTTTTTCGGCTGCAGCGCAAGAGCCTTATCCTTCTCGCGCTGTGACTGTGATCGTGCCTTTTCAAGCCGGACATGGCGTTGATCTTATGGCCAGAGCTTTGACTTCCGAGTTTTCAAAAATCACGGGACAAGCCTATCCGATCGTTAACCGTGAAGGCGCAGCAGCCACCATTGGCTTTAATGCTTTGGCCGCAGCCAAGCCCGATGGCTACACCATCGCTATTTCACCCAATACGCCATTGACCATTGCACCCCACCTTATTAAAAGCGTGACGTACAACATGGACTCCTTTGTTCCGGTTTGCCAGAGCTTTGAAAATGTCATGGCTTTGTTTGTGGGGTCTGCCTCTCCCTACAAAACCTACCAAGAATTTGTTTT
>Ga0194050_1000775_pt1 | contig 11097 bp, 10 predicted proteins | sample SepL2310m_MetaG_FD_148657 | JGI IMG/M metagenome (GOLD analysis project Ga0194050, IMG submission 148657) | Anoxic zone freshwater microbial communities from boreal shield lake in IISD Experimental Lakes Area, Ontario, Canada - Sep2016-L239-10m | ecosystem: Environmental > Aquatic > Freshwater >...
GGGGCGCGGGAAGTAGCCGACGCTCAGGGCCTTCTTTTGCAGTTCAGGGGTGATGGCATTGCCCCAACTGGTCACGGCAGGCGCGGCGGCGGCAGTCGGGGCAGCTGGCATGACGGCGGCAGTCTTTGGTGCAGCGGGCACAGGGGCCGGGCCGTCGGCACAGGCGGAGACGATCAGGGTGGCGGCAACGAGGACAAAAGCACTTCGCATCGGGTCTCTCCAGACTTCAGCGTTGCGATCGTCCGAATGGCCGCCCGAGGCCGGCAAACTGGCGACCGAGAACCGCCAGCCAACAACATGGATGGCGGGAAAATGGTGCCCAGGAAAGGACTCGAACCTTCACGGTGTTACCCGCTAGTACCTGAAACTAGTGCGTCTACCAATTCCGCCACCTGGGCACGGCGCGGACCCGGCCTAGCCGGGGAGCGAGCGCGGAAATCTACGCAGTGGCATCGCCACTGTCAATTGAAAACAGTCCCCGTCGGTGAATCGACGGGACAGATCACGGCGGCGCCAGCGCGCTGCCGAAGAGGAAATGAATGAAAAACAAGCAAAAGAACTGGCAAGACGTCGACAGTAACCGTGACCGAGAGGCGGAGCGCTACGAGCAACCAATCCCGAGCCGTGAGTATTTGTTGACCGTTTTGCGCGAGGCGGACGCGCCCTTGGGCGTTGAGGCGCTCGCGACGGCCCTGCGTTTGACAGATCGTGGCCTGCGCTTTGCGCTGGAAAAGCGCCTAGCCGCAATGGTCCGCGACGGGCAGATCCTGCGCAACCGCCGCGAGGAGTATGTGGTGCTTGACCGGGTCGCTCTGAAAAGCGGCCGAGTCGTCGGTCACCGGGACGGGTTTGGCTTCCTGATCCCGGACGATGCCTCCGGCGACGCCTTTCTGCCGCCCCACCAGATGCGCGTGGTGATGCATGGAGACCGGGCCGCTGTACGGATTGTGGGTGTGGATGCCCGCGGACGTAAGCAAGGCGAAGTGGTCGAAGTGTTGGAGCGGCGGACCCTGCAGGTGGCCGGGCGTTACTACCAAGAGCGGGGCATCGGCTTCGTCGAAGCCGATAACCGCCGCATCAGCCATCGCGTCATTATTCCACCGCGCGATGCGAACGGCGCTCGTCATGGCTGCCTCGTGGTGGCGGCGATTGTGGAGCCACCGAATCGCCATGCAGACCCAGTCGGACGCGTTACCCGCGTATTGCCGGAGGAGGGGGTAGCGCAGACGGCAGTGGAGTTGGCGATCGCCTCGCATCAACTACCGCATGAGTTCCCGGCGGCGGTCGTGCGGGAGGCACGTAAGTTTTCCAAAACGGTGGACCGTAAAAAGCTCGCAGCCTATGAAGATTTGACGACCCTGCCGTTAATTACGATCGATGGTGCGGATGCACGCGATTTCGATGATGCCGTCTTTGCTGAGCCGACCCGTACCGGTTGGCGGCTGGTGGTGGCCATCGCTGATGTCAGTCAGTACGTACGGCCGGACACCGCGCTAGATGCCGAGGCGCGTGAACGTGCGACCAGTGTGTATTTCCCTAACCGTGTGTTGCCGATGCTGCCGGAGCAGTTGTCCAACCATTTGTGCTCACTGATACCCGACGTGGAGCGCGCCTGCATGGTGGCTGATATGTCGGTTTCCCGAGAAGGGCGTGTCACTCGTACCCGTTTCTATGCGGGTTTGATGCGTTCGCAGGCGCGCCTCACCTACGATGCGGCAGCAGCTGCACTCGTTGAGCGAGATCCGGTGATTCGCCGCACGTTGTCGAATCCGGTTCTGTCGTCGTTGGAGTCGCTGTATGACTTGTATCGCGCCTTTAGGCGGCAGCGTGAATTGCGCGGCGCCCTCGATTTTGAGTCGGGTGAGGTGAAAGTCGTCGTCGGTGAGGATGGTCGGGTGGCGGACCTTCGCACCTATCCACGCAACGATGCGCATCGATTAATCGAAGAATGCATGATTACGGCTAACGTTGAAGCGGCAAAATTTCTAAAGAAACACGGGATGCCCACGCTGTATCGGGTGCATGCAAGCCCTGAAGAAGACCGAGTGCTCGAGTTAAAGCGTTTCCTCGGTACGCGTGGGCTACTGTTGGAGACCGATGGAGACATCGATCCGTCTACGTTGGCTAAGTTGTTGGGAGACGTGCGCGATCGACCCGACGCCGCCTTGTTGGAGTCGATGATTATTCGGTCATTGGCGCAAGCGGTGTACCAACCAGAGAATATCGGTCACTTTGGTCTTGCGCTCGAAGGGTATGCCCACTTCACTTCTCCCATTCGTCGCTATCCGGACTTGCTCGTGCATCGAGCGATTCGGCATGTGCTCAACGGCGGTACGGCGGAAACGTTTGAGCATCCAGCGGCGCAGATGGTGGTATTTGGCCAGGAAACCTCGCAGCGGGAGCGCCGGGCGGATGAGGCCTCGCGCGATGTCACTGCGTTTTTGAAGTGCGAGTTTATGCGTGATCGGGTGGGGCAGACCTTCCCAGGTGTCATTACCGGAGTAACCGATTTCGGGATCTTCGTGCAACTGACGGGGCTACAAGTGGATGGCCTCGTGCACGTGGCGAATCTCGGTCGCGATTATTTCCGCTATGAAGAGGATCGACGTACGTTGGTCGGTGAACGCTCGGGTGAGCGCTTTACTATCGGTGACCAGTTGGTCGTGCGGGTGGCGCGGGTCGATCCGTCGGAAAGAAAAATCGACTTTGAACTCGTCGAGCGGGTATCGACGGCCTATCATCCACGCCGCCGGGGCAAGGACAATGCCGTGGAGTCCGTAGAATCCGGGGCTGCGAAACCCATAGGCCGCGTTCGTGATGCGCATGGTCAGGTGGCTAGGCCTAAGACGACGAAGCCTGCAAAGACGATGCGTAAGGCAGCGCCGGCAAAGTCTGGCAAGGTGGCTGCGGTCAAGAGTGCGAAGAAAAAAGCAGATCGGCAGGCAGGCCCCAAGCCGGGCCGTGGGAGACGTTGATGAGTGATGAATTGGTCTATGGCATCCATGCGGTTGCCGCTGTGCTGGCGCGCCGGCCGAGCGCTGTGCGGTCCTTGATGATTCAGTCCGGTCGCGCCGATCGGCGGGTACAGGCGCTGGTTGAAGCGGCCCGTGATGCCCGTATTACGGTGGAGCCGCGAGCCGCAACGGACCTCGATGCGATGCTGCCGGGATTGGTACACCAAGGGGTGGTTGCCAAGGTAGAGCCCGCCAAGGCGGTGGACGAGAATGCGTTCCTCGCCTCTTTGGACGTGGCCAATAAACCACCGCTGATTTTGGTGCTAGATGGGGTGCAAGACCCCCATAACCTCGGCGCTTGTCTGCGCACGGCCGACGGGGTGGGAGCGGATGCCTTGGTGGTGCCGCGGGACCGGGCCACGGGGCTTACGCCGGTGGTGCGCAAGGTGGCCGCTGGCGCCGCCGAGACCGTGCCGCTCGTTCAGGTGACTAATCTTGCCCGGTTCCTACGGGAACTGAAGGAGGAGGGCGTCTGGGTCGTGGGCACCGATGGTGATGGCGACAAATTGCATTACGAGGTCGACCTCAAGGGCCCGTTAGCCATCGTGTTGGGCGCCGAGGGGACCGGTATGCGCCGTCTGACCCGGGAGGTCTGTGACCATGTAGTCCGCTTGCCGATGCGCGGGGCGGTGCAGAGCCTGAACGTGTCGGTGGCCACGGGCGTGCTCTTGTACGAGGCTTTGCGGCAGCGTGGAGCGACTTAACCGTTTGAGGCGGATAGAGTTTTGCTTGCGGTTTAGGGCCTGTGCCCCTAGACTACGCGCCCCCAATGCCCCCCTCGGGCCTTGGGATATTGCTTAACGCATTGATTTTCCCGCTGTATCGGCAGTCTCAGCCGGCAGCTGAAACCCATAGGGAGACAACATGAGACATTACGAGATCGTCTTTTTGGTCCATCCGGACCAGAGCGAGCAGGTCCCGGCGATGATCGAGCGCTACAAAGGCATGATCACGGCGGGCAACGGACAGGTTCACCGACTCGAAGACTGGGGCCGTCGTCAACTGACGTTCCCGATCGCGAAGGTGCACAAGGCCCATTACGTACTAATGAACATCGAGTGCGACGGCAAGACGCTTGCCGAGCTCGAAGGTTCGTTCCGCTTCTCCGACGCGGTGATCCGTCATCTCACGAGCCGTATGGACGCTGCCGTGACTGAGCCCTCGCCAATGGCGAAGGCCGGTGACGAGAAGGCCGACGAAGGTCGTGGCGACCGTGACGATCGTGAAGATCGTGACGACCGCGAAGACCGTGGCGACCGTGGTGACCGCGGCGATCGCGGCGATCGCGGCGGCCGTGGTGATCGCGATGACCGCGCCCCGCGTGGCGAGTAAGAAAAGGAGTACCTCATGGCCCGTTATTTTCGCCGCAAAAAGTTCTGCAAGTTCACAGCCGATGAAGTCGAGCTGATCGACTACAAGGATCTTGCGACCCTTAAGAACTACATCACCGAAACTGGCAAGATCGTTCCGAGCCGCATTACCGGCACGCGTTCGTTCTACCAGCGCCAGCTTGCAACCGCTGTAAAGCGTGCTCGCTTCCTGGCGTTGTTGCCGTACACGGATCAGCACTGAGTAGTTACTCCGGGGCATGAGCCCCGCGAGCGCTGAGCGACAAACCCCGTCGCTGCCCGACCGATCTACGGTCGGTGGTTGAGACGGGGTAAGCGACAGACGCCGCGGTGTTTTCCCGGGCCTACCCAGTCCTACATAGACTCAAAACATACAGGTGCTTCCATGGAAGTGATCCTCCTCAAGAAGGTGGCTAACCTCGGCAACATTGGCGATCGCGTCAAGGTGAAGTCGGGTTACGGTCGCAATTATCTCCTCCCGACGAGCCGTGCCACGCTCGTTACCACTAAGAACGTCGCCAAGTTCGAGGCAATGCGCTCGGTGCTCGAGCAGAAGGCCGCACAGGACCTGACGGACGCGGAAGGCCGCGCGACGGTTCTGAAGGACCACAAGCTCACGATCGCCGCTAAGGCGGGCAGCGAAGGCAAGCTCTTCGGCTCGATTGGTACCAGCGACGTGGCCGAGGCGATGACGGCGGCCGGATTCCCGGTTTCCCGCGCCGAAGTTCGCCTGCCGAACGGGCCGATTCGGATTGTCGGTGAGCACGCTCTCGTGCTGCACCTGCACACCGACATCAATGTCGATATCACCGTTGTGGTGGTAAGCCAAGATTGACCCTGACGGTGTCCCGGTATGGCTTAGCAGCCGTACCGGGACCCCCGACCCGGGTTAGAATCCCCCTCCCCAGGGGGATTTTCCGGACCCGAGGTCGTCTATGTCTTATTCGGATTCCCAGCACCGTTCCTCGGAGTCGATGGACGGGCTACGTGTTCCGCCTCATTCTGTTGAGGCCGAGCAGGCCGTATTAGGCGGCCTAATGCTGGATGCCTCGGCGTGGGACGGCGTTGCTGATCTTATCGCGGGCCCAGATTTTTATCGGCGAGACCATCAATTGGTCTTTGAGGCCATCGCGGGCCTCGTGCACGACAGCAAGCCGTGTGACGCCGTCACCGTCTCCGAGTCGCTGTCCAACCAAGGCATTGTTGACGAGGTGGGTGGCCTCGCGTATCTGGCTCGCCTCACGCGGGACACCCCGAGTGCTGCCAATGTCCGCGCCTATGCACACATCGTTCGCGACAACGCGCTGCTGCGGGCACTTGTGCACGCGGGTGGCGAAATCGCATCGGGGGCGTTCAATCCACAAGGTCGGGCCCCAATCGAGTTGGTGCAAGAGGCGGAGCAACTGGTCTTCGCGATCGCCGAGCGCGGCGCTCGATCCAAAGCGGGCTTCGTTTCCGTCCGCGACGTACTGCCAAAGACGATTGATCGAATCGATGCGCTGCATCAGAACCCAGATGCTTTCAGTGGTGTGTCGACCGGCTACACGGACCTCGACAAGTTAACGACTGGTTTGCATGCAGGCGATCTGGTCATCATCGCGGGTCGACCGTCGATGGGTAAGACGACGCTGGCGCTAAATATCGCAGAGAATGCGGCTATTGACGGCAAAGTTCCCGTTGCGGTCTTCTCGATGGAAATGTCGGCTGAACAGTTGACGATGCGCATGATCTCCTCGCTCGGTCGAATCAGCCAGAGCAGCCTGCGCAAGGGGACTCTATCTGCAGAAGATTGGCCGCGTATTACGAGCGCCACTGAAGTGTTGTCGAACTCCCCGATCTATATTGATGAGTCGGGTGGACTAACCCCGACGGAAGTTCGTGCGCGAGCGCGTCGCCTGAAGCGTGAGCATGGCGTGGGATTGATTGTTGTCGACTACCTGCAGCTCATGACAGTGGCGGGTGGCAAGGAAAATAGAGCGACCGAAATTTCGGAAATCTCGCGGTCTTTGAAGGCGTTGGCCAAAGAACTGGAGTGTCCGGTGATCGCACTGTCGCAGCTGAATCGCAGCGTCGAACAGCGCACCGAAAAACGGCCCGTGATGTCCGATTTGCGCGAGTGCGTCGCGGGCGATACGCAGGTTTGCTTGACTGACGGTCGCCGTGTCCCGATCCGCGAGCTGGTGGGGCAGGTGCCAACGGTTTGGGCAATGGACGCGCGCGAGCAGATCGTCGCTGCGAATGCTGATCTTGTTTGGAAGGTGGGCACCAAGCCTGTCTTTGATGTCCGCCTGGCGAGTGGCCGTTCGCTACGGGCTACTGCCGAACATCGGGTTTACACCAGTCGGGGCTGGCAGACCGTCGCACAGCTGTCGCTGGGCGATCGGATGGCCATTGCGCGGCAGATCCCGGAGAGTGCACGGCCGATGGTGTGGAATGACGCAGAAGTAATCCTGCTGGGTCACCTCGTCGGTGGCGACAGCGCCTGCAACGATCAACCCATTCGCTATACGACAGTATCTGCGGCGAACGCTACCGCAGTGCGCGAAGCGGCTGAACAATTGGGCAGCGATGTCGTGATCGAGGCCGGTCGCCGGACGGGCTATCAGCTGCGAATTGGTAGTGGGGGTGGGACGTCACCGGTTGCAGGCGTCAGCGGTTGGCTGCAACGAGTCGAAATCGCCGGCCAGCGCGCCGAGGAAAAGAGACTCCCCAACGATGCGTTGCGCATGCCTAATCACCAAGTGGGTCTTTTGCTGCGACATTTGTGGGCCGCAGGGGGTCGCATACAGCATCGTGCCCCGGCGCAGGGTGGCGCTACGCGGATCTATTTCAAGACGGGCAGTGAAGGCTTGGCGCGCGATGTGGCGGCGTTACTGCTCCGCCTCGGTATCGTGGCTCGAATCCACGCGACCTTAGCGGGATCGCGCCGACCCGTTTTTTCTGTTGATGTCGCTGAGCTGCGTCAGCAGCGTCTATTTTTGGAGGCCGTGGGCGCATTCGGTCCTCGGCTCGAGTCAGCGGCCAAGCTGACGAGTGTTCTGCGAAGCAAGCTGGCTGACGTGGGCGTCGCTGCACTAGCAGTCCCTGCGGCTGCGGCAGGCGGTGAGTCAAGGGCCTATGCCCTGCGCGGTGATGGCGGTGCACAGACCGCCGCATGCAGTCCCGCTACGGGCGGCAGCATTTCGTCCGACCACCAATTGCCTAGTGATGCCGCGCGGCATGCGGTTGTCGACCAAACAGACCGCACGCCATTTCCGCCCGAATCGGTATCGAGTTTGTTCTGGGACCGTATCGTTGCGGTGCAGGCCGCCGGCGAGGAGGATGTTTACGATCTCACTGTGCCGGGACCAGCGTGCTGGCTTGCTGATGGCATCGTGACGCACAACTCCGGTGCTATCGAACAAGATGCTGATCTTATCCTCATGATTTATCGTGAGGAAGTATATGAGCCCTCCACGCCGCGCAAAGGTATTGCGGACATCATCATCACTAAACAGCGTAATGGCCCGACCGGCGAGGTGCATCTCACCTTCCTTGGTGAGTACACGCGCTTTGAGAATCTTGCCTCTGAATCCTATGGCGAAGGCGCATTCCGTTGAGTGAGGACGCTGCCTTGCGGATCAACAAATTTCTGAGCGAGCGCGGTCTGTGTTCACGCCGAGAGGCGGATGCGTGGATTGAGGCTGGCCGGATCTTAGTGAACGGGCAGGTGGCTACGCTAGGCACGCGTATTACACCGACGGACCGTGTCTGTGTAGACGGCGAGGAGGTAGGCGCTCCCACCCGACATGTGTATATCGCGTTGCATAAGCCGATAGGGGTAGAGTGCACCACTAATCGTAGTGTTCAGCACAACATTGTAGATTTCGTTGCGCATCGCGAGCGGGTCTTTCCGATCGGTCGGTTGGATAAAGATTCCGAAGGTCTGATCCTGCTGACGAATGATGGCGATATCGTTAACCTGCTGCTGCGCAGGGAACACCAGCATGAGAAAGAGTATCTCGTGACTGTAGATCGTCCGGTAACTGATGATTTTCTGCATGAGATGTCGCAGGGCGTCACCATACTAGAAACGGTGACGGCGCCCTGTGTCTGTACCCGTGTTTCGAAAAACGTATTTCGTATTGTGTTAACGCAGGGGCTCAACCGACAGATTCGCCGGATGTGCGATGTCTTTGGTTATACGGTGCGTCGTCTTGTTCGCGTGCGCTTTTGTAACATCATGCTAGAAGGCCTGGAGCACGGGCGCTGGCGCAACCTGACCCCACAGGAAATCGCTGGCCTGATTCCGGAACAACCCGCCGCGGAGTCGGTGCAGGAGATCTGAGATGCTCATTCGCCTGATGCTTGCAACCTGCCTGCTCTGGGGGAGTGCAGCTGCCGGCCCACGCGCCCGTGATCTTGGAATTCCTTTCGATGGCGTACCCGGCCCGCTCAATGCGATCACCGACGTAGCCGGTGTGACCGTAGGGCATACGACGCTGATTAGTGGCACAGATCCAAAACATATGGTGCGTACCGGTGTGACTGCCGTCTTGCCGCGCGGCACGAAAACGGCGTCTCTGCCGAGTTTCGCTGGCTGGTTTTCGTTGAATGGCAACGGTGAGATGACCGGCACGACGTGGCTGGATGAGTCGGGCATGCTCGAAGGCCCTATTTTGCTGACCAACACACACAGCGTTGGCGTGGTCCGCGATGCGGCGATCGCTTGGCGCGTTAAACAGGGTGGTGCTGACAATAGTGGTTACTGGTGGTCATTGCCGGTCGTCGGGGAGACTTGGGATGGGTATCTCAACGACGTAAATGGATTTCATGTGCATCCCGAACACGTTGCCGACGCGATCGATTCCGCGCGCGGCGGCGCAGTTGCGGAGGGCAATGTTGGTGGCGGCACTGGCATGATCTGCCATGAGTTTAAATGCGGCATCGGCACCGCCTCGCGTGTGGTGAAGATTGGTCAGACGCACTACACCGTGGGCGTATTGGTGCAGTCCAACTATGGTTTGCGCGATACGCTACGCATTGCGGGGGTGCCGGTCGGTCAGCATTTACGCGAGCATCGGGTTTATACCGAGGATGCGCACGATCTGGAGACCGGTTCGATCATTATTATCGTAGCCACCGACGCGCCGTTGTTGCCCCATCAACTCAAGCGCGTTGCGCGGCGGGCTTCACTCGGTCTCGCGCGCAACGGCACTTACTCGGGCAACGGTTCTGGGGATATTTTCGTTGCCTTCTCCAACGCGAATGCCGAGGGGGTGACGGGCGCGACGGAAAATACCGCCCGATTCATTGGTAACGATGATCTTGATCCGGTGTTCTTGGGTGCGGTAGAGGCAACCGAAGAGGCTATTATCAACGCGATGGTCGCCGCCAAAGATTTGACAGGTCAGCATGGCCACTACGCGATCGCTATTCCGCATCAAGCCTTGCAGGACCTGCTGCGTCGTTACGGCCGGCTGACTTTGCCCTGATCAAGTGAGCGCGGCGCTGATGAATCCGTCGGCATCGGCAAGCTGCATATCGTAGGCTGCGACCACGCGTATGACTGGTTCGGTGACGTTATCCGGCGCTGGCCAGTCGTAGAATTCGTAACCTGCGCTGCGCAAGCGAGCAATGATCGCTGCAGGCATCGCTAAAAACAATTCATTGGCTTCGACCGGCATCAGTACGGTCACGCCGGGCAGTGTCGCCAGACCTGTGGCCAGGCGTGCGGCGACGGCGTTGGCGTTGCGGGCGTTGTGTAGCCAACGCTCGTCGGTGATGTAGGCGGACAGTTGGGCGCTCAGAAATCGCATCTTGGACCACAGATGGCCGCCGCGCTTGCGGCGGAACTCCAGGTCGCGCGCGAGCGTGGGATCGAAGGCAACGATTGCTTCAGCCGCGAGCGCCCCATTCTTGGTCGCGCCGAATGATAAGAGGTCCACGCCGGATTTCCAGGTGATGTCGGCCGCGGTGCAGCCAAGGTGCGCTACCGCATTGGCGAAACGCGCGCCATCCATGTGTAGTTTGAGTCCCAGACCATGCGCCTCGTCGGCCAGTGCTCGCACTTCTGGCGGTGTGTAGATGGTGCCCCATTCGGTGGCTTGTGAGATGGTCACGGCGGCGGGGTCGACGTGGTGGACGCCCATCGCGTGCGCGAACGCGACCGCAGCGCTGACCTGACCGGGTATTAACTTGCCATCCGGCGTCGGTAGCGCGAGCAATTTTCGTCGGTATTGACGTGCCCGGTGCTTGGGCAGTAGACACCCTGATAGGGTTTGGCGAGTGTTGCGAGCGCGATGGCATTGGCGGCGGTGCCGGTTGCTACCGGCAGTACGGCCATTGGGCATTCAAACAGGGCGTGCATCTGCTGATGTAGTCGTTCGGTGTACGGGTCGGCGCCGTAGGAGTGGACCGTGCCGGCATTCGCAGCCACGAGGCTGGCGAGGATGCTCGGGTCGATGCCTGCGATGTTGTCGCTAGAGAAATCCTTGCGGAGCGTGCGGGTCGTCATCGGAAGCCTCATTCGTCGGAGCCGTGATGCTACTGCAGCGCGGCGTGTATTGCTAAGCGATCGCGCGGCCACCACGCCAGACGGAGTGGCAGTTGGGTTTGCCCAGCCAATAGCCGAGTTCGCGGGGATGGTTGACGTTCCACAGCGCGAGGTCTGCCCGCAGACCGGCCCCCAACTGACCCCGGTCGCTTAGCCCCAGTGCCCGCGCGGCATGCGCGGTCACGCCGAGGAACCCTTC
>Ga0194050_1000781_pt1 | contig 11055 bp, 10 predicted proteins | sample SepL2310m_MetaG_FD_148657 | JGI IMG/M metagenome (GOLD analysis project Ga0194050, IMG submission 148657) | Anoxic zone freshwater microbial communities from boreal shield lake in IISD Experimental Lakes Area, Ontario, Canada - Sep2016-L239-10m | ecosystem: Environmental > Aquatic > Freshwater >...
CCATGAAAGACTGGGATCACGACGCATGGATTGAAGCCATAGAGTGCAATATGCTTGCGCCCATATTGCTTATTCGAGGTTTTATAACTGGAATGCGAAATAGAAAATTTGGACGCATCGTCAACATCACGTCAGCCATGGTCAAAAGTCCGAGGCCGCATATGGCACTCTCAACTACAGCAAGAACAGGTTTGACTGCTTTTAGCAAGTCAGTCTCTCTTGAGTCTGTCGTTGATAATGTCACCATCAATAACCTCTTACCAGAGCGAATTGATACGCCTAGGCAACAATATATGGCCGAGCGATTGATGAAGTTGCATGCCATAAGTCTTGAGCAAGCTCGAGACAAGATCACCGAAACAGTTGCAGCTAAACGATTTGGTCTTCCTGATGAATTTGGCGATGCTTGCGCTTTTCTTTGTAGCTCGCAAGCGGGATTTATTTCTGGACAAAATTTGCAACTTGATGGCGGTTCATATACAGGTCTAATTTAAAGGACCGATGAGATAAGATTTTATGAACATGAGAGCAAACAACCCAACCGTCATCATCACTGGAGCCTCCTCTGGGGTAGGCTTGCACGCAACCAAATCATTGGTTCAACGCGGATGGCACGTCGTCATGGCCTGCAGAGACCTTGGGCGTGCAGAGGAGGCTGCATTTGGAGAAAATATCGAACCTAACAGCATCACTTTGATGAAACTCGATCTAGGAAGTCAAGAAAACATCCATTTATTTGAAAGCTCTTTTCGAAGCACAGGCATGCCCTTGCATGCTTTACTTAACAATGCCGCAACTTATATGCCGCGTCTCAAAACCCCTGCACGCTCGCCCGAGGGTTTCGAGCTGAGTGTTGCAACCAATCATTTTGGGCACTACCTACTGAGCCGCTTGCTACTCGATCTTCTCTTTAAAACTCAAAAAGAGCATTCGCAAAAAGACTTTAGATCTCGCCTCATTACTTTGGGTACAGCGACAGCCAATTCAGAGGAATTTGGTGGAAAAGTCCCCATCCCAGCTCCCGCAGATTTAGGTCAACTAAAAGGCCTTGAGTCAGGTTTCTTGGATCCAATTGTCATGATAGACGGAAACAAATTCAAACCTGGAAAAGCCTACAAAGATAGCAAATTATGCAACATGATCATCAGCAAAGAGTTACACCGCCGTTACCATGATCGCACGGGCATCGTGTTCAACACCGTCTACCCTGGTTGTGTGGCTGACACCGCTTTATTCCGAGATACACCTAAAGCATTTCAAGTGATCTTTCCTTGGTTTCAAAAAAATATCACCAAAGGGTATGTCAGTCAAGCTTTGGCGGGAGAGAGAGTTGCTCAAGCCGTTGCTGATGACGGTTTCGCAACCTCAGGAGTACATTGGAGCTGGGGGAACCGCCAACGCGAGGGTCGCCAAGCCTTTGCACAACCCCTGTCTACAAAGGCAAGCAGCCTACAACTGGGTCAAAGCTTATGGAACTTAAGCGCATCAATGGTTAACTTGCCCACTGAAGACACTCTGTAGCCAGGAAATTATCAAAGCTTAGATAACCATCAAAGTCTTATGCTTGTAAATATTGGATATGAAGCTAGCGAGAGTTGACGTGATCAGTTCAAATCAGATTCAGGTCAAGCTTTTAAAGTCACAAAAAAATTAACCCATGAAAAATCGATTGATTAAGTTTCACTTTATAGAGTTTGTCGCAATTTACGCTTGCAAAGCAACTGCTCATCCAATCATCACTCAATAGGTTTGAACGATGAGAGTTGGATTGCAAACATGGGGGAGTGAAGGAGATATCAATCCCTTCATTGCACTTGCGACAGGATTGGTTAAGTCTGGGCACAGCGTGAAGCTTTACATCACTGAGGTATCCGAAAGAGATTATTCAGCCATTGCGAATCAATATGGGTTCGAGCTGATCAATGTGCCTAATCCAATGCTGCCAAGCGTAGATATGATGGCGCAAATGGGCGAGGCGTTCAAAGCGATTCGAGACCCAAGCGCACAGCTCAAAATCATCAATACACATTTTTTCTACCCAGCTGAATCGGCTATGTTTGATGCAGCAAAAGAGTTGTGCGCGAGCAGTGATTTGGTCGTGCGACATATTTTTTGCTATCCGACGCAACTCGCCGCTGAACTGGCTCATGTTCCAGTCGCAACGCTTTACCCTGTGCACAACATACGGCCCAATTCTTATCAAGCTCCATTTGGTGCAGTGAATCTGGGGAGATGGGCCATTCCACTTTGGTGGCGACTTGCACAATGGATGATTAACAGAGTTTTCCTCAAACAAATCAATCATTTAAGAACCAATCATCACCAAAAAATCATCCGTGATGTATTGACTGAGGCTTGGAGCAATGAGAGCTTGAATTTAATTGCAGTGAGCCGTGCAGTATGTCCGCCAGCAATGCATTGGCCAGAAAACTTTAAAGTTTGCGGCTTTTTAAATCCATCAGCACTTTATCAAGCAAGCAGCTTAAGTAGCGTCATCACAGATTTCGTGAGCGATCAAGAGGCACCCGTATATTTCACATTTGGCAGCATGCTCGTGCCCAACGAGGCTTCTTGGCTAAAAGTGTACGAGACTTGGAGAGAAACAGTGAGGGGACTTGGCTGCAGAGCCATCTTTCAACTTCCAATTCCTGAATCAACTTCTCTGCCAAGCGAGCCAAATATCTTGGTCTTAAGGCGCGCTCCACACAGCTTAATCTTTCCCTTTTGCTCAGCTGTTGTTCATCATGGCGGTGCTGGCACGACACAATCGAGTTTACTGGCAGGCTGTCCTAGCATAGTGGTTGCTCACATTGCAGACCAACCGTTTTGGGGAAGTGAGTTAAAGCGCCTGGGTGTTTCCCCAGGCTACATGAGAAAAAATGAAATGACCAGTCGCTTACTTGGTAAATTTTTAGCCTTAATTTATAAAAATCCTAGTTACCGCGAAAATGCAATGCGTATTTCTAAGTTAATGAAAAATGACAATGCCATCGACACAGCCATCCAAGCCTTGACTGATCTATCAAAAAAAACTCATTGAGTTAACTTTTAATTAAAGCAATAGATCGACTTCCCTTTCGCCAAGTGACCCCTTCGTTAACTGGCCAAACCAATCGGTATTTAAGATCCTCTCAAATAAACTGCATACTTGGAGGAGCCATCTGACTTGGATTAGGTTTGGTGAGTCTCACTTGCATGAGACTCAAATCAATGTCTGTATTGAGCGCAAGAAAACTTAAATCTTCAAAGCTCTTTGATCAAGATCTTTCTAAATTTGACTGTCCCGCCACCGTGCTGCAAAGTAATGTTTCCCTTGCTGTGCTTGCTGTCACTTCCAGATGCTGTAACCACCCCATCAATTTTCACGACCATTTGAGGACCTTTGGCGGCAATTTCCATCACACTCCATTTCCCCCCCACTTTGGGATAGGGTGGGGTTACTTTAACGGTGTCCACAATGGCGCCTGTCCCATAGCTTGGATCTGGCCTTGTATCCCAAATGTTGACCTCATAACAGGTGTCAGCACCGATTTTTTCTGGATTTTCGCAACGAATAAAAATGCCACTGTTGGTTTCCGAATCGACCCAAAACTCTGCATAAATTTGAAAGTCGGTATAAGTTTTCTTAGAGATCAAATGTCCGGCTATTTTTCCCGGCAAAAAGTCAGCTTGAATGGCTCCATCTTGGATTCTCCAATTTGAATCTCCAAACTTGGTCCAACCCAACAAATTGCTACCCGCATCAAAAAGAGTCGCAAATCCAGCAGAAGGACTGCTCAAGTTCGCGCACGAAGTCACAAGTAGCACGCTTAATAAAGTAACAACAGTGTGGCGCAATCGCATTTTGATCTCCTTGAGTGGTAAGATCAAATCATAAGGGTGTCTTTAAGATAAGCTAGGCAGTGTTTACGTGAATATGGAGCGGTCTTAAATGGCATTTCTTAAACGCATTTCATCGATTTGCAGCTTGGTTTTACCCAACTCTCTCAAAATCAAGTCTGTGTGTTGTCCCAATTCAGGCACCGCATCCATGCGAGGCTGCCCCTTGCTCCATGAACCCGGTGGAATGAGAGCGGGCATCTCGCCCACGGGTGTTTGCACCTTCGTCCATCGGTTTCGGTGCTTGAGCTGCTCGTGAGACCACACCTCGGCCATTGAATTGACTTGGGCATTGGCAATCCCTGCTGCCTCCAATCTCTCACTGACTTGAGCAGCGGTCAATGAAGAAAAGACTTGAACAACCAATGCCTTCAATTCCTCTCTTGCCTCACTCCTCTTGGTGTTTGTATTGAAACGTTCGTCACGAGTCAAATGGGCATTAAAGAGGACTTTCTCACAAAACACCAACCACTCGCGCTCATTTTGCAAGCCAAGCATGACCACTTTCCCATCTCCTGCTTCAAAGGGGCCATAAGGGTAGATGCTTGCATGACTTGCACCGGCACGAGGAGGTGGTTCAGCACCATCCATTGAGTAGTAAAGTGGGTAAGACATCCACTCAGACAAGGACTCCATCATTGAAATATCAATTCTCTGACCCAGCCCGGTTTGTTGGCGATGCATCAAAGCTGCCAAAATATTGGTATAAGCGTACATTCCTGCAGAAATGTCTGCAATCGATATTCCAGCCTTTGCAACTTGATCTTTTGTGCCCGTTGTACTTAAAAATCCAGCTTCGCTTTGAATCAATAAATCGTAGGCCTTTTTACTTGCATAGGGCCCATCGCTGCCATAACCAGAAATATCGCAAACAATGATGTCAGGTTTACTTTTTGATAAGTCCTCATAAGACAATCCCATTCTTTGGGCGGCACCTGGCGCCAAATTCTGCATAAGCACATCGGCCTCTTGCTTGATCAACAGCTTAAGAACTTCTTGGGCCTCGGGATCTTTGAGATCGAGGGTCAAACTTTCTTTAGACCGATTGGTCCAAACAAAATGAGACGACAAACCTTTTGCCCGCTCATCGTACCTTCTGGCAAAGTCACCCACTGTGGGGCGTTCAACCTTGATGACTCGAGCACCAAGATCGGCCAATTGACGGCTTGCAAATGGAGCTGCAATGGCGTGCTCCAAACTGACAACGGTGATACCTTTTAGAGGCTGCATAGTGTAAGCCCAAGACCTTTTAGAAAATACGTTTCAATCAACCACTTCTTCAACTGATTTTTTACCAAGGCATCGCTGGCAGTAAAGGTTTAAGGCCGGTTTGAGCAACAAGCTCAGCCACCTCAGGGCTGGCTAAAAATTCAACCAATTGCCTAACTGCATGCAACTGCGTCGTTTGAGCGCCAATACCTGCTGAGAAAAAGAACGATTTTTGAACCTCAGGGGGAAGTTCTCCAATGATCTTGATGCCCTCAATGGGAATCAATTCGCTGACTTGTTGAAAGCCCAAATCGGCCTCATTGCGCAACAAAATCGTTCCAACGCGTTCGCTAAATATCTTCTTGGCCTTCACAGCCATTTCAGCCTCAATGCCCAACTTTTGAAACAGCTCTTCAGACAAGTAAGTCCCACTTGCACTGGCTGAATAAGCAATTCGCCCAGCCGTCAACAAGGCCTTCTTTAATGCGTCTACGGTGCTGATATCTATATCGGGATCCCCTACTCGAACCCCAGCACCAATGTTCGAGACCACCAAATCCACCCTCGATCGCTCTTGAATTTTGCCCTCAACGGCAAAATGATCCAGTGCAGAAGAAGCCAAAACAAACAAATCAAATTGTTCACCTTGACTCAATCGAGTAGGAATGGAGTCGTGGGCCGCTCCAATGGAGGATCCAAAAAATAAATCTACTTTTCTTTGAGACTTGGTTTCATAAAGTGGTGTCAAAAGTTTAAGTGCGGCAGCAAATGCACCCGACGTAATGACTCGAAGGGGGGGGATGGTGTTCTCGGACATCTCTTGCGTTCTTTAATTCAATCAACCGTAATTTTGGCAGCGGCCACCACCTTCCTCCAGCGGATCACTTCAGACTGAACCAAGTTTCTAAGGTGCTCAGGCGTACTTGTTTCAACCTCAGCGCCTTGGTCCTCGATTTTCTTTTCAATGACCTTGTCGGTGAGCACGATATTGAGTTCCTTGTTCAATCGATCGATGAGCCCTCTAGGTGTTTTAGCAGGCGCAAAGAGTCCATACCATTGATTCACATTGACATTGGATACACCTTGCTCAGTCAAAGTTGGCACCTCTGGCATCACCGATGATCTTTTCTCTCCAGCAATCCCTAAAGCCTTTAACTTTCCAGCTTTAACTTGAGGGTAAGCCGTAAAAAGGCTAGGGAACATCACTTGGGTCGTTCCACCGATGGTGTCCACAACAGCTGGAGCGGAGCCCTTGTAAGGAATATGAATCAAATCAACGCCAGTTGAAATCTTGAACAACTCGCCCGATAAGTGTGGTGCCGTTCCTTTTCCAGCCGAGGCATAACTCATGGTGCCAGGCTTGGCATTGATCAAAGCAATAAGCTCCTTGGGAGTTTTGACATTCAGGCCGTTGGTTACAACCATCAAGGTAGGTGAGTTGGCCACCAAACCGATGGGCTCAAAGTCCGTCACCGGATCGTATTTCAACTTTTGCAAGGCTGGATTGATCCCATGCGTTGCAATGTAGCCAAACATGATGGTGTAACCGTCTGGAGTTGCTCTGGCGACAAATTCGGATGCAATCGCACCATTTGCGCCAGCTTTGTTTTCAACAATCACCGCCTGCCCTAGATGGGGCGACATGCTTTGAGCGATGATGCGAGCCATGGCATCATTGGCACCACCTGGTGCAGTAGGCACAATAATGGTGATCGTCTTGCTCGGAAAAGTTTGCGCATGTGACTCGATAAATAGTGCGCAGTAGGCTAGAAAAATCAATGCATAAAAACGTCTAATAAAATGAAGCATCCTTAGAACCTTACTTTTTTAAAAAAATGATAACTCGGTGAATTTTACTTGAAGTGCAAGCTCACGCATTCTTTGCTTTTTTTGCTCAAAGAACTCTTTCATCGATTCACTCAAGCGGCAAGCGCAAAACTGCTTTCAAACCACTGCCCGTGTTGTCTTGAAGAATAAACTCTGCTTTGAGTAATTTTGCATATTCCACCACGATGGCAAGACCCAGACCAGCACCTGCACCAAGATTAAGTCCGGCTTGTCCTTGAGTGCGCCTTCGCATGACTTGATGCTTAAACTCGTCAGTAATTCCTTTGCCGTTGTCAACCACAGAAATTTCCAAGAAATTGGGTTGATTGGAATGCTGTGTTTTTTCAATTTCAATGGTGATTTGATTGAAACTTTCAATTTCTGAAACACCGTATCTAAGCGCATTGTCAATCAAATTATTTAACGCACCCTCAAGCAAAGAACGCTGCGTTTTAATCTTAACCCCTAGCTCGTAACCTTTGACACCCAAATCCACACCCAAAGAGTCGGCCCTATGCAAAAAGCGCATGACCGCCTCTTTGACCAACTCATCGACATCAATGTCTTCATTGATCAACCCCGCTTTGGCTTCGTTGGTCAGCGAAAGTGCCAAAAGCTGCTCAACCATGTGGCTTGCACGAAGCTCACTTTTCGAAATACCTTGTAGTTGTTGATACCAAATTTCAGGATTTTTATTGGACAAGCCATACTCTGTTTGCGCTCGAATGCCCGCAAGAGGCGTTCTGAGTTCATGAGCCACATTGCCTGAAAACTCCCGAAGTAAGCGAACCCCGTCTTCGATCCTGAAAAACAATCGATTGATCGCGGTGCCTAAATCATGAACATCTTTCGTTCTTGTATCAACGCCTACAGGGGTCAGATCAATCACAGCTCTGGTTTCCACCGCATTTTCAAGATCCAACAAAGGAGCCAGCTCTTTTTTTATCACCCCCTTCAAAAACATAGCCAACAAGGCCAAGAATAGAAGTTGAGGAACAATAGAAAAAAGGGCCAAACGTTTGATCAATGCGGCTCTAAAGTCCGATGTTTGCGCCATGACCAAAAAAAATGGCGAAGGCTGCGAACGGTAAATCGCCACCGTTCTGAAGTTCTTATCCTGAAATTCTAAATTTGAAAATTTAGGTGCAGTCCCCTGTTCAGGCAAGGCCGCTTCGAATCCTGGATGACCCGCAATCAAAGATCCATCGATATTGAGAACTTGAAAGTATATGATTTCACTTTGATCAAAGAGTAAAGTGGTCATTTCGTTGGCAGAAAGATTTATTACCAATTCCTGCGTGTTTTTAGAGTTTTTGTTTGCTACATGGCTGGCCACAGAATAGGCATCGTCCAAAAGTGCTCGGTCATATGCTTGCTCGGTAAAATAACTGGCAACGACCACAACGACCAAGGTCCCAAAAATCCAAGTCACGAAAAGAGGGACATACAGACTTTTTAAAAGCTGATTTGACAAAGAAGGTAATTTAATACGGCTCATTTTTTTCTTCTTCCAATAAGTAACCCAACCCTCTTAGCGTTCGAATACTCACACCACTGCCCTGAATCTTTTTTCTTAGTCTTGAGATAAAGGTCTCTAGCGCATTGTCACCCAGAACATCGTCAAAGTCCGACAATTTAATAGACATTTCTTTTTTACTGACTGTCCTGCCTGGCGGGGTCATCAATTGCGACAAGACCTCATACTCTCGAGCGGGAAAGATTAGCTCCGTATGGTTTAAAAAAACCCTCTTTTGTTTTCGATCTAAACAAAGACCACCAACTTTTTGAATGTCATTGGTTTTGCTTGTTCGCCTGGCCAGGGCCCTGAGGCGAGCTTCCAATTCGGCCAAATCAATAGGCTTGCCCAGATAATCATCTGCACCGGCGTCAAGCCCAGCTATTCGCTCTTCAGTTCTGTTTCTTGCCGTTAACACCAGCACAGGTGTCGTGTCTCCCCTGGCACGCAACTCTCTAAGCAACGACAAACCACTGCCCATCAAAGCGTTGGGGCCCTCCTTTTGGGGAAGGTTCAAATCAAGCAAAATGGCATCGTAAGACTGAACGAACGCAAAATGGCTTGCCCGATCAAGTTGGCTTGCCACATCCACATGATGACCCGCATCCTCAAGAGACTTGAGCATGATGGTCTTTAGAACTTGATCATCTTCGACAAGTAGTACTCTCATGGTGAATAAATGATGCTTTGGTCAGCCTTTGGTCAGGCAAGATGATGGATAAACAGGGGATGCAACACAAAAGACGCTTTCTAACATTCAAATCACCTAGCATTTTAGGGTTAACCCTTGGATTGGGTGCCGTTTTTTTACCAAGTAGCTGTGCAATCGCACAACAAATGGTATCACCCTCAAGCAAAACAGTTGGAGAAATACAAACTTCTGCAGTGAGAAACATTGACTTAAATAAATCAGTTGCCCTTGAAGATTGGAACTACATTCAATTGTCTGAAGTCTTGAGTGCAGCGAAAGTCAACTTTGAAGTGAGAATTGCGCGGGCTGCCTCCCAAACTGCACAAGGAGACTTGCTTGCCGCCGATCGTGCTCCACTTCCGACCTTAAGTACCCGTGCAAGCCAATTGGATTTACAAAATGGTCTTGGTGCGGGCTCAATTTTAAATGACAAGCGCATCGATAAATCGGTGGGCATTGATTGGACTTGGGAGCGAGGAGAAAAACGCAACTTAAGAGCTCAAACGGCAAAGACTTTACTTTCCGCCTCCAAATTTGATTTAAGCGATACATTGATTGGTCAACAAATCCTTGCCCACAGGGCATTCATTGACCTGTATGCCGCACAGATGAAAGAAGAAGATTTTTTTGCCATCGCAGAAAGTTATCAAAAAACAAATGATACAGCAAGCATTCGTCTAAAAAACGGGGATCTATCTGCACAAGAGGCTTTTAGAATATCCATAGAAAATCAAAGAGCACAAGCAGATGCTCAAGCTGCAAAGCTAGAGAGACAAATGGCCGCCTTGAGTCTTTCTCAAATAATCAAATTCAAAACCTCTCCTTTGACTTGGCGAATAAAATCTGACTTCAAGTCGCTAACTACCTCTAAAAACAATCCATTCAATTTACAAGACTCTCTTGCTCAAATTGAAAAAGCTGTGCTTTTAAGACCGGATGTCATCGCGGCTCTTGAAAGGGAGAAGGCCGCAAACACCGCATTGGATTTGGCGCTCTCACTCAAGAAAACAGATCTGACTTGGGGCGCATCAATTGATCATTACCCAGGCACCTCCAACCGCTTGGTGGAGTTGCGTCTTCAATTACCGCTTCAATTCAATTACAGTTACGAGGGTGAAATCAAACGCGCCCAAGAGCAACTGACTCAAGCACAACTCGTGGCTGAAAAAATTAAACTGCTTGCTCTAACAGACTTGCAGACCTTATTGCAAAACGTGTTGACCTCAGACGATCGACATCAGCGCTACGACAAAATCATTTTGCCGCAGGCTAAAAAAGTCTTAGCTCAAGCAGAGTTTGCCTATCACAAAGGCGCACTCACCCTCAGTGACTTGTTGGACGCCAGAAGAACCTATCGAACAACCCGAATCGAAGCCATTGCTGCACAAGCGGACTTATCCAAATCTCAGGGTACTTGGTTTTTAAGGACTGAGCCCTATCAAATTGAGCAAAATGCCAATTTAAATTGACAGCCTTGGATCTACTGACATTTCTTAATAAGAGTTCACCTTGAAAAAATCTATTTTTACACTTTGTACCATCGGTGCTATGCTCATTGCTTGCTCTGACTCTCCCTTGCACTTGGAGATCACCCAGCAGCCCATCGTTCAAAACAATCAACTTCGCTTTCCCGCTGGCAATCCTCAACTGAGTCTTCTCTCCACTGTTGCGGTCAAGCAAGCAGAAAACATTTCAATTGATTTACCTGCTCGCATTGTTTGGGATGAACAAAAAACACAACGCGTATTCCCAGCCTTTTCAGGTCGGGTCAAGCAAATTTTAGTCGATGTCGGGCAAAGCGTGAGCGAGGGTACCCTTTTGGCTCAGATTGCATCTCCCGAATTTGGAGCCGCGCAAGCCGACACCGCGCGTGCCATGGCAGACGCATTGCTGGCTGGTAAAAATTTTGTTAGGCAAAAAGAACTCTTTAACG
>Ga0194050_1000785_pt1 | contig 11039 bp, 8 predicted proteins | sample SepL2310m_MetaG_FD_148657 | JGI IMG/M metagenome (GOLD analysis project Ga0194050, IMG submission 148657) | Anoxic zone freshwater microbial communities from boreal shield lake in IISD Experimental Lakes Area, Ontario, Canada - Sep2016-L239-10m | ecosystem: Environmental > Aquatic > Freshwater >...
AGATTTTGAGCAGGTGGAAAGTCGACCGCGATACACAAATCATCAGCGGCGTATTCACTCAAGTTTCTGGCGATGCACCCAACATCTCTCGCCCATACTCCGTGCGTTACGCAACAGTTGTCCAGGTTGATGCGATGGCACATGAGGCTGGCTTAGTGGTTGAACAGCGCTGGTCGTCATATACACACGATGTTTTTGACGACAGCAGTGTGCGACAAATCACCGTCTACGGCATCGCACCAACGACACGTTCCTAGTAACTTTTCGTTATGGGAAAAATTCGCGTCAGTATTGATCTACAAGCCACACCAAAGCGAGTGTGGGAAGTTGTCGAGCCAGTCGAGCGTCATATTGACTGGATGGCCGACGCTGTCGCAATCCGATTTATCGGCGAGCAAACCCGCGACGTAGGCACTTCGTTTTTTTGTGACACCAAAGTTGGGCCGATCAAACTTGTTGATCGCATGGAAATCACCGAGTGGATTCCTGAGCGCGTCATGGGTGTGCGCCACGTAGGCATTGTGACCGGCACGGGCAAGTTCACACTTGATCCAATCGACAACGGCACTCGCACAAAATTCACGTGGGCCGAAGAACTGATCTTCCCGTGGTGGCTCGGCGGAACGATCGGCTCATTCGTCGGCGGCAAGCTCGTGATGCGTGGCATCTGGAAGCGCAACTTAAAGAAGCTAAAGCAACTCGTCGAAGTCGCCGCTTAAGCAAGATCTCCTATTTAATGACAGAATAAGAGTGATGACTGACGAATCCAGCAATATCGTCAAAATTGACGGCAAAGACCGTCGTCCTTGGTCGGTCGCAAGTCGCGAGACGCTGTTGCGAGCTGCAATCGCCGAAATTGCCGAGCGTGGCTACGACCATGCTCGACTGGTAGACATTGCTGCGCGTGCCGACATGACAGTCGGTGCCATTTATAACTGGTTCGACAATAAGTCGAAGCTTTTTAAGGCCGCATTAGAGTTTGCACTTGAAAATCAACACAACCAAAACCGACAGTACCTCTCCACCGACAAGGTTCAGTCAGCTACCGGTTTCCAATCCAACCACTGGTTGATTTTGATTTCCGCACTTGTTCCGCGACAAGGTAACACCGATGGTCCAACGGAGGCACAACTCATTCTCCTCGAGTCACTTCGTAGTGCATGGCGCGATGAAGACTCCAAGAAAGACCTACAAGCGCAGGTTGTCTCGCTACTTGCTCAATACGAATCCATCATCGCACGAGCAATGGACGATGGGCTTATTGATAAGGGTCTTGATCCCGTGCTCATCGCCCGATTATTCATGGCGTTTCCAATTGGACTGACGTCGCTCTCGCTTGCTGGCGCACCCGATATTGAACCAGCGTCGTATATTCCGTTGTTGACTCGATTAAACGAAGCAATGTTGCCCAAGAATAACGAGTAACGCAGCAACCTCAGACAACTATTCAATTGGTGTAAACATCCGAATTGGGCGCACGCGGTACGTCTGATACTTGTACCACAGGTTTGAGCCGCCCGTCGGGAAGTGCACTGGATAAGCCTCTTGGGTGGGTCCAGCAAATGCCCCAGAGCGACCAGCCGCAATCTCGCTCGACGACCAATATGACGCACTCTCAAATCCGCCGATTGTTGTCTTAACAGCTTGTAGTGCTTCAAGCTCGTCTTCGGAAGGAAGGAACCAATCGCTGAGTCCTCCACCGCGATAAGCCCGCGCAGTTACCGCCGCTCCTGTTGTGCAGTACAAACCAATGGCCGTGCTGTTGCCCTGACCCGTGCCAATCGTAGTCCCTTGAGCCGATGTACCAACCGCACCGTTCGTGATATTGCACCAGTTGGCGGTTGGGTCGACACCACCACTCCAGGAACTCGGCGCGGACTCAAAATACTTTCCAGTTGTATTGCCACTGGTTGACAATGTCATAAAGATCTTGCCGCCGCCCGGGCCTGTGTCACCAACGGCGTAGGTAACAGTAAGTGAAATCGTCGAGGACGTTGCCGAGACGTATGTGCCGTCGCTTGCAATCGCCACTTTCAATGTGCAGGTACCTGCGGTAACAAATGAAACGACTCCAGTTGACGAATTAATTGTGCACACTGATGTCGTAGTACTTGAATACGTTTTGGTGCCCGAACCAGCGGAAGCCGTGCTGCTTAAAGTTGGTGCCGTCGCGTAGCGGTTGTATGAAGCAGAGTACGAACCGGCATCAATCGCGATAGTGCGAGAGGTCGCTGTAATCGAAAAACTGATTGTCGAAGAAGTTGCCGACGCAAATGTTGAATCAGCAGCGATCGATGCACTAATCGTGCATGTACCTGCGGCGACAAACGCGACCACACCAGAAGACGAACCAACAGTACAGACAGACGTGGTTGTGCTTGTATAGGTCTTGGTACCCGCACCAGCCGAAGCCGTACTCGTCAGCGTTGGTGGTGAGGCCGACATCGCATACGTAGAGGTATACGAACCAGAATCAATTGCAATGGTGCGAGAGGTCGCCGTAATCGAAAAACTGATACTCGAAGCAGTTGCAAACGCATATGTTGAATCAGCTTGGATAGATGCACTAATTGTGCATGTACCAGCCGCCACAAATGTAATCGCACCAGAGTTCTCAACCGTACACACTGGCTTAGTTGCACTCGTAAAGCTCTTTGCCCCGCCGCCAGCAGACGCCGTGCTCGTCAACGTTGGAGGTGTAGCCGACAAAGCATATGTAGATGTATACGAACCAGAATCAATACTCAACGTTCGCGAAATCAATTCTGGTGCAATCGTCGTTGTGGTCGTAGTTGTTGATGTCGTAGTTGTCGTTGCGACAACAAGCGTTATGGAAAATTTGGCAGTGGACGATGTTGCTGGATACACCCCATCACTCGCAATCGACGCAGTGACGTAACACATGCCAGGACCAACGAATGAAACAATTCCCGACGCAGAGCCGATTGAACAAACCACCGCAGGAGAACTCGAATACGAAATCGTGCCACCACCCGCAGAGGCTGTGCCCGAGATAACCGGTGGCGAATCGGTCGTGAGATACGACAACGACGGTGACAATCCATTGACCGTAATCCAGCGTGTCGGATCAATCACCTGGGCGATTGTGCTGGTAGTAGTAGTAGTTGAGGTGGAAGATGTCGTGCTGGATTTGTCAATAGCCGAAACCATCAATTTTTGTGTTGCTGAGGCGCTTCGGTATATGCCATCACTCGCAATTGACGCAGTGATGTAACACATACCAGGACTAACGAATGAAACCATTCCCGAAGAAGAGCCAATCGAACAAACGACTGCAGGAGAACTCGAATACGAAATCGTGCCACCGCCAACCTCTGCTTTTCCGGTGATCGTCGGTGGCGAATCAGATATGAGATACGAGTACGACGACGAGATCCCTTCAATTGTCAAATACCTCGACTTTGGTGTCGATTGAGCAACGTCAATTAATTTTGGAACGATGCATTCGATGTTGCCCGAATCATTGGTGTATCCCCATGTGCCCAATGAATCACCGAGGGTGCAACTGGTGCCGGCTTTTTTCAGCGCTGCCGCACCAACCACCGGCGCAACGCAAGTAGATCCCGTCGGTGAAGACACCCAACCATCGGGGAATCCAGCAAGAGTGCATTGAGACGACGCGAGTTGGACTACTGCATTGAGTGTTTTCGACGCTTGACACGACAGACCTGTATCTACCGCAACGAAAACCCCAGTTATTCCATACTCATTACACGCCAGACCCAACTTATTTGTGACAAATACCTTTTGGGCGGCAAGAACAACCTTTGGCAAGCACACTGTAGAACCGCTTTCACCAAACGGCGACCACACGCCAGTCACACCGTTAACGACGCATTCGCTGCCGATTGCATTTACGATCTTGGCCGCAGCAGTGATCGTGAGGAGCGGTGCGGTACAAGTTGTTGCATCAGCTTGAATAATCCAACTAGAAGGAAACCCTGGAACGTCACATGCTCGTGATCCGACTGTGCGACTTGCGATCACTCCTGCCTGGGGAATAAATGAAGCATCAGCCACGTAGAGAGGATTTGCAAGGTTGCGGGCCTCCAGTGGTGGCAAACCTGGCTTGACCATCTCCGACTTCAAGACGTCTGGCAACTTGGAAGTCACCACATTGAGATCAAGCGCCTTGTCGGTCGTTGATAATTTCTCGCTTCCATCTTGTGCCACTTCACGCACTTTTGTTTGATTGTCGGCAGTTTTTGTAGTTACAACGAAATCTGCAACACCGTCTGATGTCAATTGTTCGGATGCGCGAGCCGTCACCTGCGGTACTTCTTGGGATGCGGTCACCGTAATTTTCTGACCCGTGCTGGATTCTGTCGCAACATTAAGTTGCGTTGGCGCAATGTCAATCACTGTGTTTGCGCCAGCAACTGCGGCAACCAAGTTATTGCTTGCGACAGTTAATGTGACGTTTGGATCATCGACCGACACCGAAGCACTTGAGATGTCAATGACTCCATTGTTGTTTTCCTGTGAGACAACCTGCACTACCGCAGTCCCCTGCATCACAAAGGCCGAAGTTGCATCTGGCAACACCACCTGCATGTCGCTGCCCTGCACGTAGACCACATATTCAAGCGCCTTGTCGTCGTTTACGGCACCCCTTAATGGTCGAGCGTTGATGCCCTCAACGACATTGTCTGTTGACGGCGAATACGTGCCGTTGGATGTACTGATCGACCAATTGTTATCAATCGATTTGATCACCACCATTGAGTTCTTGACTCGCGTCTCCGAGCTGCAAAATGGACAAAGCGAGTTGGTTCGTGAATCGAGCGAACCAATATCAATATCACCAGCTTTTCCAGTCCACGGATTTGCGTCAGTCGCAGGATCAGGACCGGAAAATGAGAACTTCCAGGTGTCTGCTTTCAAGTCGAATTCGACAAAACGGTCTTTTCCTGGCCAGTTGGAGTCATAAATTCGCAAAATAGCGTGATCGGGGTCTGTGAATTCGACCGCGTATGGAAGTACTGCATGCCCGCCGCGGGGTGTATATAAACCCAACGTGTATTGCGTAGTACCCGAATTCAATGACTTTCCGATTTCATTGACGATCTGTCGTAGCGACTTTTTTGCCCACTTGTCTCGTTCGGCTTGTACTTCAGGAAAAAACTGAGTTGCAAACGATCGAAATATCTTGTGCGTCACTTCTCCTTCGTTGGCGAGATCAACTGTGAGCGGCTTCATCGCCGCATTAAATCGCTTCGATGCCTCCACCACCAAACCTTCGCACGACCCGGATGCTTTTGCTTGGTTGACCATGCGCGCCCATGCTGCTGCCTCAGCCGTTGGTTCGCACGGGTCAATAACACCGCTGACACAAGCACCTTCGCCAAACATGGCAACCAAATCGCTGGCATCAAACTGCTCGGGCGTTACCGAACCAGGAAAATTTGGAAACGCGAAACCGTCAGGGGTTGGTCGAAGTGTCGTGGCGATTGGTAGAGATAATTGCGGTGCCGAATCTGTCGCGCCACCAGAACACCCAGCAATAATGAGCGTTGTTGCGCACACAAAACCAGACAACAGTGCACGCGGACTACGCATTACCTTGCTCGCTATTCAGGAATCCGAACTTTATTGCGACGAACAAGGCCAAACGCAATAGCAAGTGCAAGTACTGAAAGCACCACGATCAAGTTGGTTGGCAATCCTTCAGATCCCTGATTGGTTTTTAGGACCGACTTTGCGCCCTCCACCATCTTGGTCGGAAACGTTCGTGATGAAATTACCTTCACCTCAGTTGAAAGCACCACTGGTTCACCACCAGCGCTTGGCGTGACGGTCACCAGAATTTCTTTCGCTGAAGGCCGAACAGGAATGAGCGCTTTGCGAGCCCCTGGTGGTACTTCAATCACTTCGCCACCAATCTGGATAGTGACAACTCCTTCACTCACACCAGCAGCTTCACGAAGCGCCGTCAAACATCCGCTGTCACACACCACTTCAGTGACACCGGCCGGAATAAATGGGGTGAGTTCATTCGATGATTTGTCTTCATTGATTAATTCGTTCACGGGAAGTGCAAATACCGGTCTTGGTTGCTCCAAGTTGGAAGGTGGAGCGTCAAGCACTTCAACGAGAACTTGTTGTTCTTTAGGTTGCTCGCTCGAAGTCACTGCCTCATCAGCTGGAACAGGAACTGAACCTACTCGCAGTTCCAAATCGTAAGTAGTCGGCCATTGGTCTTCCGCACCAGACCAGATGTCATAGGTTGAAGCGATCAGGGTGTACGTACCTTCTTCAAGAAATACGTTGAGGCGCGAACTGTAGTCGCCAAAGCCGTAGTCTTCTCCGCCGTCATTGTTGCGGGCAATAACGTCATAGGTGTCATCGAGAACGAATAGATATGGATCAACGTGATCTTCTTGATTTTCGAAACGGGTCGTGATGCCTCGTATGTCAATCTGCTTGCCACCTTTTGGAATTTCAAATGTCATGACATGCTCAGCATCAATTTCCCCACTGAAGAGTTCATCCCACACCAATCCCTGGTCGCCTTCATCTACAACTTCTCCATCTCGAGACACGCCGTCACCTTCAAGCGCAACCGTGCCGGCCCACGTGATTTGTGCATCTGTTTTAGTTCGGATGACAACTTCAAATGTCTCTCCACGGGGAATACCGGAGGCATCATCTACCCGCAGCCAAACACCACATAGACCATCGCCAAGAACATGCCAGTCCGCCATGTCTTCAAATGGAACCCCACCCATAACCAACAACACCGCCTCCATTGACTGGTTTTCACACTCGGCGTACAACTCCAATGAAAAGTATGGTGCAGAATAATTATCAGGGATGGTGAAGGAGACCGTGTCTTCCCCAGTAGTTGGTTGAAAGACACCAGAGAACCATGGCTCTTCTAGGGGGTCTCCGCCGAGAGACACTCCGTCACCTTCAAGTTCTACTGATCCGGTCCACCTGATTTGTGCAATTGCATCGGAGTTGATGACAACGTCATACGTCTCACCTGGAATCAGGTTTTGGCCAGACATACCGAAAATAATTACGCACATATCATTAGGTAGACCAACGGGAAAAGGCGTGTCAATAAAATCCGCAATGTAAACGCCTTGTCGGCCCACACTTGCCCCTATCGACTGACTTTCACACTCAAAGGTCAAATCTAAATAAAGATCCGTCGCGGAATAATCTTCGGGGATCGTAAAGGAAACCGAATTGTCTCCCTCCGATAGATCAATGTCTCCAGAAAAGTTTTGCGCATTCAATTCCGGCATTTCCTCTGCAATAAGAACTATAAACTCCCACGTTTCATTGACCTTCATGGGATCAGAAAATGACTGATCAAAAACTATGCCGCTTGGGGTAGACACAACGACTCTGCCAATGGTTATTTCAGGTTGAAATCGCCACACGTATTGCCCACTACCCGATCCGTTAAACGTCAAATCCTCGGGGGCGCCAAGGCTGGAGTAGTAGCTAGTACCCAGATTCTCTTGGCAATCAAAACTTAGCGAACCGTTACTGAGAGTTGCACTGCAAATCACTTGGCCGGGTCCGGCTACGAGTGCCTCAGATGAACTTGAACTATTGACCGGAGCATTACCAGGTCCGCTAAAAGTACCGCCAGCATCCACCTCACCTTGAGCAATTAATGTTTCGCCAGCATAAATCGAAAAGCCAATTCCTGGAATATTGACATTGATTGGCGCATCTTTACTTTCAAATCTGATCGGAGATTTGCCCACACCCTCTTGGCCAAGAAGGGTGATGTCCCAATGAGTGAATGCATCACATGTTTCAACATGGGCCAACCAAGCTTGGTTGTTATTAACAAACCCGTTGGTATAAAGGTCTACACGCACAGAGCAATCAACTGATTCGGATTCGGCAAGTGTTGTATCGCTCACCGCTTGTGCGTCAGTGGCTGGTGGTCCATCTGTCCACTCAAAGGTCACCACTCTCGGCACTTCATAACCCATTCCGGCGAAAGTAAGTGTCGTTGCAAATACTTGAACTCCATTCGACTCTGCAGTTACCTCGCACGAATTTGAAGTTTCTGGAAGGATGCATCTTGAGAGGGTCGCGTTGCAGTCTTGAGAAGCAACAGCGTCAATAATTGGCTCTGCACTGAGCCCATCAACTAGGCCATACGTCCAACTTGCGACACACTTGTGAAATGTTGCTTGTGCGATAGACGAATTAGTTGCATCACACAATGGTGTATTCGTGGCTTGATCGAGTGCATCTTGCAACTGCTGCAACACCATGTCTCCAGTAAGTGGCACGGAAGTTTCGGTTGGAACATTGGTTGAATCGGTAGTTGGCACAGAAGTTTCGGTTGGAACATTGGTTGAATCGGTAGTTGGCACAGAAGTTTCGGTCGAGTCAACAATTGTCGAACTTGTCGAACTTGTCGAACTTGTCGAACTTGTCGAACTTGTCGAACTTGTCGAACTTGTCGAACTTGTCGAACTTGTCGAACTTGTCGAACTTGTCGAACTTGTCGAACTTGTCGAACTTGTTGTCGTCGATTCTGGCGCTGCGTACCGCATCCACCACAGTTGAGGCCCGATGAAAGCAAGATTCACTTTGCTACTTACGCCATCAGACGATGCATCTTCTAGCACTGGCGGTGTGGCTTGAGCCTCACTTAATGCTTTCTCAGCATCTTTGATTGCTTGTTCCTTTTGCTCTAGCGTTTCGAAACACAGCGCCGAGTTCAGTCGGCCGTTGCGGTTACTGGTCGAATCCGACCCACCGCAAGATGACAACACAAGCGCAATGGCGCCAATGATCTTCAGGTTTCGTAACAGTCCAGAACGATGATTCATCAACACGGCAATACCTCCAAGATCAAAGATAATCTAGATTATGTCATAAAGCGTAATCCGGATTATGTCATTAGGCAACAGTGCAGATATTGGGAACTCAGAGGTTTCTAGAGCGCGAGGTCGCTACCTGAGCAAACGCCCTAATTAGAGGGCGCGCAGAAACGCCGTTGTAGCGGCGCCAATGATAACGACAACAATCAGTGGCAGCTTGCGCCATGCAGCGATGATCGCTACCCCCAAACCAATGGCACGCTCATCAAGTGCATACGACTGGCCATCAGTAAATGAGGAGTTGAAAACGAGCGCCGCAAGAAGTGCGGCCGGAATCAGCATGAGGCAGCGTGACAACACATCGGGAAGTTTTCGCGAACCAACAACGACAAAACCAAGCATTTTGAATGCGTATGCCCCAACCGAAAGCCAGATCACAAGTTCCCACGACATGTTCACTTCGCAGCCTCGGCAGTCGCTGTAGTCCCAGATGGCCGAAGCCCGACAAAAATCGCGAGTCCAGAAGCCAAAATCGGCAAGCCGATTGGCACAAATGGTGCAAGCACCACACTGATCAGTGCACCACCGGCCGCAGCGAAACGACCGTTGACCGTTTTGAGGTGTGGAAACAACATCGCTACATATGCAGCAGTGAAACCAACATCGAGTCCAAATGTATGTGGGTCAATCGCGCTCCCCAGTACTGCGCCAAGCAACGTGCCCAAGTTCCACAATGAAAAAAGCGCAATCGCTGTTGTCCAAAATGCAATCTTTTGTAGACGAGGATTCGTTTGTGCTGTCATCATCGCAGTTGTCTCATCGATCACAAAGTGCGCGGCAAGTAAACGCTTGCCAAGTGACTCGTTAAAATATGGCGAGAGCGCAAGGCCGTACACACCGTTGCGACCGGCGAGCAACAACGCACCTCCGAGTGCGCCGCCCACTGAACCACCAGTGCCAATCACAGTCATCGCTGACATTTGTGATGCGCCAGTAAATGTAAAGAAGCTCAATGCACATGCTTGCCACACGTTTGCACCTGCTCCAACAGCAAGCACACCAAACCCTAGAGCAAAGACGCCTACTGCCCCACTTAATGCCAAAGCCGACGCAACTACAGGCCGAACTTCTGGTTCAAGACGAAACTTCATTGACTGTTAGGCCTTAATGCCTTTCAGCATGTCGTCAGCTGCAGTCCATGGGTCAAGTTGATTCTCAAGCACTTGCGTTTGCAGTGCATCCCACTCGCTACCCGAGCAGATTTCGCGTGCTCGGTGCTCGAGCCGACGCTCCACAATCTCACGCAATTCTTCGCGTAATCGAAATGACCTGCGACGCTGCAGCAAACCGGTAGCGGTGCTTTGCTCGCGATGTTGAGCGACCGTATTCCACAATTCTTCTACGCCTTCGCCCGAAGTTGCAGTGGTCTGCAAAATTGGTGGTCGCCATGCGTCATGCGCAAGGTCAGAAAGATCGAGCATCCCCTCAAGATCGCGTCGCGTTTCGTCTGCGCCTTTACGGTCGGCTTTGTTGATCACGAAAATGTCGGCGATCTCCATGAGGCCCGCCTTGTTGGCCTGCACCGCGTCACCCCAACCTGGGTTGACAACAACAATTGTTGTGTCAGCTTTGCCGGCAATCTCGACTTCTACTTGCCCAACGCCAACTGTCTCAACCAAAATCCATGGGCATCCAACTGCATCCAACAAACGAATTGCTTCGGTTGTTGCGAGCGACAATCCACCAAGATGTCCGCGTGTTGCCATGCTGCGAATAAACACACCGGTGTCGGTTGCATGATCTTGCATGCGCACTCTGTCACCAAGAATTGCACCGCCCGTAAATTTTGAGGACGGATCAATTGCGAGCACTGCAACTTGCACATCTTGAGAGCGTAAGTTACCAATCACTGCACTCGTGAGCGTGCTCTTGCCAGCACCTGGCGCACCAGTAATACCTACGGTGTATGCATTTCCACTTTTTGGATATGTAAGTCGACCAATTGTGCGTGCGTCAGCACCGCCACGTTCAATCAACGACAACAAACGTGCAAGCGAACCACGATCACCGTTTACCGCGCTTGCAAAAAGCGCAGTTGGATCAGTGACGCGGGATGCCACCAGTTATACCGCCACGACCTCGGTGACGCCATCAACACGGTCACGCATAATTCGCTCGATGCCCGCTTTAAGAGTTTGGTCCGATGCTGGGCATTTT
>Ga0194050_1000787_pt1 | contig 11025 bp, 10 predicted proteins | sample SepL2310m_MetaG_FD_148657 | JGI IMG/M metagenome (GOLD analysis project Ga0194050, IMG submission 148657) | Anoxic zone freshwater microbial communities from boreal shield lake in IISD Experimental Lakes Area, Ontario, Canada - Sep2016-L239-10m | ecosystem: Environmental > Aquatic > Freshwater >...
GAGCATTCATGCCCTCCAATTATGCCCGCGGGTGACTGACCCCGTATACCGACTTGAGCCGCTCTTTACTGACGTGGGTATAACGCTGAGTTGTTGCAACATCGCTGTGACCCAACAACTCCTGCACTGCCCTCAGATCTGCCCCGTTGTCGAGCAGGTGCGTGGCAAATGTGTGACGAAGTGCGTGTGGGTGCGTTGGCGCAAGTGAGCGTGCATCCAATATTCGGCGCACGTCGCGAGTGCCGAGTCGCTTGCCTCGACTATTTATAAACAGCGCAACAACATCAGATCTTGGGTCACCATCTACGACTACTTCGCGCCGAGCCTTCATCCACAATTTGATGGCATCAATGGTTGGCTCGCTCACCGGTACGCGTCGCTCTTTGGACCCCTTGCCCATCACCGTCACGGCATGCGATCTGGCATTAATGCTGTCTATGTCGAGCGCGCAGAGTTCGCTCACTCGCAAGCCACTGCCGTACAACATCTCGATCACTGCAGTATCGCGCAGTGTCTTCCACTCTGGTTCATCGCTATTACTGGTTTCTAGTAGTGCGCCAAGTTGTTCATTGGTTAACACTTTCGGCAGGCGCCCAGCGTCGCTTGGCGAGCGCACACCGAGTGTTGGATCTATTTTAATTTTTCCGTCTCGAACAAGCCATGCAAAATACCTGCGCAGCGCTGCAAGCTTTCGGCTCACACTGCGTTTGGCCTGTTTCATTGTCGTCAAAAAACTGATGTACTGGCGCACCACATCTTTTGTCACGTCTTTCGGTGAAACAATTTGCTGACGTGCAACCCATTGCGAAAACAACGACACGTCACTGACATAGGCAGACACTGTGTTGTCGGATGCGGCTGTGAGCGAAGTCGCAAACCCCTCAATGTTCCACTTATCAGTAGTTGCCATCAATAAAACCGTACCCCTGTTAGCAGCCCCGACCGAGCACCTCCCACCAGCCCGCGTTGTTGACGACCCACCCCTCCGACTCGAGACGACCGAGAGCAAGCGCGGTTTGCACAAGATCGGTGCTTGTACGCATCAGCAATTGGTCGAGCGTTACTGCTTCGCCACGCATATGCGAAATTAATTCCTGGTCTTGCGTACTCGGAGTGCGACGCGAGTCAAACACTTGTGGATGATTGCGCCGGTTGTCCAAACCAAGCGCAACCATTACATCTGTCGCATCAACCACAGGAGCACAACCTTGTTGAAGCAACAAGTTCGTGCCGGCCGACGAGAGCGCTCGTGGTGAACCCGGTACCGCCATCACTGTGATATCTCGGCGCTGAGCTTCTTCCACAGTGATCATTGATCCACCCTTTGCATGCGACTCGATTACCACAAGCACTTCACACAGTGCCGCCAGAATGCGATTACGTAATGGAAATCGAAAAGCTTCGGGCATGGTGCCGGGCGGTGACTCAGCTAAGAGCAGTCCATTCTCTGCAACAAACTTCCACAAGTCTGCATTTTCTTTTGGGTACGTCACATCGAGGCCCGATGCCACAATTGCAATCGCTTGACCACAATGTGAGTCGCGTGCCGAAATTTTGCTGTCATGACTCTTGGTGTCGCGGTCAAGTGCGAGCAGTACTCCCTTGTGGGCCCACGCATCAATTCCGCGCGCAAGACCCGAGACAATCGCAACTCCCTGCTCCGACAGGTCGTACGCCAAATGTGATGCCATATAACGGCCAGCCGCAGTTGCCGACCGCGTGCCAACAATGCCAACCCGACGCTGTTGCAACACGTTCAGATCACCGCGGTAAAACAACACAGAAGGCCGAGCAACATCGTCAAGCAACAATGCCGGATAGTCGTGCGCACCGACATACGACACTGACATTGATCCATCCTCAAGCCTTTGCTTCATCGAAGCAATCTCTTGAACACTTGGAGCCTCTCGTCCAAGCATCTCCATCGCCTTTGATGGACACTGCACCGCCAGCATTGCTGAGAGCCGACGTGTGCCAAGTCGGGGCACTGCACTTAATGCGGCAGCAAATATGCACTCTTCGTTCATAGTCTGTCTCCATTGAGTTGCGGATGAACGCCAACACGCAGTGCAAGCGCGGTAGCAATATGTGCTTCGTCGACTTGATCAATGCTGTTCTCAATGCTGTTGTCATTACTGCGATTATTTACGCTTTGTAAGTCGGCAATAGTGCGAGCAACGCGACGAATTCGGTGATAGCCACGACCAGATAAACGGCCTCGCTCCAGATGATGGCGCAACAGTGCCGCAGCTGCCGCGGTGAGCGGTGCAAAAGTATCGAGCATGTCTGCTGACAGGTTTGAGTTCAAACATCCACTGCGCAGCATCGCCATCTCTCGCACACGCAACACGCGTTTGGCTACTGCTGCCGACGACTCTGCTGGCGTATCGGCAAGCAATTCGTCTACATGGGGTCGACTCACTGCGACTCGCAAATCAAATCTGTCTAACAATGGTCCCGAAAATCGACGCAAGTAACGCTTCTTGGCGCTGTCATCGCACACGCACACACCTGGCATGCCCTCACCACACGGACACGGATTGGTTGCCGCGATCAACAAAAACTTAGCGGGCATTGTGATGCTCGATTTTGCGCGCGCCAAACGCACCACGCCGTCTTCGAGTGGTTGGCGCAATGCATCCAACACCGAAGGAGCAAACTCGCCCAACTCGTCCAAGAACAACACACCGTTTGTGGCAAGCGAGATCTCTCCTGGTCGCATCGTCGATGTACCACCGCCCACCATCGCCACAAGCGAAGTGGAATGGTGCGGGGCACGAAACGGAGGCAACGTGATGATGCCAGTTTGCGGCAGAGACACTTGTGCTGCCGAGTGAACAATGGTGGTTGCCACTGCTTCTTCATCTGTAAGCACAGGAAGAATTCCACTGATGCGTTGCGCGAGCATCGACTTTCCGGCACCTGGTGGACCAACGAACAGCAGATGATGCGCCCCCGCGGCAGCGATCTCGAGTGCTTGACGTGCCGCAGACTGACCGCGCACATCTTTCATGTCAACAATCGGTGTCGCAACAATGATTGATGTGCGAGTTGGTGCAGGTACCCATGCAGCTTCGCCCGTAAGGCATTTGACCAAGTGCGCGAGAGTTTGCGCACACACAACTTCATCTCGAGCCGCAATTCGTGCTTCGCGTTCGCATTCATTTGCCACCACGACAATACGGTCATCGATTGCAGCAACAAGAGGCACGACTCCAGCAACGGGTCGTAGAGTGCCATCCAAACCAAGTTCGGCAATGAACGCATACCGCTCAGCAATTTCGTTGGGCAATATGTCTTGCACAATGAGTAATCCAATCGCGATCGCTACATCGAGTCCGGCGCCACCCTTGCGTTCGTGCACACTGGTGGCGAGGTTTACAGTGATGCGCCGGTTTGGCCATGGCAAATCACATGACAGCAACGCCGCACGCACACGGTCGCGCGACTCTCGACACGCTTCATCTGGTTGGCCGACAATGGTGAAGCCGGGTAGCCCCATGCCGACATGAATCTCGACATCGACCGCTTTGCCTTGAACCCCCAACAATGTTGATGAACGAACCGAAGAAAAGGCCATGATCGTCCATGTGTACGGCAACGATCAACAATGTGTTGTGACAACGCAAGATTTAGACAACTTGGCGTGAGATACTAGAAAGATGATTTTTGGGCGAGTTTCTACACACCTCCGCCCAGGCTCAGCGCTATTGGGAGTATTGATCCTGATTGGTTTGCTTGGCTGTGCATCCCCAGAGCGATCCGCAACTAATTTTTGTCGTCAATTGGCTCTCGAAATGCCCGGTATTGCCGAGCAACCCGCCACACCCGAGATGATCAAGACAACGGTCAAGCATTACAAGAACTTGCAAAAAGTTGCACCGCTACAAGTTGAAGCCGACTGGGATGCGCTCACGTTGCTCATGGAAAAAGCATCGAAAATCAAAGCGTCCGACCCCGCGAGCGTGCAAGAGGTAGTTGATTTGTCTTATGCATCCGAAAAAAGTGCGGCAACGGCATCAACATGGGTGCTCGCAACATGTGGAGTCGACATCTCGACAGGATTATCGGTGGTGCAGGCACCTGCGACGACTGATGTTCCCGTGAGTGACGTCACGACTATTGACATTGCAACAACGCTGCCGTAATCAGCAGCAAATTTGTAATCGCTGTAGTTAGCGAATTTCTCCGCGCTTGACAATCACTTTGTCGACAAGGCCGTACTCTTTTGCTTTTTCAGGAGTAAACCAGCGATCTCGCTCTGAATCTTTTTGAATCTGCTCAATGGCCTGACCAGAGTGATGCGCAGTGAGTTCGGCCATGCGGTGCTTTGTGAAAGCCAACTGCTCTGCCTGAATTGCAATGTCTGAAGCTTGGCCACGCAAGCCAGCAAGCGGTTGGTGCATCATGATGCGAGCGTTTGGCAGTGTGTAGCGCTTGCCTGCAGTGCCGGCAGTGAGCAAGAACTGACCCATTGATGCAGCAAGACCCAAGCACACAGTCGCTACGTCGCAACTAATGAACTGCATGGTGTCGTAAATGGCCATGCCTGCGGTGATCGAACCGCCGGGGCTATTGACATACAACCACACATCGGCTTTTGGATCTTCGCCTTCAAGAAACAACAACTGTGCACAGATTTGGTTTGCAACGTCATCGTTGACATCGCTACCAAGCATGATCACTCGACTCTTGAGAAGTCGGAGGAAAATATTGTTTTGGGATTCTGGTCCACCTTCGAGGCCAACGGCGGGTTGGAATGGAATATCAAGTGAATTATTGAACGTCATGGCGAACAGACTACTACTTCGGTAGCGGCATAAAGCTACGTCGTACGCCACTAAACACCACGACAATTCGTTCGTCATTGGCAATTTGATCGCGCATCGCTAGCAAGCCAGCCAAGCCTGCAGTGCCGGTTGGGCTCACATTGATTGTCGTCACACGATGCGCCATTGCATAGGCGTTAGTCACATCTTGTTCGGATGCAACAACCGGCGAACCACCGCTTTCCGACATGGCGTTGCACACCTGAACCCAGTCATACGTTTCGTCATCAAGAATCCCATCGGCGAGCGAGTCAGTTGGATTTTCCCACGGCCACATGCAGTCTTTCCATCGAGCACCTGCATTGCGTGCCCCACCAGAGGCCGATGCTACGTTCCATGCACGAGCGAGAGGCGCACAACTTTCGGTTTGCACGCTGTGCAGCAGTGGACGGAGACCTCCCGCAAACAAACCAGCCGACGCACATGCCGCAAACGCGCCACCACCTACCTGAATAAAAATTCGATCTAGTGGCGGACCACTCAAGCGTTCTTGCGCGTCAGCGATCTCCCACCCAATTGTCCGACCACCGTCGAGACACCAAGCATTTTCTGTGCCCTGCACTCCGAATGGAATTGCACCTTTTGTAACGGCTTCCCTAAATCGATGCACGCACGGATCACCAGGCAGATCACTCTCGAGTCGAGGACAGCGAACGATCAAAGCATCGACGCTGTGCAACAGATCGGTGAGTTCGCTCGCAGCATTTTCAGGAACAAACACCAAAATTGGCCAGTTGACGGCCTTAGCCAAAGTTGCAGCAGCAAATGCAGCATTGCCGCACGACGAAATCGCAAGTTGTGGTCTATCAGCATCTCGCTTCCACGGAGCAACCCCAGCCTCTTGTGCTGTCACAAGGTGGAGCAATTCTCCAAACAAGTGACGGGCTTTGTGTGAGCCAGCGACATTGTTGGTTTCGTCTTTGATCCAAACACCACCGTTACTCGCAAAACCGAGTGCATCAGACAACGCATCGTTGCGAGCAAATGGTGTCGTGCGAAAACCCGTTCCCGCAACACGCGCGACTGCATCGTCGGTGCGACGAATAATCGCCTCACGTTGTTCATCGTTCAACCCAAGCGATGCCGCGAAGGCATCCCATGCAAGATATTTTCTGAAAGCAACGTAGGGATTGGCATCACCAGTTGATCTCAGTGGCGCAATGGGTTGCTCCAACAACAGCACATGATGACGATCGCTATCTGATGAGTTTGGACAACGCCATGAGAAGGGCTGCTCTACCGGAACTCGGTGACCGCACGCCGCGCATTTCCAGCCCGTTGCACTTGTTGACATCATCGAACCGACCGACATGTTTCGTATTTGCCTGTCTGCAATTATTTTGCTTTTGCCACGCGTGCGTTGAACTCGTCAATAAGCGCATCCCAAACTGGAACATAGCGGCGCAGATTGCGCCAGAAAGTTTGTGACCTACGGGCTTCAAATACTGAAAGCGGTGTTCCCTGCTGCTCAACCCATGTGTAATAGCCAAGATTAAAAATGCGATTGCGGTCTTGCTCGGTGCAATCAATCATCGATTCAGTGGTCACTGTTCCTAAATGCTCAGCAAAAATTTCGGCTGCTTCAACTTCGCCAAACTTATTGTTGAACCGACGCGCCATTGTCTTGACACGCTCACTCGGATACAAGTCTGCGCCGTCTGTGGCAATCGTGATCAACACGTCATCGGCGCCAAGACCAAGCAATTTTGCGGTCTTTATCGCAGCAATAACATTGCAAATTGCCGAAAACCCAAAATGTTGCAACGTGTCAACAATTTCTTTCGGCACATGTTTGCGATTGACTAAGTAATCGCAACCAGCCTCAGTGTTGAACAACACGTCAAGCTCATCGGTAGCGCGGTCGGACACGGCTGCAATCACATCGGTATTCATCACGTTGTGAATAAGCGGAATGTGCTTGTCGCCAATACCTTGAATGTTGTGCTCACCAAAACCGTTCTCGAGCATTGTTGGACACTCGAGTGCTTCAACCGCCACGATCTTGGTGCCAAACATTTCCTTCAATCTGTCGCCTGCGCCGATAGTGCCTGCGGAACCCGTTGCCGACGTGAAGGCTGCAAGGCGCAAGTTTGGATTGTTCATTGACTTTGCAACGTGTTGATAAACACTTGCTAGCGCCTGCCCGGTTACCTCAAAGTGGCCGAGATAATTGCCGAACTCACAGAACTGATTGAAAATGAAATTTTTGGGGTCACGCTTCATCTCATTACATGCGTCATAGATCTCTTTAACATTGCTCTCGGTTCCCGGTGTGCGAATGATGTCGCTTGGGTCGCTTGTCCATTTGTCGAGCCAATCAAATCGCTCTTGCGACATGCCGGCCGGCAACACAGCAACACCTCGTGCGCCAGTGATTCGGCTAATCGCTACTCCACCTCGCGCATAGTTGCCAGTTGATGGCCACACCGCGCGTTGCGTCGTTGGATTGAATTGACCGGTAATCACTCGGGGCGCGAGGCACGAATATGCGGCAAGAACTTTGTGCGCAGTGATCATCGGAAAACGATCACCAAACATCACCACGATTGGACTATCGATACCAGTGAGTGATTTTGGCAAGACCACATGATCAGGCACGCCGACTCGATTGCCTTGCATGTCGTTGAACCAATGAACCCTGAAAAGATTTCGAGCATCAGGCGCATTCTTATCGACACCTTTTGCAACATCGGCCGCGATCAACGCAGGGTTTGCCAGTTGCGCAAATGTTGGTAGAACCACACCGTTGGCCGCACACTTGCGGACGCTCTCTGTTACCGCGTCGGCATCGACGACAGAGTCGGCCAAGCCGAGCTGACTGATGAGGGCGTTTGAGTCTTGGATCGTTGCAGTTGTTGAGCTCACGCTTTACATTCTGTCAAATTTTGAGTCAATACCTCACGCAGTGACCACTAACCTTGTGGGCGTTGGCCGACGTAGCCCAATGGCAGAGGCACGGCGCTTAGGACGCCGCCAGTGAGAGTTCGAGTCTCTCCGTCGGCACTATGGGAGTTGAGCCACAAGTTGTCAATCAATTGCAGACGCCTGCGCTGGTATTTGACCTCGACATCCTGCGCTTCAACATCAACACGATGGCTTCACTACTTCCTGGTGCTCGTCTGCGACCCCACATGAAAGCCACCAAGTGCACGTCTCTTGCCAAGGAACAGTTGCGTGCTGGCCACACAACATTTACCTGTGCAACCCCAAATGAGATCATTGGCATGGCACATGCTGGCCTTGGTAACGATTTGCTCTTGGCCAACGAAACGCTCGACACAGCGCGACTCAGTGCAATGGCTGCGTTGCAAGAGTCGTCAATGATCACTGTTGCCATTGATTCGGATGAAACACTTCAAGCGGCCGCAAAGGCTGGCATTCGCAATGTACTGATCGACGTCAACGTTGGTCTTCCTCGTTGTGGTTGCGCACCAACTGATGCAGGTCGACTTGCCGACAAGGCGCGCAAACTTGGTATTCATGTGCGCGGCGTGATGGGTTACGAAGGCCATCTGATGATGGTGCTGGACAAAAGTGAACGTCTTGCAAAAGTTGCAGAGTCGATGCGACTCCTGAACAGTGCCGCACAAGACGTTGGTGGCACAATTATTTCCGCTGGCGGCACAGGCACCTACGACCTGCACGCAGATACTGCTGTTACCGAAATTCAAGCGGGTTCATATTCGTTAATGGATACGCAGTACGCCCAACATAGTTTTCCTTTTCGACAGGCGGCGTGGATTGTTGGCACGGTAATTTCATCAAACAGTTCGTGGTCTGTCGTGGATGTTGGCTTGAAGTCGTTGGGAATGGATCATGGCAACCCAACCATTGATGGACACTCCGTGTGGTTCTGTTCTGATGAGCACACAACTTTTTCTACACCTGATGGACCACCACCGTCAGTTGGAACGCGCATTCGTGTTACACCAGCACACATTGACCCCACCATTGCGATGCATGCAAGCGCATGGGTAATCAGTGACAATACAGTCGTCGACCAGTGGGCAATTGACCTTCGTGGTTGGTGAGTAACTACAGCATTTGTGCAAGTGCACGAAATGCTCTGCCTCGATGTGACAGTTCGTGCTTTTCTTCAATGGTCATTTGCGCGAATGTACGCCCATCACCATCTGCTGGAATGAAGAGTGCGTCGTAGCCAAAGCCGCGATCACCAACTTCTTTCATAGCGATAACACCTTCACAAACCCCATGCGCAACTATCTCACGACCATCAACAAACCGAAGTAATGCAACTGTGCGAAAACGCGCAGATCTTTGCGCTGCATTTTTTCCGTCCAATTCCTGCAACATCTTTTGCCGATTCTGCGCGTCTGTAGCGCCAGCACCTGCAAACCGAGCGGTAATCACGCCTGGCGCACCGTCGAGTGCATCCACTTCTAAACCTGTGTCATCGGCAAGCGCAGGCAGTTGAGTCGCAGCGCACACTGCAACTGCCTTGAGTCGAGCATTGCCTTCCAAAGTGTCTGCGTCTTCAACCACTTCGGCTAAATCGCTTGGGCGCGGCACGAGGTCTACAACCCCACCCATCAGATCGACTATCTCGGCAACCTTGTGCGGGTTTGCAGACGCGCACGCAACGCGTAACACCGTTATCGTCCGAGTGTGCGCTTGCTTGGTGGCACGGAGATGACTTCGCGCTGCATGTTAAAGATTTGACCAATTCCGTCAGAGGCAAGACCCAGCAACACGTCAAGTTCGCTGCGGCTAAATGCTTTTCCTTCTGCAGTGCCTTGCACTTCAACGAATGTTGCCTCGCCACCACCAATTGGCTGCAGCATCACAACGTTCATATCAACTTCGGCCGTGGAGTCTTCTTCGTAAGGCAAGTCGATGATCGGTGTGCCGTTGTGAATGCCAACACTGATTGCGGCACACAAAGAATGCAACGGGTTAGCGGTAATGCCACCATTTTGCTGCACGCGAGTGATCGCATCATGCAGTGCCAAAAATGCGCCGCAGATACTCGCCGTGCGAGTGCCACCATCTGCCTGCAACACGTCGCAGTCAATCAAGATCTGGCGCTCGCCCAACACCTTCATGTCGCACGACGAGCGCAATGCGCGCCCAATCAATCGCTGAATCTCGACGGTGCGACCGGACTGCTTGCCCTTTGCGGCCTCGCGGTCGACACGCTCTGGTGAAGAACCAGGCAACATCGAATATTCGGCAGTCACCCAACCCTTTCCACTTCCCTTCATCCAGCGAGGAACGTCTTCGTCTACAGACGCCGTGCACAACACGCGAGTTTTGCCAAACGACACCAGCACAGAGCCTGCCGACATCTCGGTGAAGTCGCGCTGAAAACTCATCGGACGCAATTCGTTGTTTTGTCTGCCGTCAAAGCGTGTCATGAAATACTTCTTTCTGTATCTATTTTGGGTATCGGTCGTATTTGTATATCAATTCTTCCACTGCACTGCCGTCTCGAGTTCTGGGCCAAGTAGTCGCCTGCCCAGTTGTGCAAACCACGCGATGTCTCCAGATGATAAAAACTGATGCTCACCCAGCGATCCGTCTGTAGTTTCACGTACTAAATGTGTCGTTTCCAACTCTTGTTTCACAACGAAAGCGGTTTCGTCCGCACTTGACACGAGTACTACTCCAGCACCCATTACGTCGCTAATCACACGCGACAAATATGGATAGTGGGTACAGCCGAGCAAGAGCGCATCGACTCCGGCATCACGAACTGGCGCAAGCAATCTCTCTGCCAGCACCATCACTTCATCACCCGTGGTTTGATCTCGTTCTACAAACTCGACAAATCCTGGGCACGCCGCACTCGTCAAAGAAACTGTTGCACCAGTTTGACGCACTGCCTGCACGTATGCGCCAGACGAAATCGTGCCGACCGTACCAATGACACCAACTTTATTGTTGTGCGTGACGCGTACGAGTGCCCGCGCACCTGGGTCGATCACACCGATTACCGGAACAGGCAATTCATCAACAAGTTCATCAAGCGCCACCGAAGCTGCAGTGTTGCACGCAACGACAATCATCTTTGCGCCGTACTCGCGCACCAAACTCCATGCCAACTCTTTTGCAAACCCGCGCACTTCATCGGCTGGTTTGTTGCCATATGGATACCGGCCTGTATCACCGATGTAGACAAGATTTTCGTGTGGCATCAAGTCGATGAGGGCTCGCGCAACGGTGAGCCCACCAAAAC
>Ga0194050_1000792_pt1 | contig 10992 bp, 13 predicted proteins | sample SepL2310m_MetaG_FD_148657 | JGI IMG/M metagenome (GOLD analysis project Ga0194050, IMG submission 148657) | Anoxic zone freshwater microbial communities from boreal shield lake in IISD Experimental Lakes Area, Ontario, Canada - Sep2016-L239-10m | ecosystem: Environmental > Aquatic > Freshwater >...
GTTGACCGTTTAATTTATCTTTCTAAGGGCTTAGCGGTGATTCTTGGATTTATTGGCTTTAAATTGTTTATCGAAGGTTTGCATGGTGTTGGAATACATAAAATCGGTTTTTATGAAATTCCCCATATTTCGCTAGCGATCAGCCTTGGTGTTATTGGTGCCGCCCTAGCGGTTACAACTTTAATTAGTTTGACAGCCACGAGAAAGTAATTTTAATACAACACCGCGACTACGGATCCAGCTTTATTTAGAGTTGATGCTGTAAATGGAGCTTAGCTGCCACGCTTAAGTATTGCTTTTTGATAATTTAGTGCTAATTTTGTAATGAAGGAGGAAATTATGGAGATAATTTTGCGAGCGAGAAATGCTGCGGTTGCTGAAGATTTCAAAGATATTACTAGCGAAAAGCTGCAAAGTTTGCAGAGGTTTAGCGTTGCTATTGACCGGATTGAGTTAGAAGTTATACACGAAAGTAATCCTAAGTTTGGAAAGAAGTCTCATAAAGTAGTGTTGACTTCACGGGGGAGTGGCCCGCTACTTCGTTCAGAATCTTATGGCTTTAATGATTTGGCAGCTTTCGACGATGCGGTAAAGAATCTGGAACTGCAAATAAGAAAAGTGCATGAACGATCAAAAGAAATCTTGCGGGGGTCCATCAGAAAAGAAACTAATATTTAAAACTATTTTAAATATTTAACCGCAGACTCGTATGTGTCGTAGAAAGCGGTGTTCCAATTACCTTGGTTCGGATCGAACATTTGTCCACTGATTTCACCCTGTCCAAGCAAGAAGTCGATACTTGATTGGGTATCTGTGATTACCGTACTCAAATTTTTTTCAAAAGATACTGTCAAGCAAATGCGATTGGCATCCATCTCCTCGTAGATTTTTAAGTCGGATTGCAAGACACCGATAGCTTCACTTGCAATCAATTTCACCAGTTCTATTGTTCTAGTTTTATCGGATAATCCGGTTTTGTATTTTAAAACCTCCGAGTGATAAGTGCTCCACTTTTTCTGACCTACTACTTCTTCGGACATTACAAATTCCCTGAGATTTGAACATTGGTTTACTTCAGCCGAATTTAAGACGGTCGGCTTTGGAAAAAAATGAATTGTGCCCCAAATCGAGCCTGCTGAAAGTGTTAGCAGAATTGGTAGCAAGAGCCAGTAAATCGGTTTGGTTGACTTCATTAGCCAATTATTACAGAGTGCCGCTTCCGGTCAACTCCAGCATCTCCAAAAATTAAGGCTATTCTTAAATCATGGGTAATTCTGCTAATTTGAATAACAAGATCGCTTCTAAGATAACTGCCGGCGTAAGCACGATGTGGTGTGCATATTTGTTTGCTGCTATCGCATTAATTTCACTTCCAAATGCAATAAAGAGCGGCGATACGATCGTAATTGTTTCTTGGATTGCGCAGACATTTTTGCAGCTGGTATTACTATCAATAATTATGGTTGGTCAGAGCGTTCAATCTAATAGCTTTGAGAAGACTATAAATGAAACCCACGCTGCAACACTTCTGGAGCTGGCCGAGTTAAAAGTTCTTTCACAAGAGATGCATCAGGTAATTAGAGACCTTGAGACGAGAATTCCGCCCGAGAAATAGCTGCTCTAAGTTAGGCTATGCCCATGTCAAAAGTTCTTGCATCGCTCCCAGTTGGCGAAAAAGTCGGAATCGCATTCTCCGGAGGACTTGATACTTCGGTAGCGGTTGCCTGGATGCGCGAGAAAGGTGCGATCCCTTGCACCTATACCGCAGATCTTGGCCAATATGACGAACCAGATATTGCTTCAATCCCGGACCGAGCAAAAGCATACGGCGCCGAAATTTCACGGTTAGTTGATTGCCGCCTTTCACTAGTAGAAGAAGGTTTTGCCGCGATTGCCTGCGGCGCATTTCATATTCGATCTGGCGGAAAACTATATTTCAATACCACCCCACTTGGTCGCGCCGTAACCGGAACTTTATTAGTCCGCGCCATGTTGCAAGATGGAGTTTCAATTTGGGGCGATGGCTCAACTTATAAAGGTAACGACATTGAACGTTTCTATCGATATGGCCTATTGGCTAATCCAAAACTTAGAATCTATAAACCATGGTTAGATGCAGATTTCGTTGCTGAACTTGGTGGTAGAAAAGAAATGTCCGAGTGGTTGGCTAACCATAAATTGCCTTACCGAGATAGCGTTGAAAAAGCTTATTCAACCGATGCCAACATTCTTGGCGCAACTCATGAAGCAAAAACATTGGAACTGCTTGAAACCTCAATTGAAATCGTCGAACCAATCATGGGTGTTAAATTTTGGGATCCAAAAGTTTCTATCGAAAGTGAAGACGTCCGAATTGGATTTGTGCAAGGTCGACCGCTCTCGATAAATGGCAAGGAATTTAAAGACTCAGTTGCGCTAATGAACGAAGCAAATTCGGTAGGTGGCAGACATGGTCTTGGCATGTCAGACCAGATTGAAAATCGAATTATTGAAGCTAAGAGTCGTGGCATCTATGAAGCGCCTGGTATGGCGCTCTTATTTATTGCATATGAAAGATTGATGAGTGCAATTCATAACGAAGACACAATTGCTAATTACCATGCCGAAGGACGGCGTTTAGGTCGATTGCTTTATGAAGGTCGATGGCTTGATCCGCAGGCGCTAATGCTTCGAGAATCACTTCAGAGATGGGTTGCTTCGGCGGTTACGGGTGAAGTAACAATTCGACTCCGCCGCGGTGATGATTATTCAATTATTAATACAACCGGTCCATCTTTTAGCTACCACCCAGATAAATTATCGATGGAACGAACAGAAGGTGCAGCCTTCGGGCCAGTTGATCGAATTGGCCAATTAACTATGCGAAATCTAGATATTGCAGATACCCGTGCCAAGTTAGAGCTATATAAAGCGCAAGGACAACTAGGTGGCGGTCAATTTAAATTAGTTGGCGAGATAGATAGCGGAGATTCAAAGAGCTAATTAGTTTGCTACAAACTAGTTATGCTTTTAAGTTTCCACCGATTGCAATTCCTTCACGAATACATACAGATTTCTGAAATGTTTGCGGATCAGATAAGCCGTGACCTTCTTCTTGCCCATATAAATCAACGCTAATTCGGCCAATGGTGAGGAGGTCTAACATGTGTGGATTCTACCGATATGCGCGTAGCAAAGATATCCCGAGCGCTCCGATTATCTTTCTGAACGAGATTTTGCTTGACTATATACATGGAGATGCATTCAACCAGCGTGATGACTCTCGCCATTGATTGCGGCGGGTTATTTATCAAAGGCTCGGTTCTAGATAGCGCTGGCACGTTACATGCGCAGCCAGTGGCAGTGCCAACTCCATATCCACTTTCTCCAACTCATTTGATTGAAACTATTGATGGCATCTCAAAAGGTTTACCGAATTTTGATCGACTAACTGTAGGAATGCCTGGCATGTTGCGACATGGCGTTGTTGTGCATACACCTCATTACATAAATGCAAAAGGTCCACGCACTCGAATTGAGCCAGAGTTAGAAAAACAATGGAAAGGTTTTGATATTCAACGAGCCTTTGCGGAACATTTCAAAAAGCCTGCAATCGTTTTAAATGATGCTGAAGTGCATGGAGCTGGTGTAATTAATGGTTCTGGATTAGAAGTTGTAATTACGCTTGGAACTGGGCTCGGATTCTCAATGTTTGATGGTGGAAAACTTGCACCGCACTTTGAAATGTCAATGGCGCCGGTACGGAGAAACACCACTTATGACACTTGGGTTGGCGAGACTGAACTCCGTCGTCTTGGTGATTTATTCTGGTCGCGTCGAATCCGATTAATGGTTGAAGATCTTCGAAAAGTTTTTCATTGGGATCGTCTTTATATTGGCGGGGGTAATTCACGTCGTATTCGCACTGAAGTTCTGCAAGTTTTAGGCGATGACGTAGTGATCGTTTCTAATACCGCCGGAATTTTGGGAGGCGTTAAAGCCTGGTCATTGGAGCAAATTTAATTGGATCTAAATAAGCAATTAGCCAACGCGCTATAAGTTGATCGGGGAGTGCGGCCACCGGGACAGCCCAGTACGAAAAGATTTCCAATGTCATAACATTTCTTGAGCTCTACAAAAACTAATTCGGCCGCAATTTTACCGAGAGCAATTTCATCAGATGCCATTATAGATTCTGGCTTTTTAGATTTCATTTTATTCGTTCACAGCTCCCAAAATAATGCTCCAATGTGTATTATTTTAAGGCAATTATCAAAACGGATCCATCAGATTTCTTACTCTTGCTTAAGCTCCAATCGTCAGAAAGTGATGCAAACAACTGGCTGCCCATGCCTTGTCTTCCTCCTTTAGGTCCAATTCCATTATCTTTTATCTCAATTTCAATCTTCTCTTCAGTATTAAAATATATAGCATCTGGCACATCAATGGCATCTCCACATGTGGCTGGAGTTGCAGCAATCTATTTAGGAGCTACTGCCGGAACAACTCCAAGTTCGGTATGGAATGCTATTAACGCAGCCTCAAGCCTAGGCAAAGTGACTAGCGTTCCTCCAAAAACATTCAACAAACTTCTATGTATCGTAGGTTGCACTAAGGCATGATTAGAATTGAAATTAATTTCTAACTGGAAGTCCTCCATACATGCTTGGTAAGTTCCGTGGGTGAAGAATGAAGGTGAAACTAGTGCCGAAGGTTTAATATCTGAGGTAGTTCTACAGATTTCAAAACTAGACGAATTAGTTCGAGTAGTGCTCTCCGGAGCAAGAAAAGGCGCAAAACCAAGCTTTGAGAGAATCGATATTCGCCCAGTACTACTTAAAGAAATTCCACACTATCAAGTACTTTCAAATGATGGGCGACAAACAACTACTAAGAATTACTTAGCTGGTGAATTGAAAATTGATGCCTTTTTGAATCAAGGATATGCAAACATATTAGTGGAGCATCTAGCTGGTTCAATCGCAATTCAATATAGTAAAAAAGATAAGGCAATTGTGCATCGGAGCACCGGAAGCAATACACCGGAACTATCTCATGATCGCATTAAAGAACGGTTACTCAAATCATCGGATCCATTCTTAATTGAAGTAGGAATTTCTGATAGCAAAGGCGTAATTAAACCTTCACGTCAAGATAAATATAAGCAAGTTGAAGAGTTTTTGAGATTACTTTGGCCAACTCTAACTTCCGCGATTGAGTCTGGACATATTAAACAACCTAGCCAAGAGCAGCCCCTTAAAATTGTGGACTTAGGATCTGGAAGCGCTTATTTAACTTTTGCAGTCCATCAATTCTTAACTTCACAGAACATTCCGATTCAAGTAGTTGGGATAGATAACCGAGCCGAGTTTTATGAAAAGAATTCTGAGATTGCAAAAAGATTAGGAATTTCCAAAACTATTCAATTCAAAGTTGAGTCAATTTCAGATACAACTGAGAAAAGCGCAGATATTGCGATTGCGCTTCATGCATGCGACACCGCAACTGATGATGCGATTTCTTGGGCTGTTAAAAATAACGCGAAACTGTTACTAATAGCGCCATGTTGTCACCATGATATTCAGAAGCAATTAAAAGAGACGCCAGAGCCGTGGTCACTATTGACAAAGTATGGCTTGATGCGAGAGCGGCTTTCAGATTTACTCACCGATACATTCAGAGCGCAAATTCTTAAATTGTTAGGTTATCGAGTTGAAGTAATTGAATTTATTGGGGGAGAACACACACCGCGAAATCTTATGATTCGAGCGCTATTTACCGGCGCTAAACCAGAGCGCGAAGATAGAAATCGGTATGAAGAGTTGGTAAATATGTGGAAAGTATCACCTGTACTTTCGAAGTACCTCGCTGCTGAAATGGAATATAGTAAAGATAAGTAACAACCTAAGGATCAAAATGAGCTCCCTCCCAAGCAAGGCTAAAGTAGTTGTAATTGGCGCTGGCATCGTCGGTAACAGCATGCTTTATCACTTAGCTCGACTTGGTTGGCGCGATTTAGTTCAGATCGATAAAGGCCCATTGCCTAACCCAGGTGGATCTACCGGCCACGCATCTAATTTTATTTTCCCTACAGATCACTCAAAGGTGGTCTCTACAATAATTGCAGATAGCGTCCGTCAATATAAAGAACGTGGCACATTTACAAAGTGTGGTGGAATCGAAGTAGCCCGCACACCCGAACGTATGCAAGAACTTACTAGACGTATGACATCGGCAAAATCTTGGGGCGTCTCTGATGCTAAGTTGCTAACGCCTTCTGAAGTGAAAGCGCTAGTTCCTTACATTGATGAAACGGTAATTCTTGGAGGTTTCTACTCACCATCAGTTGGAGTCGTGGATGGACTTCGTGCGGGGACTCTAATGCGCGAAGATGCAATTGCAATGGGAGCGGCGCAAACATTTGCAAATATTGAAGTTCTTGGAATGGATGTAGAAGATGGTCGAATAAAGCGAGTCCGTACCGATCACGGCGATATTGAAGCCGAGTACGTTGTTATTGCAACTGGTTGTTGGAGTCCAAAATTAGCTGCGATGGCAGGTGCGTACATTCCGCTTACGCCAGCAGTTCATCAGATGAAAGATATCGGGCCAGTTCCATTCTTTAAAGATGCCAAAGGCGATATCGAATGGCCCATTGTTCGTGACATGGATGCCGGTATGTATGAACGGCAACATGGAACTTCTTTGGAAGTTGGTTCCTACGCGCATCGACCAATTCTTTACTCGCCCCAAGATATTCCATCAAATGCTGCTGCAGCGCTTTCACCAACAGAATTCCCATTCACTCAAGCTGACTTCGATCTACAAGATGAACACTCGCTCGAACTAATGCCTTCAATAGTTGGCGACGAAAACGTGCGCGAAAAATATGCAATTAACGGAATTCTTTCGCTAACTCCGGACGGCATGTCAATTCTTGGTGAAACTCCGGAGGTAAAGGGGCTTTGGTCAGTTGCTGCAGTCTGGGTAAGAGAGGCACCTGGTACTGGAAAGGCTGTTGCAGAATGGATGGTTTTGGGCGAATCCGAAATAGATTTACATGCTTCTAATATTGCCCGCTTTAGCGAACATCAAAAACTAGATAGCCATGTAAAAGCGCGCTGCGCTGAAGGTTTTGTTAAAACTTATGGCATCGTCCATCCAAATGAACAATGGTCGAGCAATCGCAATGTTCGACTTTCACCATTTTACGAACGCGAAAAAGAACTTGGCGCAGTTTTCTATGAAACTGCTGGTTGGGAACGGCCATTTTGGTATGAATCAAATGCCAAGTTAGTTGAAAAATTTGGCGCTCGCGTTATGCCCCGAACCGCGGAATGGGAATCACGGTGGTGGTCACCAATAATTAACGCCGAACATTTACAGATGCGCGAAACTGCTGGCATTGTGGACTTAAGCGCTTTTGCAATATTCGATGTAACTGGATCCGGTGCACTTGCTTTGGTTCAAAAGGTTGCGCTCCGCCAAATGGATGTCGCAATCGGACGCGTGGTTTACACGCCAGTCCTTGGAGTTAATGGTGGCTTCAGATCAGATTTAACAATTATGCGGTTAGCCGAAAACCACTTCCGAGTTGTTACCGGCGGGGCTCACGGCATGACAGATTTAAAATGGTTTAAAGACCAACTTCCGGAGGATGGAACCACAACTATCATCGACTTAACTACAAGTTATGTGACAGTTGGAGTTTGGGGTCCAAAAGCTCGCGAGATATTAAGTGCAATTACAAACGCAGATTTATCAAAGGATGCTTTTAAGTTCAGCACTTGCAAAGAGATTGAAATTGGATCGCTTAAAGTTTTAGCTTCCCGAATTTCCTATGTTGGCGATCTTGGCTGGGAGCTTTATATTCCCGCCACAGAAGGTAAAAAACTTTGGGATCTGCTCTGGGAATCTGGCGCAAAGTTCGGCGCGATCCCGGTTGGCATTGGTGTATATGGAACTACTGGACGACTTGAAAAAAGTTACCGTGCCTATGGCCATGAACTTGAAACCGAGTACAACGTTGTTGAAGCTGGGATGCAGACGCCGAAGTTAAAAGAGCAGGATTTCATTGGGAAAGCAGCACATATCGCGCACCGCGAAGCAAAACCAGTTGCGACTTTAGTTTCACTTTTTGTCGATGATCATAAATCTAAGAGCGGTGAAAACCGTTACATGATGGGCAAAGAACCGATTCTCACCCTTGCTGGTGAAACCATTACCGATGCACACGGCCGGCATTCATATGTAACTAGCGCAGGATCAGCACCATCGCTTGGCAAACATATTCTTATGACCTATCTACCAACCGAACTTGCCGTAATCGGTGCGAAATTCTTAGTTGAATATTTAGGGGAGCGCTATCCAGTTAGCGTTGCTAGCGTTAGCTCAACACCCTTATTTGATCCAACGAACGAAAGAATTATTAATTAGGGTAGCTACTTGCTTGATTAAAAACCCTAATTGGTAGACTTCTGCGTGACTGAAAATAGTAGGCCGTACACGAGTAGGCTGGATTTATGACTGAACGGCAAGAATTTAAAGTGCTACGAACTTATGAGGATTTTGAGCTTCGTGAATATCTGCCTTGCGTCATCGCAGAGGTCAAAGTTTCTGCCCAATATTCAGTTGCATCAAGTAGCGCTTTCTCCACATTATTTAATTACATTTCAAAAGGTAATAAGTCCTCGCAAAAAATCGCGATGACTGCACCGGTAATCACCGCCCAAAAAGCAGATAGTTCCGAATCCGCCGAATGGTACGTCTCGTTTGTAATGCCATCAGGTAGCACCTTTGGTCACTTGCCATATCCCAACGATTCACAAGTCAAATTACGCGAATTAGATACTGAAACATGTGTTGCCAAATCATTCCGCGGCAGAGCAACCGATGAGCTATCACGAAAGATTGCTGAAGAGCTTCGCGCAAACTCTGCCAAAGCCAAAATCGCGCTCTCTAAGGAAACGCGAATCTGTCGTTTTGATCCGCCATTTAAACCTGGCTTCTTGCAATACAACGAGATCGTGATCCCTGCTTATCTTGATCCACAACCCACATCAGGTATGGGGTCTGACACTTACTAGATATTGAACGGATTTAGGATTGATTTCGGCTTGGAATATTCCGATTTCTAGCCTGCAACGAGTATGTGGGTAATGTGGAATAAACTCGCCCCATGACTCTGCTACACATCCTGGACCTACTCTCTACATTCGTCTTTGCATTGGTGGGTGCGAGGGTGGCCGCAGATAAAGGCCTTGATTACGGTGGCATCGCATTTATCGCAGGAATCGCATCGGTTTCGGGCGGAACTCTTCGTAACGTCTTTCTAGGGATGCGACCTATTTGGATTATCGATCCATGGATCATTGCAAGCGTTATTGCGGCAGTTGTGATCACACTTGTCTTTAGGCGAGTGACTCATGTGGGAAAGACTCTTTTGATTATGGATACCTTCGGGTTAGCCGTTGCAACGATGTCTGGAACTCAGTTGGCCTTTGAAATGGATGTCACCTGGTTTGCGGCGATTCTGCTCGGTGTTATTACAGCTGTAACAGGTGGATTACTTCGAGATGTCCTTTGCCAAGTGGAGCCAGTACTGCTGCATAGAGAGACGATTGGCACCTCATCAATGATGGGCGCGATAACGTTTGTCGCACTCCATCAATTCAGCATCGGGGACAGTATCTGCGCATTTGTCGGGGGTGCGGTGGTAATCCTGACCCGCGTGATTTCAATCCAGTTTGACTTGCACTTGCCAAAATTCAGCAAGTAATCCACTAAGTGGGTTGTGAGGGACTCGTTATCAAACCTTCAAACCATTCCCTTTGACCCACTATGCGGATATATCCGTTCTTGACTCATCTCCAATATTAGGGAATGCCAGTGACAAATCAAGAGCACACAACATGTGGCTTCCTTTTATTGGAGCACACCAGCCTGTTACCCTTTTTTGTGTCTGATTTGATTCCGATCTACTCAATCTCTAAGCCATTTCTGGCTGAAGCAGTTATCGCACTTGATATCCCGCTGGATTCTGAAATTGGCCAGTATGTCCAAGGCCTCCATGACTGCTACAAAACCAGAAGAATTTCTGACCTCTTGAATCACACCTCAGGGTTAGACGATTACGGTGACATGCCTGAGTATCAAGAAGCCGTCAAAGAAGGCAAGCCTGCATGGGAAAGAGAATTACTTCTCGCTAAAGCATCAATAAGGACTCACAATAATGAGGGTTTTCGTTATTCAAACATTGGGTACTTACTTTTGGTCATGTTGATTGAGAAAGAAACCCAACTTTCATATTTTGATGCAATCACTAAATTAGTTCTAATCCCATTGGACATTAGAAGTTTTGAGCCATGGTTATCCAAGCATTCAAGCATTCCAAACTACGATCCAAATTGGGTTTACTCAGGTACTTTTCTTGGAGATCCAAAGACTATTGCTTCATCACTCATGAAACTGGCACGACATCGTCATGACTTGATGGGACTTAGGGCTGGTCTTACGCAACTTTCATACCTTGACACTGGATTTGAAGAACCTGGTTATGGGTTTGGTTTCATGACTGATGGAGGTTGGTCTAATTCTGAACCCCGTTTTGTTGGGCATGGTGGCGGAGGTCCAGGTTTTAATTTGATGGCTCTTGTAAATACATCCAACTGGAAATCTGAACTGATATATTCAACGGGAGATTTTGTTCAGAGTATGGCTATTACTGAATTGATTAAGAAGATTGGTGATTAGCCGTACTTATAGATTTGAAAATATTTAAAGGTTTGGCAGATATATCCACTATTCAAGGGTTTGAACCACATCCAAGGTTTGGATATAGAACTCGGATTTACCTACATATGTGGGTGGTGAGGGACTCAAACCCCAATAGGGGCTACCAACCGTTGTATTAACTAAATATACAGTTTATGGTCGATAGATGAATAAGAGGCTAATTGCTTTCATACCAATACTTTCTCTTTTCCTGTCCCTCCCTTTAACACCAATAAATGC
>Ga0194050_1000795_pt1 | contig 10972 bp, 12 predicted proteins | sample SepL2310m_MetaG_FD_148657 | JGI IMG/M metagenome (GOLD analysis project Ga0194050, IMG submission 148657) | Anoxic zone freshwater microbial communities from boreal shield lake in IISD Experimental Lakes Area, Ontario, Canada - Sep2016-L239-10m | ecosystem: Environmental > Aquatic > Freshwater >...
CTTCACCATTTTTATCGGTGCGCCCCTCAACAACTGCGACCTGCTCAACACATGGTGCTTTGAGTTGGTTTAGTTCACGCAGGATTTTATATTCACGGTTTGCAAACTCGCTCACCGTTTCCTTCACTGCGTAAACCGGTGAATCTGGATCCTTGGTCGCGCGGACTAAGCGAACTACGTGGCGGGAAATACCGCGCTTTTGCGCGAGATCCGGATCTTCCGGCCACTCCTCAAGACTTAGGTCCCAGGGCAGCCCAGAGACAGCTGCGATCTCTTCGCCTAATCCAGTTATTCGAAGCGCCATGCTCCCTATTCTTACCTACCAATGTGTCGATCAGGTGAACTACAAGGCTCCATTGCGCTTGAGCGCACTTTACAATAGATGCATGGCTATTTCAGCGCGAATAAAAAAGGTGACTAAGCGAGCAGTCAAAGCTCCAACTCCACCAGCAGACTTTGGTGCATTGGGAGCTCCCATTAATAGAACGAATCCCTATTACTTTGGCTTCATTGCAACACTCGGCGCATTGACTGCAATTGTTTTAATGCGTGCACTAGCCAGCGTAAGCCAGATCTTTGTTCTCATTCTTATTGCATTATTTCTAGCAATGGGCCTCAATCCTGCAGTTGAAGCGCTGCGTCGTAAGAATCTATCTAGGGCGACGGCCGTTGCTATTATTTTCACATCGGTTATTGCTTTTGTAATCTTCTTTGCATTAGTAGTTGCACCCCCTGTTGTATCTCAGGGAACACAACTTATCAATAAGGCGCCACAACTGCTCAATGATTTAACTAATAATCAAGTGATTAGTAAACTCAATGATCAATATGGAATTATCGATACATTGCAAGCCAAATTGAAATCAGTAACCTCAAATGGCACGCTATTGATTTCAACATTCGGCGGAGTTCTGGGGGTCGGTAAATCAATACTCTCAGGCTTTTTCTCATTTTTAACGGTTTTAGTTTTAACTCTCTACTTCATTACCTCACTGCCACAAGCGATAAACCTTGGGCTCTCACTAGTTCCAGCTACCCGCCGGGAGCGTGTTGGTCGTTTAACGCAGGCGATAATCGGGCGTGTTGGCTCATTTGTTGGTAGTCAGATCATCATCGCGATCATGGCATCTATCTTCGTTCTCTTGCTCTCATTTATTTTGGGCCTACCATCACCAATTGCGATTGCCATGATAATTCTTGTCTGCGGGCTTATTCCCTTAGTTGGACACTTTATTGGCTGTTCAATTGTTACAGCTATCGCACTCACACAATCTGTTCTTATTGGTCTCATCGCCTTTGTCGCCTACGTTGTGTATGTCCAGGTTGAAAACTACGTTGTAACTCCACGCATCATGAAGAAAACAATGTCAGTACCGGGGGCAGTAACGATTATCGCAGCCCTCATTGGATCATCACTACTTGGTTTAGTTGGCGGATTATTAGCCGTACCAGTAGCTGCCGCAGTTATTTTGATTCTGGACGAGGTAGTTATTCCACGGGCTCAAGCCTCTTAAGTCTCCAGTGGAAGCTCGGCTAAATCTCCAGTCACAATCGAATTAATCTGAGATAAAACCTGGTGAACAAATGGTTCTCCTACCCATAAATGCTTTGCGCCTTCAACTGCCACAATCTTTAATGTAGGAACAATTGCAAAACGTATGCGTGCTTCATCTGGCTTTAAATAATCATCGAACTCTGGAACAAGGGCTGTAATAGGGCGAGGATCACTATTCCAATACATTAACTCTGCCTCACTAGTTGTTCGAAGGGGTGGGCTCAGTAAAATCAAACCCTTATGTCGTGCATCTTTTGCATGGCGCAGTGCTAAGTCCGTTCCAAATGACCAGCCCACAATCCATACGTTCTTAAGTTCGAGGGTATCAAAGCAGTATGTGAGCATCGCCTGAAGATCTAAAGCCTCGGCATTGCCGTTATCAAAGGCACCCGTACTGCTACCGGCCTCACTAGTTGTACCTCGCGAGTTAAAGCGAACAACAGTGATTCCAGCCATCGCAGGGAGTCTGTTGGATGCCTTTTTAAATATATGGCTATCCATCATTCCACCGGCCGTTGGTAATGGATGCAGAGTCAGAATCGCCCCACGGCTCACCCCAAGTGGTGCAGCGACTTCACCAATAAGATCTATGCCATCGCTAGTAATAACATGAAATGGCGTACGCAATGCTGGCAAGGTTGTGCTGGGTCTGACAATCTCATGCATGCTTCAAATTGTATCGACACACGACTACGCTTCTAACCATGGCAACTAAACGTAGGCCCTCATTTAATTCGCACAACCCTGCAACCGAAGAGGTAGTCGGCACATATCCAATTATGAGTAAGAGTGAAGTCGCCGATGTAGTGGCACATGCCCGTCTAGCAACTGCGCAGTGGCAGGGGTTGGGTTTTAGTGGACGCAAACGGATTTTGCTAGCGTGGAGCTCGCTCATCATTAACCGTATCAATCAGATTGCCGATTTAATTAGTATCGAAACTGGTAAGCCGCTAAGTGATGCAAAACTTGAAGTTAGTATTGCCGTGAGTCATATTGGTTGGGCTGCGCGCCATGCCGAATCGATTATGCGAACATCTTTTCGTCGCCCTGGATTATTAATGGCCAACATGTCGGCCACTGTTGAGCGCTCACCGTTAGGTGTCATCGGTGTGATTGGACCATGGAACTATCCACTCTTTACCCCCTCTGGTTCTATTTCATATGCATTGGCCGCCGGTAATACCGTTGTCTTTAAACCCAGTGAATACACCCCTGGTGTTGGCATGTGGCTTGAAGAGACATTTAATGAAGTTGCACCTTTTGCCGATATTTTTACAACAATTACCGGTTTGGGTCAAACCGGTTCCAGTCTTTGCCTAAGTGGTGTCGATAAGATTTCATTTACCGGCTCGACTCGGACGGCAAAATTAGTCGCGGCACAATGTGCAAGTGTGATGGTTCCAATAGTCCTTGAATGCGGTGGTAAAGATCCTGTAATTGTCGCTGCCGATGCCGATATTAAACGTGCAGTTGATGCGACAATGTGGTCTGCCATGGCTAATGCTGGTCAATCGTGCATTGCTGCAGAGCGCGTTTATGTCGATGAAAAAGTAGCCGATGAATTTATTGCCCGTGCGATAGAGCTTGCGCCAACGATTCATGCAGGCGCATTAGGAGATGGAAACTATGGACCGGCAACTATGCCTTCGCAGATTAAAGTTATTCAATCCCATATAAAAGCTGCAATCGCCGATGGTGGCACATGCGTCTTCGGCGGTCCACAATCAGTCAAGGCGCCCTTTGTGCAACCAGTGATTCTCATTGATGTACCCGAAGATTCAACTGCGATGCGGGTAGAGACTTTTGGGCCAGTAATTATTATTAACCGTGTTGCCACAATGCGTAAAGCGGTTGAACTATCGAATGCATCTGCCTATGGACTTGGAGCAAGTGTCTGGTCTAAGCGAAAAGGAAAGAAGATCGCATCACAACTACAGTGTGGGATGGTCGCAATCAACTCGACTTTTTCTTTTGCGGCAATCGCATCGGTGCCCTTTGGTGGTGTGAAAGATAGCGGCTCTGGCCGAGTGCATGGCCCTGAAGGACTGCTGGAGTACACATTTGCGCGTACCGTTGTGCGCACACGCTTCTATTTACCGCTACATTTCTTAAGCTTTAAACGACGACCACAAGATGACAGATTAGTAATTAAATTAACTAAATTACTTAAAGGCCGGCTAGGTTAAAAATAGAGAGTTTTAATATCGCGGTGCATTGCGTGTTCGTTCGGTATTAGGCCGGCGCTTATCTTTCTTGGCCCAACATGCACTGTGCCAATGTCGGCGGCTCTCTTCATCATCTTCTAGCCATGCAACTATGTGCGGGGTTGCAAGCGGAATCATCTGATCACATCCTGGACAGCGATATGGTTTATTAGATGCTGAGCCAGTTAATTTGCGGACCGTGTAAAGGCCCTCGCTATGTTCTTCAAATGTTTGATTTGATGCCGCGATATCGCGATCATCGGAGTTTGAGCGCTTCTTCTTGGGGTAGTTTCGGCGCGGACTCATGGCGCTATTTTCGCATAGTAGTATCGCCATATGAACGCTATTGAGGTCACTGGCTTAAGAAAAAGCTATGGTCAGGTTCATGCAGTTCGTGGCATTGATCTCAGTATTGCAACGGGTGAAATCTTTGCCCTACTTGGACCCAATGGTGCAGGGAAGACGACCACGGTAGAAATCCTTGAGGGTTTTCGCAGGCGCGATAGTGGAGATGTACAGGTCTTGGGTTTTGATCCCCATAACGAGGGCCGTGCTGGGCGTGAATGGCGAAATCGTATCGGCATTGTTCTGCAATCGACTTCAGACTCTGGTGATTTAACAGTCTTTGAAACTATCGATCACTTCAGTGGCTATTACTCCAACCCCCGCAACGTCGCAGAGGTAATTAACTCTGTTGGTCTTGATGAAAAAGCCGGCTCACTTATTCGAAAGCTATCGGGAGGACAGCGCAGACGCTTAGATGTGGCCCTTGGAATTATTGGCAATCCTGAACTCTTATTCCTCGATGAGCCTACGACTGGCTTTGACCCCGAGGCGCGCCGGAGTTTTTGGGCACTCATTGAAAAACTTCGCGGCAATGGCACAACAATTCTCTTGACCACGCACTACTTGGATGAGGCTGAAGCCTTGGCCGATCGTGTTGGCGTCATTAACAATGGCCAGATAATCGAAATATCGACACCGGCTGAGCTCGGCGGGCGCAGCACGGCGCAGGCCTTAGTGACGTGGCGCGATGGAGATGCCATGAAGTCAGAGGCAACGGATAATCCAACTTCATTAGTCAAAAAACTTACTGCGCAGTTTGATGGAGAGATCCCAGAGCTCACCGTTACTCGGCCATCGCTAGAAGATATTTATCTCACAATGATCGGTATTTCTCGTGAATAAGATTCCGAACGCCATAACACTTGGCATACGCCGGGGCGGCTTAGAGATCCGTCAATTCGCGCGCCAACGCGAATCAGTTGTCTTCACACTTTTATTTCCCGTTATCTTGCTCATAATCTTTGGCTCAGTATTTAAAGACACCATCGCACCAGGTGTAACTTTTTCCCAGTACTTTGTAGCAGGAATGATTGCATCGGGCCTTGTAAACACCGGCTTTCAAGCACTAGCTATCACTATTCCACTCGAGCGTGACTTTGGTGCCCTCAAACGTCTGCGTGGTACACCGATGCCAGCCTCTAGTTATTTTATTGGGAAAGTGATTTTAGTCTCTGTCAGTATGGTGATACAGATACTCATGCTTTTAGGATTTGGGTTGATCTTTTTCGGTGTCGAAATGCCGACTGAAATTAATAAATGGATTACTTTTACTTGGTTGCTCTTACTCGGTAGCGCATGTTCAACATCGCTCGGTATCGCATTTTCAATAGTTCCAAAAAGTGGACGCGGTGCATCTGCCGTTGTCTCTCCCATCGTTATCATTTTGCAGTTCTTCAGTGGAGTCTTTTTAATCTTTACCCAACTACCGCCCTGGATGCAGCAGATTGCAGCGATATTTCCTCTCAAATGGCTTACGCAAGGAATGCGCTCAGTATTTTTACCAGATTCATTTGCCGGACAAGAGGTCGCCAAATCCTGGGAAAATGGACGCACCTTCACCATTCTTATCGCCTGGTTAGTTATTGGTATCTTCTTTTCTGTGCGCAAATTTAAGTGGGACCGTGATTAAACCCTTAGTAGTACTAGTGATAGCCGCGCTTTTCATCTCACCACGTGCAGATGCCGCGACGAAAACTCCATCGCCCACAGCTAAGGCAACGGCTACGCCCACAGCTAAGGCAACGGCTACGCCCACAGCTAAGGCAACGGCTACCAAGAAGGCGGTTATTAAAAAGAAGGTAACTGCTAAGAAAAGGGCGAAGAAGACACTATCTCCCTCCCCATCGCCAAAGTGGCCACCAGTTGGATTTAAATCCAATGGTGAGGTCTATGCAAAGATTCCAACTGCCAAAGAGTTAATCGGCACGGCTTCAAGTAGCAAGGTATTGACCGCCCAATTAGCTCAGCTTGTAGATGGTGTGCGGATCTGTGAAAAGTATTCGTGCGGAGCGGTTCAGATCGCATCACTGAATGGCTGCACATGGTGGGAAGTCAATGCAAAGCTTGTGGGTGAGACATCGGCCGATGATAAAACTCTTCGCAGCTTTGGAACTATCCGGACGGTGGTTAAAGCAAGTGCGCCTCGAGCGATAACAACGGTTTTACTTATTAGCCAAGAGCTACTTGCGCTTAAACATATTGTTACCGAGATATCGGCTAATTGCCACCACGATCCAGTGGGTGATAACACTCCTTCTTCAGCGTATACCCCAATAAATAACTAGCGATTAGCCCCTGGTACCCATAACTGATCACCAATCTCTTTATTTGCATGACGGGCTAAAACAAAGAGAAGATCTGAACAGCGATTCAAATATTTTGCAGTCACTGGACTGACTCCACCACCAAATGCATGGATTGCAGCCCATGTGCATCGCTCTGCGCGGCGCACTACGGTTCGAGCAACATGCAAATGAGCCGCAGCAGGCGTGCCAGATGGCAGAACAAAGGAGCGTAGAGATTCAAGATCACCGTTGTATTTATCGATCTGCTCTTCTAAATAAGTAACCTGAGACTCAAGAACACGAAGTGGCTCAAAAGCTGGTGCATCGACCACGGGTGTACATAAATCAGCACCTACATCAAATAAATCATTTTGAATCCGCACTAATAGAGCATGTACATCTGCACTCAACTCATTGGTTGCAAGCACTACGCCGATAGAGGAGTTTGCTTCATCTACTGTGGCATATGCCTCAAGGCGCGGATCATTCTTAGAGGTGCGGCTCATGTCTCCAAGAGATGTCGTGCCGTCATCGCCGGTCTTGGTGTAAATACGCGTTAAATTAACCATGCCCTTAGCCTATAAGTAGACTGCGGCCATGGCATCTCTGGATCGTTTCCGAGTCAGCGGCGGTGCCCATCTGCGCGGAGAAGTCATCGTTACAGGTGCCAAAAACTCAGTTCTCAAACTCATGGCGGCATCGCTTTTGGCGGCCGGCAAAACAACTATTACTAACGTTCCTGAAATCGCCGATGTAGACATCATGTCTGATTTATTAACGCGTTTAGGCTGCACCGTTGTGCATGTCAAAGATAGTGTCACGATTGATGTGCCTACATTGCCTGGTCATCGCGCTGATTATGATCTCGTTCGAAAGATGCGTGCCTCAATCAATGTTTTAGGTCCACTAGTTGCACGTCTTGGTAAGGCTGAAGTTGCTCTACCTGGCGGGGATGCAATCGGTTCACGCGGGTTGGATTTTCATATCAAGGGATTGGAGACGCTTGGCGCTAAAGCACATATCGAACACGGCTATGTTATTGCCGAAGCGCCAACTGGATTAGTCGGAGCGATAGTTGAATTAGATTTTCCAAGCGTCGGTGCAACTGAAAATATCATGACAGCTGCGGTTTTAGCTAAAGGTGTAACAACTATTGATAACGCCGCACGCGAGCCCGATGTCGTTGATCTCGGAGAGTTTCTCGTATCAATGGGTGCACAGATTCAAGGTCTTGGTACTCCCCTCATTACTATTACTGGTGTTGAAAAGCTCAATCCCACAACACATGCAACGATTCCAGATCGCATTATCACCGGGACATGGGCATTTGCTGCTGCAATGACTAAAGGTGACATCACAATCCATGGAGCACGTGCACAAGATCTCGAACTGCCTCTCGAAAAATTAGCCAGTGCCGGTGCAATCATCACAACTACAGTCGATGGAGTTCGTGTCCGTATGGATTCGCGGCCACAAGCCATAGATGTTGCAACACTTCCCTATCCTGGTTTTCCAACTGATTTACTACCGATGGTTATAGCTCTTAACTCAATCGCTGATGGACACTCATTAGTGACTGAAAATGTATTTGAATCACGATTTATGTTTGTTAACGAACTCATACGCCTCGGTGCCCAAATATCAGTCGATGGCCATCACGCATCCATCGATGGCATACCCGAACTCTCAAGTGCCCCGGTAGAGGCGACAGATATTCGCGCTGGTGCTGGATTAATCTTGGCAGCCCTTGTCAGCGAAGGTGAAACCACAATTGATCAGGCTTTTCATGTTGATCGTGGCTATCCCAACTTTGCACAGCAGTTAGTGTCCCTCGGAGCAAAAGTGAGCCGCGAATAATGTCACCTATTCCAGATCGTAACTTGGCTCTTGAATTAATTCGAGTAACTGAAACTGCGGCAATCGCGGCAGCACCGTGGGTTGGTAGAGGTGAGAAAAACCTCGCCGATAAAGCGGCAGTTGAGGCGATGCGCGAAATGATTAATACCGTCGACATGGCAGGCGTTGTTGTCATCGGAGAGGGCGAGAAGGATCAAGCCCCCATGTTGCACAACGGTGAGCATGTTGGTAATCAGCAAGGTCCATCGTGTGATGTTGCAGTAGATCCAATCGATGGCACCTCACTTACTGCAAATGGAATGAATGGTGCAATCTCAGTAATTGCGCTATCTCCACGGGGCACAATGTTTGATCCCCAAACCTCTTTTTATATGAACAAGTTAGTAACTGGCCCAGAGGCTGCCCATGTTATTGATATCCGTGCAAGCACAGCCGATAACATTAAGGCAGTTGCAAAGGCTAAGAATTTAGCGATTAGTGATGTCACCGTCGTTGTATTAAATCGCCCACGTCATGAAGAATTGATTCGCGAAATTCGCGCAGCCGGTGCACGTATTCGTTTAATTCAAGATGGTGATGTTGCAGCGGCGATTGAAACTGCCCGCCCAAATACCGGAATCGACTTATTAATGGGCATCGGTGGCACCCCTGAAGGCGTCATTACCGCCGCAGCGATGATCTGCTTAGGTGGGGCGATCCAAGGCCAGTTGCATATTGATGGCAAAGGATCCGGTGCGATTTTGCACACGAAAGATCTAGTGAACTCTGAAGATGTTTTCTTAGCAGCAACTGGAATTACAGATGGTGAGTTAATTAGGGGTATTCGTTACACAAGTTTTGGAGCTATTAGTCAATCAATTGTGATGCGCGGTCAGTCCAAGACGGTTCGTGTTATCGAAACTGAGCACCACTTAAAGTAGATTAATTAGCAACTGTTTCAGTAAGAATCGAAACACGATTATTTGATACTGATAAGAAGCCACCACTGACGTTAAAGTCAGTGGTGCTTCCATCAACAGATGTAATGCTTACAACGCCGTCAACTAGTACGCCAAAGAGTGAAGTGTGCCCAGTTAAAATTCCAAGATCACCATCTATTGTGCGTGCAGAGACTGAGGTTGCCTCCCCCGACCACACGCGCTGCGTTGGCGAAACTAATTCGACGTTAAGTGCCATTGTTCTAATTACTTTCCAACGCTAGCTGCAATTTCAGCAGCTCTTCGTTCTACATCATCTAAACCACCACACATAAAGAATGCCTGCTCTGGAATGTGGTCGTACTTTCCATCGGCAAGTGCTTCAAATGCTGCAATAGTTTCAGTGACTGGCACGAATGAGCCATCGAGACCCGTAAAGACCTTGGCAACGAAAGTATTTTGTGACAAGAAGCGCTGAATACGACGAGCACGACCAACCAAAATACGATCATCTTCAGATAGCTCATCGATACCAAGAATGGCGATGATGTCCTGTAGATCTTTGTAGCGCTGCAAGATCTGCTTGATGCGGTTGGCAACACGGAAGTGGTGCTCACCGATATAGCGCGGATCGAGAATACGAGAGGATGAATCTAGCGGATCCACTGCAGGGTAGATTCCAAGCTCTGAAATCGGGCGAGAGAGAACTGTTGTCGCATCTAAGTGCGCAAAAGTTGTATGTGGGGCTGGGTCGGTAATGTCATCGGCTGGAACATAGATCGCCTGCATAGACGTAATCGAGTGACCGCGTGTAGAAGTAATACGCTCCTGCAACTGGCCCATCTCATCGGCCAATGTTGGCTGATAACCCACGGCAGATGGCATACGGCCAAGAAGCGTTGATACCTCAGAGCCTGCCTGTGTAAAGCGGAAGATATTATCGATGAACAAAAGTACATCTTGCTTTTGAACGTCACGGAAGTACTCGGCCATTGTGAGCGCTGAAAGTGCAACGCGAAGACGCGTACCAGGTGGTTCATCCATCTGACCAAAGACTAAAGCCGTCTTATTGATAACGCCGGTCTCTGTCATTTCAAGGAACAGGTCGTTACCTTCACGGGTACGCTCTCCAACACCGGCGAACACAGATACTCCACCGAAGTTTTCAGCTACACGATAAATCATCTCTTGGATCAAAACTGTCTTACCAACACCTGCGCCGCCGAATAGACCGATCTTTCCACCCTTTACATATGGTGTTAAGAGGTCGATAACTTTAATTCCAGTCTCGAACATCTCAGTCTTTGACTCTAACTGGTCAAATGAGGGAGCGTTACGGTGAATTGGCCAGCGCTCTTTAATATCTAATGATGATGTTGGAACATCGAGTGACTCACCAAGGGTATTGAATACGTGCCCCTTTGTAACATCTCCTACTGGCACTGAGATTGCAGCACCTGAATCGGTTACGGGAGTTCCACGAACCATTCCATCAGTTGGTTGCATAGAGATAGCACGGACTAAGTTATCGCCGATATGGAGGGCAACTTCTAACGTCAACGTGCGCGTCTCACCGCTCATCGTCACATCTGCTTTGAGCGCGTTGAAGATTGCGGGCATCGCATCGGCAGGGAATTCAATATCCACGACCGGTCCAATTACTCGCGCTACGCGACCTTTACTGTTTGTCTCAACTGACATCATTCACTCCCTGCACTAGCTGAGGCCAACGCGTCTGCGCCGCCAACGATTTCACTGATCTCTTGGGTAATTTCGGCCTGACGGGCCGCGTTCGCAAGTCGTGTAAGT
>Ga0194050_1000801_pt1 | contig 10942 bp, 11 predicted proteins | sample SepL2310m_MetaG_FD_148657 | JGI IMG/M metagenome (GOLD analysis project Ga0194050, IMG submission 148657) | Anoxic zone freshwater microbial communities from boreal shield lake in IISD Experimental Lakes Area, Ontario, Canada - Sep2016-L239-10m | ecosystem: Environmental > Aquatic > Freshwater >...
GGCACGCCACCGTTGGTTTAAGCAACCCAAGAGATCGACTGTTACCAGTAATCCTTCATCAGTTCGCTCGACCACGACGGTTGTACAACTTCTCCGCGAGGACCGAACTCGACCATCCATGGTTTGATATCAACTACTGGCGTTCCATCGATCGCATCAAGCCCCCTCAGATGAATAGTTGACCCTTGAACGCCAAGAACTTGACATACCGTTACACCGAGACGATTCGGCCGATCTTTTGCACGTTGCGCGAAAATGCCAACTTCTGGCCAATCCTTATTCCCTCTTGGATGTCGCGACATCTTCGAGTCATCCCAAGCGGCCTTGTCAAACACATACACAACTATGCAATGAGAGAAATCTGCGAGACCCATCAATGATTGCTCATCAAATGGTTCGATCATCTCGATGCGGGAAGTCTCTTCATCCCACGAATCATCTTCTGGCGCAATACGGGAACTACGAACAGTTCCGACTGCATTGATTTCAAATTGGCTACTCACGCACCCAAAAGTAATCGTTTGCAATCAGCGGCGCTTTAGGTCGGTGACTACTCCACTGCTAAGTCGCGAATCATGTAGCGGAGATGTTCAAATTCCTCCTCTAACACGACATGGAGGCACATCAACGCAGGTACGTTTCCGTTTTCCTCGATAGCCACGGTTTCAGGCAGTCCTTCTATTCTCATCTCCGAAATGAATTCACCAAATCTCTTGTGCTGATCAGACCGAGTTGCCATGACTTCTTCGAAGTCTGGATTTTGATTTAGATCAAGCCCAGACCAAGGTCGTGCCTGTGATGATGTATTCGGGAGACCAATCGCAGAGAAAGAGTGTTGCCCGAGTACCGGCAACATAAACCACTTGTCCATGGCGAAGATCAAATGTCGCAGAGTCTGATTCAGCGTCCACTCACCGTTGACCGACTGATGAACAACAGAGGGTCCAGCTGTCGAGACAAGTCCTAAAAGCTTGCTCCACTCCTTACCTAGTGCTTTCCAAGACTCAGCAATTCCCTCTTTCGTGTCAGGTGCGAGATTGTTTCGTAAAGGCCACCAGCGATCGTGTTGATTTACGTAATCAGTTACATCAACACCGTTTATCACCAAATTATTGATCTCTCCGTCAATCGATACGTTCTTCAGGAACACGTGAAAGAAAGTTGAATCAGAAAAGTCAGTATCGCGAAATGTTGCACGGTGTAACTGAACTCCCCAGAAACTCGATTCGGAGAGATCGCGGTCATCAAATGATTCAGGCATACGAACATTCAATCACGCGAAGAACATCGGTGCTCTTTTGCATTAGCCCCGCTTGAGGTCAGTGACGACGCCACCAGCAACGCGCACGATGTCAGCCGGTGCAGCACCGAAGTTGTCGTTCCATGTTCCCGCTGCAGCCCACACCTCGTCATATTGCAACAAGTCCGGGTCAATGAAAATTCGCAACTGTGTTGCATGACCAAAGGGAGGCACACCACCAATTGGATAACCCGTTGCATCACGGACCGCATCGGCATCAACTCGCGCACATTTTGCGCCGCCTGCAGCAGCAGCAAGTTTCTTCTCATCAAGCTGATTCGATCCGCTCACCAAAGCCATCACAATTTCGCTGTCAACCCCAAATACCAAACTCTTCACAATTTGGCCAACGGATACACCAATTGCGGCCGCAGCGTCTGCTGCAGTCTTTGTACCCTCAGGAAAACGCTTGGTAGTGATCTCAAGCCCACGTTCGCGTGCGGCTTCCATCACTCGCAAAACATTTGGATGAATATCGCTCATGCTGCACTCCCCTTCACTATTGCATTGATCGAATCTGCCAGTCGATGATCGCGAGCAGTCACCGTACGACCAGCATCATGACTGCATAAATTAATTTCAACAACATTCCAAACATTTGACCAGTCTGGGTGGTGATCTTGCTCTTCGGCTATAGCCGCAACTTTGGTCATGAACTCAAACGCTTCGGCAAAATTGGCAAATTCAAATTTGCGATACAGCGAATTATCTTTTTCGATCCAACCCAAGGTCATGGGTTACTAGTTTGTCACTTAAGCGGTGCGTGACAAGCAACAGCACCAGTGCCAATCTTTAACATCTCAGGACGCACAACCGAACATTTTTCTGCCAGTTCTGTTGAAAGTGTTGACCGCACATGGCAGCGGTTGTGAAAACGACACCCAGATGGCGGGTTGGCGGGGCTTGGCAGCTCGCCTTGCAAAATGATGCGAGTACGGGTGCGCTCAATTTTGGGATCTGGAATTGGAACAGCCGATAACAGCGCTTGCGTATACGGATGTTTTGGGTGAGCAAATACATCACGAACAGGACCAGACTCGACGATTGAACCGAGGTACATCACCGCTATATCGTCAGCAACATGTTGCACAACTGCTAAGTCATGCGAGACAAAGAGATAGCTCAATTTCAATTTTTCTTGCAGCTCTGCGAGCAAGTTGAGCACTCCTGCTCGCACGCTCACATCTAATGCAGATACTGGCTCATCAAGGGCAACTATTTGTGGATTCAATGCAAGGGCTCGAGCAATCGCAATTCTTTGTCGTTGCCCGCCCGAGAATTCATTTGGATATTTGCTTGCCTGTGATTGATTTAGACCGACGAGTTCGAGGAGTTCCTTCACACGATTCTCTTGATCAGCCTTTGACATACCAAAATTGCTAAGCGGCTCAGCGATTGCATCACCGATTGGTAGTCGTGGGTCGAGCGATGCGAAAGGATCTTGGAAAACAATTTGTAGATCTTTGCGCATACCTAGACGCTCAGACCGTGAAAGCCCAGCAACGTTGCGCCCAAGAATAGAAATGGTTCCAGACTCAGGTGCGACCATGTTGAGTATCTCAATCAGCGTGGTGGTCTTTCCACATCCAGACTCGCCGACAAGTGCCAAACTGCGACCTCGCCGCAACACCAAATCAACGCCATCCACTGCATAAACAGAACCAGTTCGTCGACGAAGCAGCACCCCTTTCATCAGTGGGAAAGTCTTTGTTAAGCCTCGAACCTCCAACGTCACTTCATCACTCGCCGTTTCTGGAGCCACGTGAACTGGACCGGTCTGAAACAATTTCCCTGCATCTTGCAGTGCAAAGATTTCCCCTTGTCGAACGCATGCCGTCATCCTGGTTGGCGACAAACTGACAAGTTCTGGTGTCTTTGCTGTGCACACATCGCTCGCCGCTGGGCAACGTGGAACAAAAGCACAACCGTCTGGCAGATTGATTGGTGAAACTGGTGCGCCCGAAATTGAGGTGAGACGGCTGGAGCCAACGGTGTCGATCCGAGGAATTGAACGTAATAGACCGATCGTGTATGGCATTGCAGGTTGCGCAAACACCTCTTCAACTGGACCAACTTCTACAATTTTGCCCGCGTACATAATTGCCACTCTGTCGGCAAGACCTGCCACGACACCCAAATCATGAGTGACAAGCACTACTGCTGCGCCAGTCATGTCTCGAGCGGTCTTCAGAAGATCGAGAATTTGCGCCTGCACCGTTACATCTAGAGCAGTTGTTGGTTCGTCTGCAAGAATTACTTTGGGTCGATTGGCAATTGCCAATGCAATCATCACGCGCTGACGCATGCCACCAGAAAATTCGTGCGGATACGACTGCGCGCGTTCTGATGGACGCGGTATTCCGACAATTTCGAGAAGTTCAATCGCGCGCTTGAGCGCATCGTTTTTATTCAGTTCGCTGTGAATTTGCAGAGCTTCAATAATCTGGTGACCTATTGTGTGCACTGGATTGAGCGCTGATAACGGATCCTGAAAGATCATCGCAATCTCTTTGCCACGGTATTTCGACATCGCATTATCACTCAATTGCAACAAATCAACACCGTCGTGAATAATTGAACCCGAAATAGAAGCCGTCTGTGCGAGCAATCGAATCATTGCTAGCGACATCACTGTCTTGCCAGAACCCGACTCACCAACAATTCCGAGAACTTCGCCGGCACGAATGTCTAATGAAACATCACGAACAGCCTGTACTACTCCAGCCTCACTAGGAAAGCTCACCGAAAGGTTGCGAATTTCGATCAAGTTATTGCTCATAATTTTTTACCCATTGCCGAACCAGGGTCAAAAGCATCTCGCAGACCGTCACCAACAAAGCTCACAGCCAACACGGTGAGCACCAACGCCGCACCTGCAAACATAAAAAGCCAAGGGTAAGTGAGTGCCGAGGAAGTTCCATCCGCAATAAGACTTCCCAATGAAACGTCTGGCGGTTGAATACCAAATCCAAGATAAGACAAACCGGTTTCACTCAAGATTGTTCCACCAACGTTGAGTGTCGCATCGATAATAAGAATTGATGCCACGTTTGGAAGGAGATGTCGAAAAACAATCTTGCGAGCAGGGATACCCATGTATAGAGCTGCACGAACAAAGTCGCGTTCGCGAAGGCTCATCGTTGCACTTCGGATGATTCGGGCGGTAATCATCCAGCCAAATGCGGCTAGCAGTACTACGAAAATCAGCCAAGTTCGGCCTCTAAACCAAGGCGACATTACAGCGATAATCAAAAACGATGGAAGCACCAGAAGTGCATCAATAATCCACATCACCGAGCGATCAACTTTGCCACCATAAAAACCGGCGAATCCACCGGCGATGGCAGCCAAACCAGTTGAGAAAATCGCAACCAAAATTCCGATGATGAGCGACTTCTGCAGACCGCGGAGCGTGAGCGCATAAACATCTCCCCCAATTTGGGAGGTGCCGAAGAAGTGCTCTCTTGACGGTGGCTTGAGGAGATTAAAAAAATCGAGATCATCCCAGTGGTGCTTTCCAAAAAATGGCCCGACAAAAGCGAGAATGAACATCGCAACAAGAATCACAAGACCAGCTACTGCCAGTTTGTTGCGAGCGAAGCGCTTTCGAACCAGCGCCATTCGAGTGAGACGCTTTTCGCCAGTCTCAGAGCGCGCATTCATCGAAGCCTCACACGTGGGTCAAGTGCAGCAACTGCGATATCCGCCAAAAGTCCTGATAGCAAAACGAGCACCGCAGAGAAGACAATCACAGCCGACACTGCGTTGACATCATTTGACTGAACAGCGGTGATAAACCACTGACCCATTCCATTCCAGGCAAAAATAGTTTCAGTGAACGGAGCACCAGTTACCAACAATCCAAATGAATACGCGAAAAAAGTAGCCATCGGAAGAATCGCAACGCGCAATCCGTGGCGGAACAGAGATTGCCGATTTGTTAATCCCTTAGCTTTGGCTGTTCGGATGAAGTCGCTGCCGAGGACATCAAGCATTGCATTGCGTTGATATCGAGAATAAAAAGCAATACCGCCAAGCGTGATCGACAGCGTTGGCAACATGAGGTGTTGAAGACGGTTTACAAATAGCTCCAGACTGCCACCACTAAAGTCGGCCGAACTCTCTCCAATCGTATAAAAAAATGTTGTTCCAATTTTTTGGTTAAACGAAATTGCGCCGAACTTCAAAAGAATCGCAGTAAGAAAAACAGGCATAGACAGAAAAACAAATGAAGCGACACTCGACGCTCGATCACCTATCCCGTACTGTCGAACTGCAGAAAACACCCCTAATGCCACGCCCAACACGGAACCAAGTACAGAACCAAGAAGCAGCAGACGCAAACTCACCCAAATACGCCGCGAAAATTCTTCATTTACACTCTGTTCGCCGACCGTTAAACCAAAATCACCAGTCACGACATTTCCAACCCAGGTTGCATACCGCTTGACAATTGGAACATCAGGGTTTACGCCAAGATGATTCAGTTTGGCGGTAATTGTCGACTCTGGAATTGGCGGGTTACCACCCTCGTAGTTTGAGCGAGGATTAAATGCAAGAGATGAAAGCACATATCCGAGGGTGGACGCAATGATCACCATCACAAAAAAGTTGAGGATTCTCTTGATCAGGTATCTCGTCACAGGGAGACATACTAGGACAAAAGCCCCAAAATGGCGCAGAGTGTACTTCTTCCCAGCAAAGATGAATTTAGTTAACGGGTTAATTTCAGGTCAATAGTTGGGGCATTTATGGTTAACTATCTCAAAATTTGATATTAGAGTTATGACATTGACCAAAAGTCGTGAATCTGCGACTTCTACTTAACTGGAAAGTTGGTAAAACACAAATGAAACAACACTCAAAGGGCCACTCATTGCTGTTGAAGGGTGTCGCGACAATCGCCATTCTCGGAGCACTAGTGGTAACACCTGGAATTGCTTCTGCTGCCAAAGATGGCGGGAGTGCAGCAGGTGCTCCAGACATCAATGCACAGCCAGTATCAAAACTCAAACAAGGTGGAACATTTGTTTGGGCAACTACTCAACTCTGTGATAACTACAACACCAGCCACGTAGATGGAAACTTTGCCGGTTGCAGTTACCTCATGAATGGTTTGCTTCCAGGCGCTTTTTTCACCGACGATAAGGGTGCCTTCCAAATAGACAAAAACTATTTCACTGACGTTAAATTGACAAGCTCAAAACCTGAAGTCATCACCTACACGCTTAATCCAAAGGCAAAGTGGAGCGACGGCAAGGCAATCGGCTTGGCAGACTTCGTTGGTTTCTGGAAAGCCTTGAATGGTACGGACGAGACCTATGAGGTCGTTTCCACAACTGGCTACGAAGACATTGCGAGCATCACAAAAGGTGCTTCTGCGAATCAAATCGTTGTCAAGTTCAAGAATATTTATGCAGACTGGCAAGGTCTCTTTGGAGGTCTCCTTCCTGCTTCGGTTACAGCAACACCAACTGCGTTCAACACATCATGGCTAGCCGCTCCTGCGCTTACTGCAGGTCCATTCAAATGGGGTGGCACTGATAAGACCGCTGGTACGGCATGGACAGTTCCAAGCACAACGTGGTGGGGCGACAAGCCTGTCCTCGACAAGATGTTGTGGAAAGTCGTCAGTGCCACAGCGCAACTTGATGCACTTGCAAACGGAGAAGTCGATGCTGCCAACACTGGCCCAGACGCCAACCAGTACAAGCGTGGTTTGACACTTCCAGGCGTTTCCGTGCGTCAAAGCGTTGCACCGAACTACCGTCACATGACTTTCGGAAACACCGGATTTATGACCGACACACGAGTTCGTCAAGCAATCATGATGGGTATCGACCGCAATGTCATCACCCAAGCATTGATTGGACCAATTGACTCGAAAGCAACTCCAATGGACAACCACATCTTCGTCAAGGGTCTCAGTTGCTACAAGAGCAATGCCGGAATTTACGGCACCTACAATTTGCAAAAAGCAGATGCACTGCTTGACGCAGCTGGTTGGGTGAAATCTGGTACGAAGCGCACCAAAGGTGGCGTGGATCTCAAACCAAAGATCACAATTCCTGCAGGTGTTACGACGAGTGCTCAAGAAGCACAGTTGATGCAAGCAATGCTTTCACCGCTTGGTATTCAACTTGAAATCCAAACAGTTCCATCTGCGGATTTCTTCTCGAAATACATCATTCCTGGCAACTTTGAAATGACGGTATTTACTTGGTTGGGCACTGCCCTTCCAATCTCGTCATCAAAGTCAATCTTTGCGACTGATGGTGGCCAGAACTACGGCAAGATCGGTACAGCCGAGATTGATGCTTTGTTTACAAAAGCCAACTCAGAGCTCGATCCTGCTAAGCGTTGCACCTTGGCAACTCAGATTGACAAAAAGATCTGGGCAGTTGGCCACTCACTCATCAACTACCAGCGTCCAGACGTATGGCAGGTTGATGCGAAATTGGCAAACTTTGGTGCCTTCGGGTTCTCAAGTGGTGACTACACCAAGATCGGTTTCATGAAGTAGAGAAATAATTCAGTAGTACTAGAGGGGCGGTCCATCAGGACCGCCCCTCTTTTTTTGCACCGCAACTAATGGGAGGTGAATGCTATGAAGCAATCCGTTCGTCGACCAAGGGACATTCGTGCAATTGCAATCTCTCGATTGATTTCCGAGATGGGCGACGAGATGGCACTGATTGCCCTATTGTTTCGCGTCAAATCATCTGGACCAGCAGCAATTTCTGCGATCTTCGCGCTCTTTGCTCTCTCTCGCATCATCTTTGCGCCTATCTCCGGATCCATTGTTGACCGGTTCGCCAGTAGGCGCCTCATCGCAAGTGTCTCTGTATTACAAACACTCGTTGCAATTTGTCTTGCATTTTCAACTGGCTTTTCACTTTATTTTTTCGTATTCATCCTTGCCATTGGAGCATCAATTATCGGCCCAGCCTGGCAAGCGCTTATTCCTGTCCTCGTACCAGCCAGCGACCTCTCTCGTACATACGCGTTCATCCAAACACACCGCTCATTTTCAATCGTCCTAGGTGCGGGACTAGGCGGTCTTTTAGTTGAGAAATTTGGAACATCCACCGCGTTGTTGATTGACGCTGGCACGTTCTTTGTAGTTGGAGTATTTGGCGCAACTCTTCGCAACGAGCGAAAGCCCGAGTTGGGTAGCTTTTCAAAACGTGAATCCGTGCAAGGTTTTAAAAGAATATTTACAGCGCCTGTGCTTATTGCATCGATCGTTCTGCTTGCTGCATTCAACATGGCCGCTGGTGTCAATGAAGTACTTGGTGTATTCCTTATTACCGACACGCTTCACGGCACCGCCTCTCAATATGGGCTTGTCTTCTCGGCCTTGGGTGTGAGCATGTTGATAACCGGATTTACTCTCAGCCGAATTCAAATACAATTTCGTGACACTCACGCCTTAGTAATTTCCGCCCTCATTTCTGCATCGGGCATGTTTATGTATGGACTTTCACCGAATGTCGGTGCAGCCATGGCTGCGTTTGCAATTAATGGCATCGGACTCACTGGCCTACACGTCTTTGGAACGCCAATTATCATTCGTCATACTTCCGAAGCCGAGCGTGGAAGAGTATTTGCTGCATCGTCGTCTATAACCACTGCAGGAACTCTTCTTTCAACGGGCATCGCAGGCAGTCTTGGACAATTGTTTCCCATCCGACTTGTTATTACCTGCTCGGCAATTACGTGCGGAATACTTGCACTACTCGCGGGAGCAAGCATCGTTCACACAGAAAGAAAAACCTGACTCTCCTTATTGCTTCTCGCGAATCAGTCAATTGAGGAGTATGCGGCGTAGCCGTCGCGCTCAAGATCGTCAGCCAACTCTGGCCCACCACTCTTGACGATGCGACCCTTTGCCAAAATGTGTACGAAGTCTGGCTTGAGTTGCTCGAACATTCGGCTGTAATGGGTAATTACCAACACGCCCAAATCTGATTCCTTTGTTGCGTCCTCAACTCGTTGAGCACAATCGCGAAGCGCATCGATGTCAAGACCAGAGTCGAGTTCGTCGATGATTGCAATGCGTGGTTGCAGCACCGCTAGTTGCAATGTCTCGTTGCGCTTCTTTTCGCCACCAGAAAAATCGACGTTGACTGCACGATGCACCAGCTCAGTATCAAAACCAATGCGCGCTGCTTCTGTCGCAATTGTCTTTGTGAGGTCTGGAAGCGAACCGCTTCGAGCCTTGAGTGCTTCACTGAGCACGTCGTCGAGCTTGACACCTGGAACTTCGGTTGGATACTGCATCACCAGATGCAACCCTGCCACCGCGCGCTCCCACGTTGCCATCGCAAGTACGTCCTTGCCGTCGAGCAGCACCTGTCCACCAGTGATTGTGTAGCCCGGCTTACCCATGATGGCCGCCGAAAGCGTCGACTTGCCCGCGCCGTTAGGACCCATCACTGCGTGCACTTCACCAGACTTAATGGTGAGCGTGATGCCGTTAAGAATTTGTGTGTCGCCAACCGACACCTGCAAGTCGCGAATCTCGAGCGTGGTCATTGTGCACTCTCCACTGTGATCATGACGTTGCCATCGACAACAGTCGCTGCATAAACAGGCACCGCTTGTGTGGCAGGAAGCGTGTTGGGCATGCCGTTCACCAAACTAAATGCGCTGCCGTGCTTAAAACACTCGAGCTCTTTGGTGTCGCACAGCACTTCGCCTTCAGACAGCGATACATCTGCGTGGCTGCACTTGTCACCAATTGCATACACGGCATCGTCAATGCGCACGACAGCAATGTTGCGGCCTTCAACAGCGAACTTGCGAACCTGACCCGACGCGATGTCGGCGAGCGCACAGACCTTGACAGCACTCATGCGTTGCTCCCCAACTTGGCAATCACTTTGGCACGAATGCCCTCAATGAATTCAGATTTTGGAAGTCGCTCGATAACTTCATCGAAGAATCCAAACACCACCAAGCGCTCGGCAATCTCTGGCGGCACTCCGCGGCTCTCCAAATAGAAGCGCTGTTCGTCGTCGATAGGACCAACGGTTGATGCGTGGCTGCACTTGACATCGTTTGTCTCGATCTCGAGGTTTGGAACGCTCTCGGCCCACGCACCATGCGACAACGTGAGGTTGCGATTGGTTTGAAACGCTTCGGTTTTCGTAGCGTTTTCAGAAATCTTGATGAGGCCCGTGTACACGCTCTTTGCTGTGTCTTTGACTGCACCCTTAAACAACAAGTCGCTGCGTGTGCGCGGTGCTTCGTGCACCTGCAACGTACGGAAGTCATGCATCTGTGTGCCATCTGCAAAGTACAAAGCAGTTTGCTGAGCGTTTGCACCCTGACCGACAAGGCGTACTTCGGCTCGCATGCGCGCGTAGTCGCCACCGAGCGCCACGCTAAACACGCGCACATTGCTGTCGCGCTCGCCCACTGCAACCTGATTGCCGATCTGCCATGCCTTGTTACCAAGTTCATTGATCGCCAAATAGGTGACTCGCGCCGACTGTGCTGCGTGTATCTCGACAACAGGCACGACGAGCGATGCAACATTGTCTGCAGATACAAAGCGTTCAACAACGGTGATCTCGCTATTTTCGGCTGCATCGATAACAAGTCGTGGATAAACAACGACACCGGATTCATTAATGG
>Ga0194050_1000805_pt1 | contig 10923 bp, 12 predicted proteins | sample SepL2310m_MetaG_FD_148657 | JGI IMG/M metagenome (GOLD analysis project Ga0194050, IMG submission 148657) | Anoxic zone freshwater microbial communities from boreal shield lake in IISD Experimental Lakes Area, Ontario, Canada - Sep2016-L239-10m | ecosystem: Environmental > Aquatic > Freshwater >...
CGCACATGAAGGTTTGGCAAATGCCACCACTCGTGACGATTCAGCGAATGCTCTTTCGCTTGGATGGAATGAGCGACTCGCAACAGAGTTGATCGAAAAAAAATACGACATGACGTCGTTGCAACGTGGTCGAAGGCTCGGTCGAGTGAGCAGAATTGATCGCGGTTGGAGCACAATCCTCACAAGTGGAGTGCACGATGCAGTTGATGGCGTCGAACGGGTGCGCAACATCGGCGCTGACGTTGCAGTTGGTGATTGGGTCATTATTTCTGATGACTTAGAGAAGATTGATCACGTGTTGTCGCGCAGTTCGGCACTTACTCGTCGTGCATCGTCAGACACAGTGCGCGCAGAGTCACACACTGTCGCCGCCAACATCGACACCGTGCTTGTTGTGCAAGCCGCAACGCCAGATCCAAATTTGCGACGCATCGAACGAGAACTGGTGCTCGCATTTGATAGTGGTGCACAACCAGTGTTGGTCTTCAACAAGATTGACGAAATAGATGCTGATGGATTGTCGCTCATGGTGCGCCGAGTAGAGCCTGTGCTGGCCGGCGTACCTCTGCTTTTTGCAAGCGCCAAAACTGGAGCTGGGCTCGATGGCTTACGCGCCTATACGTATATATCGTCGATATCAGATATAAATGACACACAAAAGAGCGTTGCAGGTGCGCCGCAAACAATTGCGTTACTGGGAGCGAGCGGCGTTGGCAAGTCAACGCTGATCAATGCCCTTTCCGGCCATGACGGCCAAGCAACTGGTGCAGTGCGCGAAGGTGACCAGCGGGGTCGTCACACAACAACGGCAGCCGAACTCGTACGCCTTGTGAATGGTGGCTGGCTCATTGATACGCCAGGCTTGCGCGCGGTGAGTTTGTGGATGAGTAATCACGGGATCGAGCAAGCATTCTGCGATATTTTTACGTTGACAGAGTCATGTAAGTTTCGTGATTGCAAGCACGAAGATGAACCGAGTTGCGCTGTACAAGCAGCGGTAGAACAAGGCGATGTGTCACCTGAGCGACTTGCAAACATGAAGATGCTGGTGGCTGAAGAGCTTGAACTAGAAGAACAACAGGCCGTGCATGACCGTGCTTACGATCGCAAGGGCGCGCGCAAGAAACCTAAAAATTAAGCAAACAGCAGTGTGACGGTTGCACCGCCACCTTGCGTGTCAGACACAGAAACAGTTGCACCGTGATCGTTTGCAAACTGTTTGACGATCGCCAAACCAAGACCAGACCCAGGTAGAGCACGAGTTGCCGCTGCTCGGTAGAAGCGATCGAACACCAATGGCTTGTCGGCATCGCTGATGCCGGGTCCATGATCAACAACATCGATTCGATTGTTGGTCACAAGAATTTCGACTGGAAGTGCAACTGGGCAAAACTTGAGCGCATTGTCGACCAAGTTGTTGAGTGCTCGCTCAAACTGACCGAGTCGTACAGCCACAACTTGTGGGTCATGTGCCACCACGGTGACAGTGCGACCAGTGCGACGAACTGCCCGAATAGCAACTTCGTTGGCGGCTTCACCAAGATCGACCGCAGTTAGTTCTTCAACGAGGCGCTGGTCGCTTGCGAGCGCCGCGAGTTCGCTTGAGAGTGAAGTGAGTTCGTCTACTTCGGCGCGGATATCGCGCAAGATGGCATCTCGTGTTGGTACATCAAGCGTGTCGCGTTCGAGTAGTTCAGTGTTGGCGCGCAGCGAAGTGAGCGGCGTGCGCAATTCGTGGCTTGCGTCTTGCACAAGTTGTTTTTGTTGTTCACTACTGAGGCGCAATGCACTGAGCATGGTGTTAAAACTGGCGGCCAATTGCTCAATCTCACGGTCGCCATGAATGTCAAGTGTGGTGCTGAGCTCTTGCGTGACAGCGATGTGCTCTGCCGCATCGGCAAGTTGTTGAATTGGTTTGGCCGTGCGCCGAGCAACCCACCAGCCCGCAATCGCTGCTACCAATATTCCGAGAAGACCAGTAGCAATCAGTCGCATTCGAATGCGTTGCTGGGCATGCTCAATTTCGCTGATGTCTTTTGCGAGTTGTAAGGCACCGCCGTTGACAAGGGGAATGGTGAGCATGCGGTATTTCACGCCAGCGATTGATGTAGTGAAGCGCGCACTGCCGCCTGCTGGATTGTTGGCAATATCAAGAACTCGTTGGGTGATGGGTAGGTCAACTTCGCCGAGGGCAATAATCACCGTGCCGGCCGGATCGATCACTTGTGTCACGGTGTCGAAGCGTGTGGGCATCAGGGCATCCGAAAGCGGGTTGCGCATGCGCGGACCATTTGGCGAAATCTCTTGATTTTCATGCAAGGTTTCGGCGATTGCTCCAATTCGTGCATCAAGTGTGTTGTCAACTTCGTGTATCAATTGTCGCGAAATGATTGTGGAGACACCGACCGAGAGCGCACCAACAATCACGAACACAATGGCGCTCGTGGTGAGCAAGAGTCGTGTGCGAAGGCTCATGATGGCTTGACCACGTAGCCGACACCGCGCGCGGTATGCAAAAGGCGCGACTCGCCACCCTCTTCGAGTTTGCGACGGAGGTAACCGATGTACACGTCGAGCGATTTGGAGTTGGTTTCGAAATTGAAACCCCAGATGTGTTCATATAAATATTCGCGCGAAAGAACGATTCCAGATTGTTCGAGCAATATCTGCAACAAATCAAATTCGGTCTTAGTGAGTTCGATTTGGCGAGTACCCCGGCGCACTTCACGACGATTGATATCTAATGTGAGATCTTCAAGTTGCAAGACGGTCGCTGTGCTACTTGAAGGTGAGTGTCGGCGCAAGAGTGCACGCACGCGAGCGAGTAGTTCATCAACCGCAAATGGCTTGACGAGGTAGTCGTCAGCACCAGCATCGAGGCCAGCAACTCGATCGCCAACTTCATGTCGTGCGGTGAGCAACAAAATTGGTGTGCGATTGCCACGATGGCGAAGCTCTTTACACACAGATAGTCCGTCGAGAAATGGCATTGACACATCGAGCACAGATGCATGTGGAGTCTTGGCAAGAATTGTGTCGAGAGCGGCTTGTCCGTCATTCACTGCGGTGACTGAATATCCCTCAAGTTCAAGCACGCGCTGCACAGCCTTGCGAACCGAGGGGTCATCTTCAGCAATAACGATCGAGAATTGATCGTTGGTCGCGGTCTTCATACAGATGACGGTACTCGGATAAAACCCTTGTGGATAAAGGGGGTATGAGTTCTTGATCAATCCTTACCTTGTCTTGATCTAATTCTTACCAAGGCACATCAAGATCACTCTCGTGTTCGGAACCCCCCGGCACACAACGAAAGGCAACATGATGAATAAGCAGCTGAAAGGTGTCATCGCAGGAACTGCGATTGTCGCCGCGATGGGCGTCGCCGGCCTCGGCATTGTTGGCAATGCACATGCACAATCTGCGCGCATGAATCTTGTGGGCGCTTCAAACTTGGCAATGGTCACTGGCAATGGGTCAATGGCAGGTCCAGGAGATGGACGCGGCCCAGGCAAGAATGTTGCAGCGATTGCATCAGTCTTGAAGTTGACCGAAGCTGAACTTAAGACTCAGGTGCAAAGTGGTAAGACGCTTGCTCAAATTGCTACTGCTCAAGGTGTTGATGTGAAGTTAGTAGTCGACGTGATTGTTGCTGAAATGAAAACGCACATTGCTAGCGAAGTGACTTCTGGTGAGATTACTCAGGCACAAGCCGACGCCAAGTTGGCTGACGTGACAACCAAAGTGACAGAGATGGTGAACACTGTGCGCCCAGCACGTGGCGAAGGCATGCGCGGTGAACCAAAAGGCCCAGGCAAGAATGTTGCAGCGATTGCATCAGTCTTGAAGTTGACCGAAGCTGAACTTAAGACTCAGGTGCAAAGTGGTAAGACGCTTGCTCAAATTGCTACTGCTCAAGGTGTGGATGTGAAGTTGGTAGTCGACGCGATTGTTGCCGACATCAAAACGCACATTGCTAGCGAAGTGACTTCTGGTGAGATTACTCAGGCGCAAGCCGACACCAAGTTGGCTGACGTGACAACCAAAGTGACAGAGATGGTGAACACTGTTCGCCCAGCACGTGGCGAAGGCATGCGCGGTGGACCACAAGGTCGAGGCAGACATCATGACAACGATGATGATGAAGCCGGAGAAAATCCAAACGCTTAATTCCCCTAATTCCTCCCCGAATTAGATCAACAATCAGCCGATACTTGAGCAGATGCTTAAGTATCGGCTGTTTTGTTTATACGGAAGTGTTATAAACCAAAGCGTTGACGCATGTGTTGGTCGTCGATGACAATCGCAAGATGCGAGCCCGATGTACGAGCACGAGCAACTGCACCCAAGATGACACCAACTCCTGTATCGTCGAGCGCAGTTACTTGACACAAGTCAATTGCAATATCGCGTCCAGCATGATCATCGACAAATTTGGTGAGCATGTCAGAGCATTCTGGAACTGTTGCTAAGTCGATTTCACCCGCAAAAATAAGCACGGGTTGTGAGCCATCACGAATAATTGACGATGACAACTGCATAGTGATAACGCTACCCAACATCTTGCACGTGCATCGTGACAGTGGCCGACAGAATGAGCGGTGGTGCAATGTATTTGAAAACCCATAAACCAATAGTTCGTGGGTATTTTGCTTCGACGGTAATCAGATCGCCATCTCGAACGATTCGTAGATGTAGTGGTCGTAGTTGCACCTCGGCTTCGACTGCTTGTTGCACTACATCGGGGGAGTCTGGCGAAATTGACGCAGCACGTGCACCAGAACTTGCTGCATGCCAGACCGCGAGTTGATCGCGAACAACTAGGCCAACGTTGAGAATGATGAGCAATAGCCCGATGATCAGCGGCATGACAAGCGCGAGTTCAACCGTTGCTTGACCCGAGTCGGGTTCGCTCCGGCAAGCGCGCACGTCAGTGACTACGGCTGAACTGCGTCGGCTCGCCCCAAAATATTGCCAATCACACTGTCGAAGAGTTCACCAATACGTCCCGCACCGCCACCATCGGTGGCCCAAGCCACGACTAAAAGCGCAATGATTGCTGCGCCGAGAAGCACGAGCGCGTATTCGGTTGTTGCTTGACCAGCGTCGTGCAACTCGTTTTGTTTTGTATACACCGAGCGAACACGATGCAGGACATGCATGAAATAAACGTAGATGTGATTCATAATCCTTCTTTCATTAATGATTGAGATGAACAAGTGCGGTTGCGATCATCGGTACAACACCGAGCATCACAAACGAGGGAAGGATGCAGCACACAAGCGGAAACGTGAGTCGCACAGGAAGCCTCCGGATGTCGGCATCGAGTTGGCGCCTGCGTTGCATGCGCGATTCATTAGAAAGACGATCGAGTGTGTTGGCAATCGACTGTCCATCTCTGTCGGCCGAAAGTAATGTGTCGACTAAGGCAAATGCAGGGCTACCAATGAGTTGTCGCAATGATGCAACACAGTCACTCAACCGATTGCCGCGCAATAACTGTTGGGATACATCTGCAACAATCTCACGCAACGGCGGTTCAAGCCACGAGGGCGCTGCGATGAGTGACTGAGCAGGTGTGCTGCCAGAGAACATCAACAACACAACGGCATCAATGAATTCTGGAAGCTGGCGTGCGAGTTGGGCTGGAAGCAGGTCGCGATTGCGTCGCCTAAACAACCCGATTGCAATCGCTCCAACAACCACGACGATGAAACTGAATGTCATACAGAAATGTTGTCGACTACATGCGACATCCACTTGCGACCAGAAACGTTGAGCGTGATGCCGGTAGCAACACAACACATGCCAACCGGAGTAGTGAGCAGAAACATTCGAGCAATGGGATCAGTGATTGCGATCCATGCAAACACCGCGATGGGCAACCACGTAAGCACTTTGGTAGACAACTGCGACTGGGCGGCTTGCACATCTCGGTCGAGCATTAGGGCCTGTTGCTCGCGCAACACCGATGCGCTGTGCTCGAGAGCAGGCGCCACGCCCGCACCGCCCGCACTCGCAACCGCCAAGGTGCGACTTGCAAAACGAATCTCGGGTGTCCACGTAGGCAACGCGCACTCAACAAGTGCATCGGCAAGCACGACACCACGCAAACATTGTTGAGCAACGGGTTGACTCCAATGGGTTTCATCTGATTGTTGGTCGCTGCATTGCACAAACGATGATGCGAGTGAAAACCCTGAACGCACATCGCGTGCAATTGCGTCGAGGAAATCGGTAATGGCCAGTGGGGTTTGCAGAACTGGTGTCGTGGTTGATGTCGGGGTTGTTGCTTGGTGTGAAGTTGTACTGAGCCGCACACGCAACCATCGGCGCGACCAATGCTTGGTGAGTGGCGGTGCAATCAGTAACGCACATGCCCCAGCAAATGAAAGCGTGCCAACGATCAGAACTACAACATTAAGAGCAGTATTAAAAACAGCACAGATCATGAGCGCCCCCGAGTCAGTTGACCAATGCGCAGTTCGCTGCGCACGCCACTACAGATGTCTTGGCGAAGTAGCGGACGACATGGAGCACCAGGTGTAGTCGAGACTTCGCTGATCTCGATCACTGACCGTGAACCATCTGCATGGCGACCGACGGAAACAACAACGTCGATCGCCGCACAAATGTGTTGGGCAATTGCTTCTCGCGGCCATTGTCCGCAGTGCTGCAACATCAACGACTCAAGTCGCAGCAGTGCATCGTCAGCAGAGTTGGCGTGGCAGGTGGCAAATGATCCGTGGTGACCTGTGTTCATTGCCGCCAACATGTCGACAACTTCGCTGCCACGCACTTCGCCCACTACAAATCTGTCTGGTCGCATGCGCAATGCTGTCCGCAAGAGTTCTGAAATCGAGATGCCCGCAACGCCCTCTGCAGTGGGTGGTCGGGCCTCGAGTCGCACAACGTGACTTGCCTGCAACTGCAATTCGGCTGTGTCTTCCACAGTGATGACACGCTCATGGGCCGGAATATGCGCGCACAAAGCATTGAGCAATGTGGTCTTGCCGGTGGAAGCCGCACCGGTGACAAGCACGTTGCAATGACGGTGCACGAGTTGGGTGAGCAATGCAGTGGTTGCATCGCCGCCAAAATCGTTGAGCGAAATAGGACGTACAGAAAATCGGCGGATAGAAAGACATGATCCGTCAACCGCAATTGGCGCAATGACAGCACACACTCGAGACCCATCGGCAAGCCGCGCATCGACAATGGGCGAAGACCTGTCGAGCCGTTTACCAAGTGGCAACAAGATCCGTTCGATGATTGCGTCGACCTCGCCAACGGGAAGGGTGTCGACCAAATGCACGCCAGTTGAATCCTCTATATATACGTCTATTCCCGCATTGACCATGACTTCGCGCACATCGGTGCGAGCCAAATAGTGATCGAGTGCGCCAAGGCCAGAGATGCCCGACACGGCTCGCGATGCCACTGCATGTTGTGTGGTTTGCGACATGAGCGGTGCAATACTGCGCAAATGAATGTGTGCTGCGGTGAGCAAGTCGCCGCGCTCGTTGCGCAAGTGTTGTTGCAAGGTGTCGACAAGTGCACGTGTGTGGGTGTCAAGTGGAAGATCAAATGCGGTCGTCATGATTGCAAGATGCTCAGTGCTCAGCACACATCGACAAGGTGTTTGGCGAGCAGAGTTGGCACTCGGCCTGCGAGTAGTCCTGCATCAACCGCACGAGCAATTGCAGGATCAAACGGAATCTCGGCAAGCACCGGTGCACCGACAACAGACTCGACATCGTGCACACCAAGCGCACGCCCTGGCTCGGTAATGACGATGACACCGTGCGGCGGGGTGGTGAGCAACGATGCACGGCGCAGAGCCAAGTAACACGGACGAATGATGAGCAGTGATCGAGTTGCGTACTCAATAATCGGAATCGTTGCAAGACCACTGCCAGCGTCGACAACAGTTGGCATGGGTGACTGGGCAACGGCAAGTGCGAGATCACGCAAACGATCTGGGTTCACTAGTGATGGCACGATGATGTTGCGGCCGCGAGGAATTACTCCGAGGTGCGCAGTGACCGGCAACATCAAATTGTTGAGTGCGTCAGCACCTGGATGATCAGTTGCGCTCAACCATTCGGCGATGCCCTCTGACGCCGGCTCTGACATGCCGAGAGCGGAGGGAGTATCGCCCGACATGTCGATGAGTCGCGCACCAACATCGAGACGCTGGGCCAAAACCAACGCCAATGCTGCGGCAACAACCGTGGTGCCACTTCCACCTTTGACAGACCAACAAACAATCATCACAACCTCCAACTCTGCGCTCGGTGCGAATGCACCGAATCGGTTTGGACACGATGTGTACGCGAGATGTCGCCAAGTGACGTTGATTTAGTTACAAGGCTTTAGATACGGTGATAAACGGAGGTGTCCGGGTGCCTGGTGGACTCCGCCGCCTTCAAAGCGGTTGGGACGAGTAATCCTCGTTCGGCGGGTTCGATTCCCGTCCGCCTCCGCCAAAACTCTTTGCGCAAATTAGCGCGTGAGTGCGACTGCGAGTTGCGCTGCAACACTGGCGTTGTTGCGAGCCAGTGACAAATTGGCAACCACACTTGCTCCACCTGTGGCAGCAGCAATTGCACCTAACACGTGCGGAGTAACGCCGGGCCCAACGATGCCTGCATCGGCAGTTGCCTTGAGCGCGGTCTCGATCACTGCGTCGATCATGTTTTTGTCGAGCGAGTCGGCAAGCGGCACAGGTACGCAGGCAAGAATGCCGCTCGTGCGACCAAGTGCCAAGTGGGCTTGCGTGTATGCGCACAACTCTTCAACGTTTTCAACGCGAGCAGGGATGGGCAAGCCACTCGAGTGCACTGTGAACGCGGGGAAGTCGTTGCAACCAACACCAACGACTGGCACGCCGAGTGTTTCTAGATATTCGAGTGTGCGTGGAAGATCGAGAAATGATTTTGCACCTGCACACACCGTGACCACAGGGTGGGCAGCGAGTGCTCCTAAGTCGGCTGAGATGTCGCCGTGCAGGTGTGAATCGCGGTGTACACCGCCAATGCCACCAGTTGCAAACACGCCTATACCTGCGCGGCTGGCGAGCAAAAGCGATGCAGAAACCGTTGTGGCGCCAACCGACCAACGCTGTGCAATGGCAAGAGCGATCTCGCGTTCGCCAACTTTTTTGGCAGGGCCAAGGATGCGCTCGTGTTCTGACTCGCTGATGCCTACGCGTGCAACTCCATCGATGACAGCAGTTATTGCCGGAACTGCGCCGGCTTCGCGAATGGCGGCGATGCAATTGGTGAGTGCTTGGGCATTAGCGGGCGACGGTAAACCGAGGTGCGAAAAGATTGTTGACTCAAGTGCAACAACAGCGCGATTGGATGCGAGTGCATCGCGTACTTCGTCGCTTACTTGGATAATTGAAGAATTTGTTTTCATCTGGCATCCAGTGTGGCACCAGGCGAGCGCAATACTCGCGCAGCAATGAGGTTGCCATTCGTTATGGCGTCTTCAATATTGCGTGAAGCTGCGTAGACGGGCAAAAATCCTGCAGCGAATGCATCGCCCGCACCAGTGGTGTCGACGATGTTGGTAACTGGTGGTGTCGCAACTTCGGTAACAACACCTGCAGCAGTAACTGTCGTGACTGGCAGTGCACCGCGCTTGATCACGGTGAGCGCAGCCCCAGTCATTGGGTGTGCAGAATCGATATTGAGCAATGCTGCTTCGTCGTTGTTGCAAAGAAACACATCTGGTGCAATAGAGGCAATCAACTCTGCATAGCGATCGATGCCGTAATCGCGCAATACCGAGGTTGACGATGCATCAATGGAGATCAATACACCAGCGGCACGCGCTGCACGAATGTAGTGAATAGCAGTAGTTGCAAGTGGGTCGAGGGCGAGTGAATATGTGGGCACGTGCACGATTGAAACACCAGTGAGATGCGATGCGTCAAAAAGTGAAAGTTCTGATGCAACACCGCGGTCGGTGAGAAATGTGCGCTCACCATTGGGTTGAACAACAACAACGATGCTTCCGGTGCGACCCTCGGCCACTGTGCACACATCGACACCCGACCCTCGCAACGATGCGCACAATTGCTCTCCAAGGTTGTCGTTGCCAACCTGACCGATAAATCGTGATGGTGTGCCTGTCAGTGCGCCAAACATTGCAACATTGGCAGCGCTTCCACCACGAGTGCGCACAATTACTGAGTCAGCATCACTACCAATATTGAGCTCATCATTGAGCCAGACAACTACATCTTCAATGAGGTCACCGATCGTGCACAGCACGGGTGAACCAGTGACAGCTTTAGACCGAGAGAAGGTCGCGCGCGCCGGTGTCGCTCGACGGGTGGCGCAACTTGCTCATTGCACGTGCTTCGATTTGGCGAATGCGCTCGCGAGTGAGGTTGAATGCTTCGCCAACTTCTTCGAGTGTGCGTGGCTCGCCACGATCAAGACCGAAGCGCAATGCAAGAATTTCGCGCTCGCGCTGATCGAGGGGTGCAAGCAGTCGCGAGATTTCTTCTGGCAACAATGCGGTTGCAGCAACTTCAAATGGAGACTCTGCTGCGCGGTCTTCTACAACGTCGCCCAATTCGGCATCGCCGTCTTCGCGCAATGGCTCTGACAACGAAAGTGGCTCGGCTGCAAAACGCAATGCTTCGGTCACTTTGTCTTCTGGCATCTCGACTTCTTTTGACAACTCGGCAAGAGTTGCAGGACGACCAAACTTGAGCTCGAGGCGCGAGCGTGCCTTTTGCAAACGTGCAAGCGTGTCGCCGGCATGAACCGGGAGGCGAATGGTGCGACCCGTGTTGGCGATGCCGCGAGTAATGGCCTGACGGATCCACCACGTTGCGTATGTTGAGAATTTGAAACCCTTGCGCCAGTCAAACTTTTCGACGGCGTGCATCAAACCCAAGTTGCC
>Ga0194050_1000810_pt1 | contig 10902 bp, 19 predicted proteins | sample SepL2310m_MetaG_FD_148657 | JGI IMG/M metagenome (GOLD analysis project Ga0194050, IMG submission 148657) | Anoxic zone freshwater microbial communities from boreal shield lake in IISD Experimental Lakes Area, Ontario, Canada - Sep2016-L239-10m | ecosystem: Environmental > Aquatic > Freshwater >...
AAAAGAAGAAGAAAAGAAAGAAGAGTACCACCAACAGGATGTTAGTAACTTTATAACGGAGTAGATAGATGCCAGTTAAAAGCCAGTCAAAAAGTAAGAAAAGTATTTCTAGGATTGAATGGAGAATGCAAGATACCGACACGCAAAAGATATACCACAAAGTGTATCCAACAGAAGAGAGAGCCCAATGGCATGCAAGAAAGTTTAACGAAAGCGGTATGCAATTTAACTCTACTGTACGAACACAAGTTGTACGAGTAAGAGCTACCTACGCTTTGTCTTGGGTAGAAGAAAAAACTCCCATTAAAATGAAAGTGCTAAAATGACTACTCCTTTATCTAGACTAGCAGACTCAATGGACTTGTATATTCGTGGTGGGTTTGCTGGTCACTGGATTCAAACCTTAGAAATAGAAGAGGTTATACGGGACATGCATATTTTGTGTTCCCGTAAAAAGTACAGCATAACAACATGGGATCTTGCTAGAGGTATGCTTAACCCAATGCTTCCGGGAGATCCTATCGATCCAAAAACTAGAAGTCCACTTGCTCCCCTGATGTCTCCTAAACCTGCGGGAAGTAAAAAGCATGTTGTATGTTTATGGAACTTTCACCTTGTTCTTAAAGAACGAGAAGTAATTCAAGCGTTATACAATGCTCTTATTGAAGGACAAAAGAACGGAGTGTTCTTTCTTGTTTTAAGCTGCATGTCAGAAATCCCTAAAGAACTTCAAAAACTTTTTGTTATGCACCAGCATGAGTTTCCAGGAGATACAGAAATTTCAGAGATTGCAAATAACGTAATTTCAGCTCATATTGAAACTCCCGTAGATCCTATTTTATTAAATGCAACTAAAGGTTTAACTCGTAGAGAATCTGAAAACGCTTTTGCTTTGTCTATGGCAAAGAAAGGCTTTTTAGACGCAGATACTATTTTAAAATACAAAGGGGAGAGTATTCGTAAGAGTGGCTTCCTTGATTTTTATGAGGGCGATGCCTCCTTTGAAAACATCTGTGGCTTAAATCAACTCAAATGGTTCTCAACTAAAGTATTAACTGCCAAACCTTCTAAGCAGATTCTACCCAAAGGGCTTATTCTCTTAGGGCCTCCGGGTACTGGTAAGAGTCAGTTTGCAAAAGCTTTGGGTACTGCTGTAAAACGGCCCACACTTTTGTGTGACCTGTCAAGGATCTACAGTAAAATGGTTGGAGAAACAGAAGCTAATCTTAGAGAAGTAATTTCTGTAGCAGAGTCTGTCGCACCTTGCATTTTATTTATCGATGAAATTGAGAAAGCGTTAGGCGGTGTTAACTCTGATGGTGACAGCGGAGTAAGCAAGCGTGTGTTTGGAAAGCTACTTACTTGGCTTTCTGATAAAACCGCAGATGTATTTGTAGTAGGAACTTGTAATAACGTAACGGCACTTCCTCCTGAGTTTTCCCGTGCTGGTAGATATGACGGGTTATTCTTTATTGACCTTCCTGCTAAAAGCGAGCGAGAAAAGTTATGGTCTTATTATATGGGTAAGTATTCCGTTTCTAATACTAGTCTTATTCCGATTGAAGATGCTGGATGGACTGGTGCAGAGATTGAAGAGTGTTGCAAGAAAAGCTGCCAGCTTGAGATAGATTTAAAAGAGGCTAGTAAATATATTATTCCAGTTGCTAGAAGCCGTAGAGAAGATATTGAAAAGCTTAGAGAGTGGAGCAAGTCAAGGTGCATGTCTGCCAATTACCCCGGCCAATATTTAGGACATGTCACACAAACAACAGCAACTACAGATGCGCCGACTCGCAGGACTGTAGATGCAAAGGTAAAAAACTAATGAGTAATCCAGAATCTTTCAAGAACATAGTTACTGGTGTGGAATGTGAAATTCCAGAAGTCAGTATCGCAATGGGAAAAGAAGGTTCTTTCGTAATAGCACTTCACGTTACAGAAACTAAAAAGAAAGAAAAACACTTTTTAGTTTTGACACAAGAAAATGCTATTGAAGTAATGGAAACTCTTTCCCTTGTAACTAAAAAGTTAACAGATTTGAAACCCCGTAGAAACCGTTTAACAGGAGATGAAGCATCATGGAACTAGATAAAAACGCATTGGGTCGTAGCCTAGAGTCCCAAGTAATTGGATGTGCTTTAAGTGTTCACTGGTGGGGAATCAACAAACAAGCTGGAGTAGAGATTCTTTCTAGCGTAGCAGATACCTTTGGTGCTAATCGCAAGTTTCTCAAGATTGAGAAAAAGCTGATTAACATTAAAAACATCTACTACAAAAACTTGTGTGAAACGAAAGGCACAATTGTCCAGTTTTGGAAACAGTTAACCCTTCCTTATGTGGAGAGTGGAGTCCGTCTAATCAAAAAAGATCTAGTAGAGACTTTTGATAAAAAGATGGAAACCTTTAAGCTTGATCTTAGAGATAGAGTGACAGACTTAAGTAATAATTATGAGCAGTTAAAAGGGGAATCTCAAAGAGCTTTGCAGGGATTGTTTAATGCTAGTGATTACCCCGATAGTTTAAACGGGCTGTTTTCTTTCCATTGGACTTATCCAAACCTCAATCCTCCCGAGTATTTGCTGCTGCATAATCCTGCGTTGTACAGAAGGCAACAAGATGAGATTCGAGCAAAGTTTGAAAAAGCCGTGGTAAAAGCAGAACAGGCTTTTGGCGGGGAGCTGCAAAGCTTAGTAACCCGATTAGCGGAACGTATGTCTCCTAATGAAGATGGAACCCGAAAAGTCTTTAGAGACTCTACGGTGACTGAAAACTTTAGGGAGTTCTTTCAAAGATTTAAGACTATCTCTGTTTCCAACAGTTCTGATCTACAAGACATTGTTGACAAAGCAGAACGAGTTATTGCAGGAATTGAACCCTCTTACTTAAAAACAGACTCAATAGCTCGTCAGGACTTAGCTAATCAAATGAAAGAAGTTAGCAAGTTGTTAGAAGAAAAGATTGGAGTGCAAGCACGAAGGGTGATTGAAGCCCCTGTTCCAACAGGAGTAGGTGCTTTATGATCCATCTTTTTGTAACAGACACGGGGAGTATTCGCTATGTCTACAACGAAAAGGTGGACTTGAGTACCGCTGGTGCAATGAAGATAGAACGCTTTGCTAGTGTAGAGCCTTCTATAGAAGATCCTTCAAGATGGACTGTTTCCATTTTGGAGGATGCCGAGGTGTTTAAAAACGAAATCTTTAAACAACGCTCAGATGCTTTAAAAGCTGAAGAGCTTGAAGTGGTAAGGAGACTACGAAATGGCTAGTTTTAATAATGAAGAAAAGATTTTAAAGTTCTTTGGTGATCTTTTTAAAGAGAGCCATGAAAAGATTGACCATGCTGTAGATATGAAAGTTCAAGACTTGCTTATGAATGTTACATCAAAAGCAGATAACAAAGTTGAGAGCTTAAAGAAAGACTTGTCGAGTTATGTAGAAGAATTAAAATCTGATCTTAAAAAAGCTAAAGAAGAATTGCAATCAGATTTGATTGCACAAACTTTAGCTCAAACTAAAAGGAATAAGCTATGGTTCTGGAACAAATAGGTGCAGCCTCTGGAGATGTTTTCTTAGGTATTGCATTAACAATCATTGAAGTTATTGCGGAATATATCGCAGAAGCACTTGTCTATTTAATAGAAGGGATTTTATCGTAATGCCAAGATTAGATAATTTAAAAATGTTTCACGTCTATTTTCACAAAGCTAATGTTAAAACAAACGCTTTAGAACAACACGGTTTTTACTTTGTTGCTGCTAACAAAGAAGAAGCCTTACGAGACTTCTCAGAATATGCCCTTTCAAAATTAGGTGAAAGCCTAAGAAGTGAGGACATCATAGTAGAAGAACAAGTAATGGATGATGACATTAAGATAACTAAAACCTCTAACAAGGTAACTATCGCATGCTCCTGACCATACCAGAAGTTGCGTTGGAGCTGAAGATCAGCACACGTTCTGTTAAAAGATTGCTACGGATTGGCGAAATACCCTACCTGAAAATTTCTCACAAGTGCGTCAGGATTGACGAAAGCACTTTTAGAAAGTGGGTATGTAGATGTCAAGAAAAATCGAAGATTCCGAAAAGGGGCACTTCCTCCGGATTAGCTTTAAAGATTGGTTTGAAACAGAGGAGGCAAAAGAAGTCTTAAGGAGTGCGGGTAGAACAGGCACTCCTACATTTCACATCACGGGGAATCCTTTAAACCGGAAATCTGGGCTAATCATTCCCTTTGATGACGGAGATAGTGAATACAAACGGATCTTTGATGATACCACATGGTTTCTGATTTGTGCCCGTGCAGCTAAGAACCATTTTAATCATGGTTTAATCTGGCTTACTAATGAATGAGAGGGATTTCATGACAGAAGATATGGAGAGTATTGAAGAATACTCCGAAAAGATAATTGAAGAAATACGATTAGAAGTTCAAGCACAAGTTTTGGTTTGCATGTTGATTGCTATTAACGAACATGGAAAAGGTTCTATGTCTGAAGGAGATACTAAGTTTGGTGGGGTAGTTCTTATCTCAGGTAACTCCCTTGCTGGTGCAAAGTATCGAGAGATTAGTGATCAGCCTTTTGATTTTAAAGACTATGTGATTTTTCCCGTGTTTGCTTCTAATTTAGAAAAGGTTGTGCAAAAGTTGTATGGCAGATGTCCTGTTGATTTTCCAGAAGTAGCTACAGATTCTGTAAATGTTTTTATTTTTTATCGTGGCGGTTTGATGGTGAAAAATATTAAGTATGCAGAGCCCGAATCTGGAAGTGAAGAGTTTAACAAACTCACAGAGATGGTAGGACACAAGCTGGCTAGTATGCAAGATGGTGGGGAATTAAATTTGATTTTACAAAAACTAAGTAAGGAAGAAAATGAGAATCACTAATAAGTTTAATTTACCGTTATCGCTTGTACAAGCAGTGACACATGACCCCTACACTAAAGGTGATGCAAACATCTCCGTCACGTCCCTGTGGAAGTCTCCACGCATTATGGTGTTGGAAGAACGACATGCTGAAGAATTAGAGAGAGATGTTATTGATTCTCTTTGGTCGTTATTAGGGAAAGGGGTGCATGAGGTATTATGCAACTCCGACAATGATCCAGATGTAATGACTGAAAAACGTATGTCGATTGAAGTGGGTGGCTGGAAAGTATCAGGGCAATTTGACCGTTACCTTCCTACTACTAAGACTTTGCAAGATTACAAAGTAACTTCAGCATGGTCTTTAGTGTACGACTCCCGCAGGGAAGACTGGGAAAACCAGCTTAATACCTACGCTCAAATTCTAAGGAGTGAAGGGCATGACGTTTACAACTTAGAAGTAGTAGCTGTTCTAAGGGACTGGACTCAAACAGAAGCTTTACGCAATCAAAACTATCCCCAGCAACCCATTGTAACTATTCCCCTTAAGCTTTGGACTCCTTCTGAAGCAGCAGAAAAGATTGCAGAGAGAGTCAAGCTACATCAAGACGCAAAAGAAACGCTTCCTTTATGTACCGAAAAAGATCAGTGGGCTCAACCAGGCAAATTTGCAGTAATGAAAGTAGGTAGGAAGTCAGCAGTAAAACTTTATGATTCTCATGCTGAATCGTTATTACATCTTTCCGAAGATACTGATCCCAAGCTTTCCATCGTAGAACGCAAAGGATCAAAGATACGGTGCGAAAGGTATTGCTCCGTAAAGAATTTTTGTAGTCAATATAGAATGGAGTCTGCCAATGCGACTGATGATTTGGAATAACCGCCAACGACTTATTAAACAGGGTGAGCATTATGTCACTGGTACAGTGATCATAATCTCAGAATCACTCACTTCAGCAGTGACAATGATTACAAACTCAAAACTAAGCGGGCTTCCTGCCGACTTGGTATCTAAAGAAATTACAAACTTACCAGATATTAACGCTCAAGTGCTTAGTAAAGATATAGGCATGTGGGCATTTCCATCACACGATATGGAGGACGTATGTCAATAAGAACTGTTCACACATTACTAAATGTATTTAAAGAAATTACTGATGTTTTACTTAAAGAAGATGCTGACGGAAATTCACCCGCAGAAGATTTAGACTTATCTGGAAGTATTTGTGTAATGCAAGCTTTATTAGATGAAGACGTGGGATCTTTTGATGCAAATGAAATTTTTACAAGAACCGTAGTTTACGGAGTTGTAATGAACGATTAACCAAAGCGTTGCTTTGGATTTACCGCTGGGATTTCCCCAGTATTTTTCATGGAGGATGGTGCTATGTTTACGTTTCTACTTGCCACTGTAGTGGCTGTTTCTTCGGTGTCGGTGGATGGGATTTTCGGCAAGCGATCTTGCTCTGGCAATTCTTGTTCTGCTCCTGTTGCTGCAAAGCCTGCGGTAGCGGAAAAGAAAGTTGAAGCCAAAGCTACTACATCGTGTGCCAAAAAATCAAGAGGACATTTTAAACTCTTCGCATCCCGCAAGGGCTGTAAAGGTTAAGAGTGTTTGGCTTGAAGATGGATCGGTAAGAGGGAGAGAAGTGTAAAAGCTTCTCTCCTTTTTTATTTAGCTTTAAAAGTTTCTTATTTGAATCGTGTCTATTTCAGAGTTTGCAAATTGCTCTGATGTAGGTTAATCCGGGTAGAGAGGTGATGGCACATTCCACCTCTCTATTTTCATTTACTTTTAGAAAGGGGTTACAATGCCTAGTACTGCATATACTGCACAAGAGCTTGAGCTTTATCGACAGCAATGTATAGCTGCTGGAATAGCAGAAGATGAATTGCCATTACCACCACCACCGGCACCACTACACTGTGCTCTTTGTAAACGCAAAGGGACTGAGATAAGAAGGTGGTTTACATCTAGCAACGATGGGCCTTCTTTGTGTGACTATTGTTTTCCACGAGAAAATTATTATTGCAACAGCCGTATAGAGCAACAAAATGAAACATCCGAAGATGATCTGGATGGAGAAGACGATGAAGATGGAGATGGTTATGACGATGACAATCGTACAATGCCTGTCATTGTAATACCGCATATGGAATCACCCCATCCTCATTCGTCTTCAAGGTACACAGGATTTTTTGACCGTAATAAATTAAATTCAGAAACATTTGAATTTAACACCAGTAAGCGTTTTATTGGCTGCGAGCTTGAAGTTGATAAATTAAAAAGACCTATTAATCAAAACAGTTTATGTAAAAAGATTAATCGTCACATTAATTATAACAACGCAAAACTTTGGGATGCAGGGGCTATCGCTGTTTCTGACGGTAGTCTTGGAGCTGGTGGATTTGAAGTATGTACTTTTCCTGCTAATGGCGATGCTTTTCTTAATCAGATACAAACTGTTACAGATGTTCTTAATAGACAAAGAGCTTATGTAAACAGCACTTGTGGGATGCACATTCATGTAGACGCTTCTGATTACACAGCTAAAGACATTTGTAATTTTATGAAGGTTTACTGTTTAATAGAAAATGCAATCTTTTCAACACTACCAAGAAGCAGAAGAAATAATACTTACTGTAAAAGGATAACCTTACAAAAAGAGACTTTTAACTTTTTGTTTACTAAGGGAGTCAAGTCTTCTTCGACTGCTACTCTTGCTGCTTATGATCGTAATAATTATAGTCAGCGTCAATTAGAAGAGCTTAAAAGATGTAAAAAGCCAGGGTCACGTTACAAGGCTGTAAACCTTTCAAGCTGGTTCTATCAGGGGACTATTGAGTTTAGGATGTTCTCTGGAACTACTTGTGCTCAAAAGATTATAAACTGGTGTAGTTTTTGGTCTAACTTACTTAATCTAGTTAAGACTACTTTAAACACTCCTCAAAAAATCTATAGTTTTCTTAATTTTGATAATTTAAATTCTGCTGGTATTCCATATAGGCTTTCTAATTTTGAGCATGACGATGAGTTTAGCTGGGATTGCTTAATGAAAGTTTGTAGTTCTGATACACAAAGAACTTGGTTTACAAAAAGAAAACTTAATTTTAACCAACCCTCTTCTTTCTAAAAGGATAATCTTATGTGTGGAATATTTGGATGGCAAGTTGAAGGCAAAATTTTTAATCAGTCCCGCAGGTTCTCAATCTTTGCTGCTGTTCTTATGGCAGGCAATGACACAAGAGGTGGACATAGCTGGGGCTTTGCTGGAATGCACAAACCTAAAAACTCTCGTACCAAAAAGATGGTAATCAAGAAAGGTCTTGGTCATATTGTTGGTGGAGTTAGCCCAATAGTAGTTACTAATTTTAACTGCTTAATGGGACATACTAGGTACGCTAGTCATGGGGCTAAGACTCTTGAGAATGCACACCCCTTTAAGATTAAAAACATTACGGGTTCTCACAACGGAATTGTTTCTAATCACAAGAAGCTTAATGAAAAATACAATCGAAAATTTGAAGTAGACTCCATGCACATCTTTGAACATCTTGCTACCGGCATTGATGTTAGTGACATTGAAGCTTATGGAGCTGTAGAGTACATCCGAAAAGAAGAACCAGAGTCTATTAATCTTTGCTCTTTTAATAACGGAGAGCTGTCCGTATATCGTTTCAAAGATTACAAAGGTGTATTTTGGAGTTCTTCTGAGAATCACATTAAGCAGGCTTTAAATTTGTCAGGGTTAAGAGCTTCAGCTTTAGAAGTAGCGGAAGATGCAATCTACTCTGTTCATGACAATGATGTCTACTTAACTAAAAACAAATTAAAGTTTAATGATTACTCAAGTAGTTTGACTTGGAGTAGTGGTGCAGCTAAAGAAGATGATTATGAAACCCCCTATGGATCGTCTTATACTCGATCTTACTCTGGTGCTTCTTCCTATCAAGTCAAGTCTTCTGTTCCTAGTATGCACACCTCTACCGAAACAAAAGAGAGAGTTTACAGTAGTGTACAAGAACTAGAAGAACAAGAACGATTAGATGCTCTTTCTGGACAGAAACTATTATTCAGTAATAGGTTTGATGTAAACAGAGGAGTCTAATTTACAGTGCGGAGTAAGGTAAAACAGCAAGGCTAACCGAGAGAGTTTGGATCAAGCGTTTCTCCATCTTCCAAAGCTTGGTTAGCTTTTAACTCTTTGGCTTCTTCCCGTGCAATACGCTTCTCTTCATCTTTCCGTTTCCTAGTTGCTTGATAACTAATTCTACGACTCTCTGTCCACGGCCTTTTAATGTACATATTACGCTCTAATTCGCACAAGGATTGATACACACCTTTCCATTCTTCCGTAAGGACTTCCCGTCTTTTGTCGCTTTTTTTTATGGTTGGTGGCGGGGGAATATGCATATGTTGAAAGGAGTGAGATTTAATTATCTTCGCAGTCTTTTTTTGCATAACATCTCTAAGACACAATCTAAAAGTGTTTGGCTTTATAGTAGCTTTGTCTCGTCTTATCTTAGCTACTGTTTCTCTTCCTTGTGGATCTTTAAAAAAGATTGTCCAGTAAAACCATTGCATTTTTTCTTTTTGATACCATGCTGAATAGTAAGTATCTTTCTCAATCAAAAACAAAGCTCCGGTCATCAAGTCATGAACTTGATTTCCAGAGCTAATAAGAATTGTTGCAGTATAGATTTCTTTGTTACGTTTTGCTTTGCGATCCATTAGAAATAGCCTGCCTTAATCCGAACGCAGCAAGTGCTGCCATGAGAGATTGAAACGCTGTGTCTACAGAGCCCTGTGAGAACTGGTAAAATGCCAGGCACAAAAGGCCAATGGCTGCTAAGTTTGTTTTGTAACCTTTGAGAGCATCCATGAGATTAACCTTTCTTTTCGGGGGTGGGGTTAAGAGCATTAAGGATTGCAGATAGTTTTTCCTTTTTACGATTCTCCGCAGCGACCATCTCGAGTATTGTGTCATAGTGATCCTTTTGTTCGGGAACAAGGGTAGGAACAACTTCAACATCGAGTGCAGCCTTTACAGGTACGGCGGTAAAGGTTGGGAGTGCAAATTTGCTGCTGTACTTGGAGCAAGCGATCCAGCCTAAAACAAATCCTGCAACAACATAACCAGCGTGAGAAAGATCAAACATGGGAACCTACTTTTTTGTTAGGGATTAAAAACAACACTAAGGCTAAAAATGCCAAGACAGCAAAAGGGATGTAGTCACTGATAAAAGGGATTACCAAAGGTTTCCGTTTGTCAGGATCTTTTTCTGGAGTGTAGTTGGGGTCTGCTTTACGAAGAGCCGTAGCCAAGCCAGCAGCTCCGTCAGCGTAGTCATCTTGTCGGTGTAACACCTTCCCACTAGGAAGCTGAAGGTAGATAGTAGGTTTGCCTTCGGTAAAGAACCCCTGTCGTACTGCCCAGTTATCAGGAGCATAGTCTTGGATAAGGTACTTCTCTGAGAAGCACGTTAAGGAAGGGTGATTCTCTATGTCACTACGAACTTGTTTACGAAGGGCTTCTGGCCCAATGATAGTAAGACGTAGTAAGCTTTTGTCATTAGGAACATTCTTCTCTTGCAGGGCCTGCAACGCTTCTTCCCCTGTTGCATCGATGCCGTTAATGATGTATCGCTCACGGGTATGGGGGGTAAGTCGATTTACCCCAAAGTTGGTGATCTCTGGTTTACGCAGCAAATTTGCAGGCAAAGGATGGGGTGGGGTATTTTCCCCACCCTTAAAAGTGTCGGTCAAAGGGTCGTAGGGATGGTACTCGTTAAGGTCAAGGTGGTAGTTGCCTACTTGCTTGCCGTTTACCATGAGGGCGATCTGAGTCTTGTCACTACTTATTGTTGTCCACTCAACTGAGGGACTGGTAACTCCTCCCCATGCAGGAAGAACTCCCCCCCTTATGTCAGTAGCTCCCCCCCTTACGTTGGGAGCTTCCCCTTTTGTGTCAGGAGCTTCCCCCATTAAACCAAGAACGAGAAGTAGTAAAGTAGCGTTCATGGGGAATCCTATGGT
>Ga0194050_1000812_pt1 | contig 10884 bp, 8 predicted proteins | sample SepL2310m_MetaG_FD_148657 | JGI IMG/M metagenome (GOLD analysis project Ga0194050, IMG submission 148657) | Anoxic zone freshwater microbial communities from boreal shield lake in IISD Experimental Lakes Area, Ontario, Canada - Sep2016-L239-10m | ecosystem: Environmental > Aquatic > Freshwater >...
CCTAAGAAATTAGAAATTTTTGGAAGCACCCCATCTCGTTTCATTTTATGCAATAACTTCTGGGTGTTATAGGTACCAGCCGCTACCACAACTTGGTTTGCGGTAAATGTGCGCATACCGCCAAGCCAAGCGCTGCTTTTCCGCGCTCTGATTTTCCAACTCCCGTTAGGCAAATTTTCAATTTTTACAACAGTATGTTCTGGATATACTTTTGTGCCAGCTTTTTCAGCCAGCCCTAAATAATTCTTAGGTAGCGTATTTTTCGCATTATGCCGACACCCGGTCATGCATGCGCCACATTGCATACAACCGTTGCGCTCTGGTCCAACGCCACCGAAGAATGGATCTTTAGCTAAGACGCCACTTCCTTCGCCAAAATAAACTCCTAACGGCGTCATCTTGAAAGTTTTGCCAACTCCCATATCGTTAGCGACTTCTTGCATCGCTTTATCAGATGGTGAAAAAAATGGATTTTCAGCAACTCCTAAGACACGTGATGCTTGGTCATACCAAGGCTTAAGTTCGGCTTTCCAATCCGTAATATTTTTCCATTGCTTATCTTCAAAATAACTATCTGGTGGTACATATAAAGTATTTGCATAAACTAATGATCCGCCACCAACGCCAGCACCTGCTAACACTAAAACATCGGGAAGTGCATGAATTCTTTGAATTCCACGAAGCCCTAACCGCGGTGCAAATAAGAATTTTGAAATCCGCCAAGATGTTTTAGGAAAATCTTTATCGGTAAATCTTCGGCCAGCTTCAAGAACTGCTACCCGGTAACCTTTTTCAGTTAATCGGAGCGCAGCCACCGAGCCGCCAAAGCCAGAACCAATTACAACGACATCAAAATCTCGAGCGGACATGAACTAGACTTTAGTGCGTAATCACAGAAATTACACAGGTAACTACGGTTAGGTGGCCTAATGTTCAAGAAAAAATTAGGTGCTGATTGGGCATCGCTAGTAACTGGCCTTGGACTTGGTTTAACCGTCGCATTGCAAATTGAAACCACCACCCGCGAAGATTGGGCCTCAGTTTATGCAATTCTCACCTCTATCTCACGGTCGTTTGCGTTAATTGGAACTTACTTAGCGCTTGTTGGGTTGGTATTGGTAGCACGTGTGCCTTGGATTGAAAGTTCGGTTGGCCATGATCGATTAGTAACTTGGCACCGAAAGCTTGGTCCTTACTCATTATTTCTAATTGGCTTTCATGTTCTCTTTGTCGCAATTGGTTACGCCGGTTTAGAGCAGATTCCAACAATTATTGAAATTTGGCGGATGGTTACACGATTCCCATGGATGCTTCCAGCTTTTGTTGGGTTTATTTTCATGATGGCTGCGGGAATTACTTCCTATAAGAAAGCACGCGCCAGAATGTCTTATGAAACTTGGTGGACAGTACATCTATATACCTATCTTGCGATCGCACTTTCTTTCATGCATCAAGTACTTACTGGGCCGATGTTTATTGGCCACCCACTCAACAGATTTTTCTGGAATGTTTTATACCTAGCTGTTGCCGCAACACTTATAACTTGGCGGTTTGCAATTCCGGTTATTAGATCATTGCGACTCGGACTCAAAGTAGAGCAAGTTATTAAAGAAGGTCCAGGCGTTTTCTCCATCATTATGAAGGGTAGAAATGTTGATTCACTTGGCGCTCAAGGTGGTCAATTCTTTGGTTGGCGCTTCTTAACTAAGGGTCATTGGTTTATCTCGCATCCTTATTCATTATCAGCCGCACCTACTAAAAAATATTTGCGTGTTACGGTAAAAGACTTAGGTGACCATTCCGGCTCAGTAACATTCATTAAGCCCGAAACTAGAGTTTTTCTCGAAGGTCCATACGGTGCGTTCACCGCAGGCCGAGCTTCCAAAGGGCATGTAACTTTGATCGGCGGCGGCGTTGGAATCACGCCAATTCGAGCAATAATGGAGGAGTTCCCGCCAAACGTTGAAGTAGATGTGATTTTTAGAGCATCGAAGAAAGAAGATTTAGTATTGAAAGAAGAATTAGATTATTTAGCAGAAGAACGAGGTGCTCGAGTTCATTATTTAATTGGCCCCCGCTCAGAACATCCTATGGATGCTAAATACATTATGCGAATTGTGCCAACTTTTAGAGATTCTGATGTTTATATCTGCGGACCAACGCCACTTGTGGATGCAGTTCGCGAAGCTGCTCGCAATGTAGGAATTCCAAAGAACCGTTTTCATGACGAAGCTTTTGCATTTCATGGTGAGTAGGAGATAGAAAATGAAACGCGCAGTGCTAATTGCAACCGGAACTATCGGGAGCCTTGGTGCAATTCTTGCGGTAACGCCACCACAATTTGGCCAAAATGCTTCAGTAGACCTTGGGGGTGGCACAACAACTCCAACAAATTCTGCGCCAACCACTGCAACTAGTAATTCCCCTACCGCTAAACAAAGTCCCGCTGCTGCTAAATCGGCTAAACCAAACAGCAACTCACCAACAAAATCTGCGGCGACCACCCCAACTCCAACAAAGAGTCAGGCAACTGCCCAATCTGAAACACCGACTCCAACGCCGACTCCAACGCCAACTCCAACTCCAACACCAACTCCGAGTAAAACTCAGGCACCTGTAAGCAGTGGGATCTCGGGTTCTTATACCGGAAACACTTATTCAGCATCTCGCTATGGAAGTACTTATATAAAGGTAACTTTAAAAAATGGTGAAATTACAGATATCAGCGGATATCAAAGCCCCAGCAGTTGGAGCGGATATGTAATTCCAACTTTAGATCAATGGATTCCCGCTAAAAAAATAACGATTGAACAAATTATCTCTACCAATGCGCAAAATTTACCGTGCGCTATTCAAAATTCCTGCCGCTCACGTGCCTCATACACTGCAACTGCTTATTGGCAATCGCTCCAATCCGCGCTGAAAAAAGCTGGTTATTAAGAACTGCTGTGCGCATCTACCGTGAGATTGCAGTTTGGGGAACAGTTTTACTTTTCGACGTTGAGTCCGATAATTTAAGCAATTTTGATCTTGAAAGTGCGCTTGCGGAAGTTAGTGTATATGTTCATCATGTTGATGAAGTATTTTCAACTTACAAAAATGAATCTGTAATTTCAAAGTTACGTCGCGATGAAGTTCAAATTGCAGAAACACCAGAAGAAGTTATTGAAGTTTGGAATCTCTGTGCTGAACTGAAACGTATAACCAACGGTGCATTTGATCCTTGGTTGGTTCCGGGCGGGTTTGATCCTTCTGGATTAGTAAAAGGATGGGCGGCAGATAAATGTGCTGAAATATTAATAAGCCATAGCGTGAAGCATATTTTAATAAATGCTGCTGGAGATTTAACGCTGCGAGGCGGTCGATTAGAAAATGGCGAAATCAAACCATGGGTGATTGGTATATCTGATCCGGAAAATCAAGAGAATATTGTAAAAACTTTTGAAATTTTAGATGGCGCAATTGCAACTAGCGGGGATTACGAACGCGGCGATCACATTAAAGATCCACAAAATGGCATGGTTGCCGTTGGTGCTAAATCAGCAACTGTGATTGGTCCAAATGGCGCTTACGCAGATGCGTTAGCAACTGCGTTAATGGTTGCGGGGGGTGATGGCGCGAGTTGGTTTACGCAACCAGAGTTAGAAGGTTTTAAGCCTTGGGTAATTAATCGCCATGATTCCACTTCGTGGAGTTTGACTTAATCAGAAAAATGGAGCCCCCCGTCAGGATTGAACTGACGACCTGCCGCTTACAAGGCGGCTGCTCTACCACTGAGCTAGAGAGGCAAGATTTACGAGGCGTAATTATGGCATTAGAAAGTGGTGTTCGGACGCCACTTTCCATAGACCTCGCGTAGTTGATCCACGATTTCCCCAACGGTGGCATAGGCCTTTACTGCAGCAATACATGGGCCGACCACATTTTCGCCGGATTTAGCAGCAGCACCAACGCTTGCCAACGCAATTTTCACAGCTTCGTTATCTCGATTTGCTTTCAATTTCTTTAGTGAAGCAACTTGATCAATCTCGCTTTGCGGATCGATTGCGAAAGGTTTGAAAGGTGGCGATTCGGCTTGGAAAATATTCACACCAACCACTTTTCGCTTTCCGCTTTCGACATCCATCGAAAATTGGTAAGCCTTTTCAGAAAGTTCTTTAGAGAACCAACCGTTATTTATACATTCAAGCGCACCACCACGCTTTTCAATATCTTCTAGAAGTTGCCACATTTTTTCAGCAAGCTCATCTGTCATTTTTTCAAGTTCATAACTACCAGCTAATAAGTCAACGCCATCCAAAACACCTGATTCAAATGCCACAACTTGTTGGGTACGTAGCGCAAGCATTGCTGCTTCTTCGGTTGGTACACCAAGTGCTTCATCAAATGCAGAAACGTGCATAGTTTGAATACCGCCAAGAGCAGCCGCCAACATTTCTACCGTTGTTCTAACTACGTTATTCATTGGCTGGTGCGCAGTTAGCGATGAGCCGGCAGTAAATGCAAAAATTCTTAATTGCTCAGATCGTGGATCCTTTGCATGATATTTTTCGCGCGCAATTCGCGCCCAAGTTCTACGCGCTGCTCGAAATTTTGCAATCTCCGGCAAGAACTCTATGTTGGAAGATAAAAATGTAAATAGCGTTGGTGCTACTTGATCGATAGTTACGCCTCGCTCTAACGCTTTATCTAAATACTCGCGCGCATTTGCAAAAGTAAATGCCACTTCTTGAATTGCATCTGAACCAGATTCTCTAATGTGGTAGCCGCTCATCGCTAACGGAACCCATTTCGGAATATCACGGGCTATGTACTCAATAACATCAACTGAGAGTTTTAAGCCAGCTTCGGCTGGGAAAATTTGAGTTCCGCGCGCGATATATTCTTTTAATACGTCATTTTGAATAAACATTCCGAATTGATTTGGATCAACCCCGCGTTGTTCGGCGAGGGCAATAAACATGGCAGCCCAGATATACCCAATTGAATTTGCGGTAGTTCTTACTTGGCTGATCTTCTCAAGTGGAATCTCATCCATCAAAATTTCAATATCTGCCAAACTATCAATTGCGACGCCAACTCTGCCAACTTCACCTTGAGCAAGTGGATGATCTGAATCGAGTCCAAGTTGTGTTGGTAAATCTAACGCAACGCTAAAACCAGTTAAGCCTTGCGCTAATAACATTTTAAAACGCTCGTTTGTTTCGCGCGGAGTGCCAAAACCACCGTATTGACCCATAGTCCAAACGCCAGCATCGGGCTTGATGCCGCGGGTGTATGGATATTCGCCTGGTTTTTCGATTGCGCTCATTATTTGTTTCGATCTTCTAGTTGTTTTTTCAAAATTTTCTTGGCAATTTTCCCAGTTGAATTCAACGGAAATTCTGTAACAATCAAAACTTCTTTTGGCTTCTTGTATGTTGCCATTCTAGATTTGCAATGCTCTAGAACTTTATTGACAAGCTCATCACCTATTGCAGTTGCGTTTGGTGCAAGAGTTACCATCGCAACTACGCGTTGACCCCATTCAGCATCAAAGACACCCATCACCGCTACTTCAGAAATATCAGTTACCTCTGCAATCACATCTTCAATTTCTCGTGGATATATGTTGTAACCACCACTAATAATCATGTCACCCTTGCGATCAACCAGGAATAGCCGATTTTCTAAATCTAATCGGCCAAGATCTCCAGTATGTAACCAACCATCACGAACAGCTTTTGTAACAGTTGGATCGCTGCCAGCTGCACCGTAATAACCGCGCATCACATGATCGCCGCGCGTGATTACTTCGCCGATTTCACCTTGCGGCACATCTTTACCAGCTTCGTCAACGATTCGAATTTCCACTGTTGTGCAAGGGTTTCCAGCGCTAGTAAGAATTTCAGGATCCTTAAAGAGACCAAGCTCGTGATCCGCAGCGCTCAAAACAGTAACTGGTGGTATCGCTTCGACTAATCCGTAGTACTGCACCATGTTCTTTGTAATCCGGTCGTAACACTGGCGAATTTGTTCTGGTGGCATTGGGGCACCGGCGTAACCAAGCATTTTTAAATTCGACATTTTTTCGCGGGTCATATCTTCCATAGCGAGTAGGCGCGCCACCATTGTCGGAACTAGCGCGGTTGCGTTAGCGCCTCGATGTTGAATTGCCTCAACCAGCGCTTCGGGTTCATACTTTGCTTGCACTATTTGTTTAGCGCCAAATGCAAAATATGGCAACACAAAAAGCCCGCTGGTATGTGTTACTGGACCCGCATGGACCCAACAATCGTTCTCATTAAGAGTTCTACCGAAAATATCCGTAACTATGTTTCCTAAACTAGCCAACCGATTTCTATGAGTTCGAATCGCACCTTTAGGATTTCCAGTAGTTCCACTTGAATAATTTAATGAAACTAAACTATCTGGATTAACTGCAAGTAAAAGCGGTTCGGTGGATTGTTTGGCTAAGAAATTTTCATAATTAATCGTGTCAGCATGATCACCTTTAATTAAAATAATATGATCCACAATCTCTCGAACTGGACCAGCTTCATCCCAAAACTTTGCATCCATTATTAAAACTTTTGCGCCGCAATCTTTCGTAATGCGAACCCAATCAGTTGGGTGTAGCCGATAATTTAGTGCGACCCGACAAAGCCCAGCGCTAGATATTCCTAAATCGGATTCAATATAGGTATTTTGATTCGATTGTAAATCTAAAACTCGATCGCCCTCTGCGAGCCCTAGTTCTTTCAGCGCTCTTGCTAGTTGAAAAATTCGAGAACCAATTTCACCAAAAGTTATCGATCCTTCGGGACCTTCGACTGCGATTCGGTCGCGATAACGCCGCATGGAACGGGCAACAATTGTTCCGACATCCATTGGGCTCTCCTAGTTCAATCTCTTAATTATTCGCTGCGACATAAGCGCTATCCAACACCCAAGCCCCATCCGAGAGAACAGTTACAGGGTTTATGTCTAACTCAAAGCCATCATCCCAACCAGAGGTTGCATCTGTGATTCTTAGCACGAGCTCAATAAATGCGGCACGATTCGCAGCTTTTGCGCCGCGAACTCCAGCGAATAATTTTGCCAAGCAGGTTTCGTCAATCATGGCATTTACATCATCACTACTTACAGGTAAAAGTCGAAGTGAGGTGTCATTGATAACTTCTGTTAAAACTCCGCCCACGCCAATTGTTAAAACACGTCCGAGTGGTGATGGCGTGATGCCAACTAAAACTTCCACACCCTTAGGTACAAAACGCTCAACGAGAACTGATGCCTGGCCGCCTTTCGCAATTGAAATTAAACGATCAAAAACTTCTGGGGCTTGCTCAGTAGAAATATCTAGCACAACTCCGCCAGCATCACTCTTGTGCAATAAGCCTGGAATAACAGCTTTCAAGACGGCTCGGCCACCAACTTTTATAACCGCTGCACTAACCTCACCCTTCTTGGAAACAACTAGCGATTCCGGAACTGGCACACCAACGCTTTGCCATAAATTCTTTAGCTCTACCTCGCTTGCACCAGCATTTGGAGTTGCAGTTGTTAGCACTAGTGGCTTCCGTGAATATTTTGGAATTGGCATAGAAATAATTCGTAATAATTCAAGTGCCCGAGCAGCACGCTCTGGGGTTGGATATACCGGAATATTAAATTGGGCTAATTTTTTTGCAGCTAACGGAGCTAGCGATTGCGCACCAGTTCGAGCAACCACAATTGGAAGCGATCTAGTTTTCCCGGCTGCACCTAGCGCATTAGCAATTCTTTCAACATCATCACCAACTAGGACACAGAACGCCGCGATAATTGCATCAACGTTAATATCATTTACTAATATCGACATACATTTTTCAAATAGTTCTGGTGACGAAATCACAGCAGCAGTTACATCAACTGGGTTAGTAGAGTTTCCGTAACTTGGGATAAATTCATCTAGCGCTGCAATGGTTTTGGGTTCTAACTCGGCTAGCTCTAGTCCGCATGCTTCTAGCGCATCAGTTCCAAGAATTCCGCTTCCGCCCGAAGTAGTAATAATTGCTACTCGCTTGCCGGTTAACTTTGTACCAGTCGTAAAAACTGCGCCAGCATCGAGCAGTTCTTCAACATTGTTCACTCGCACCGCTCCGCTAGCTTTAATCGCGGCATCAACTACTCGATCACCAGTTGCTAGCGCGCCTGTATGTGATGCTGCTGCTTCGGCACCAGCTTGAGAGCGGCCAGCTTTCAAAATTGCAGTTGGTTTTTTAGCAGCTATCTCGCGTAATTGTGCAATCTCAGTTAAACCTTCGGTATAAATTAAAATTCCAGTAACTTCTTTATCTTCAGAGAGCGCCGTTGCGATATCCATTGCACTTACTTCAGCTTCGTTTCCAGTTGTCACCACAACACCAATTGGTAAATCTCGATCTAAACCAAGTGAGTAAGTACCATAACCGAGCGCACCGGATTGGCTCACTAACGCAAGTGATCCTGCCGAAAGTGCAGTGCTATCTGATGAAAAAACTGGTGAAAAAGTTGCGGTTAATTTTGCAGCGCCGCCGACTGAGCCTATGCAATTGGGACCAACTAATCTCATCCCAGAATTCTTAGCAATAGCAACTAACTTTTCTTGTGCAAGCGCACCAGCTTCATCCGCTTCGGCGAATCCAGATGCCATGACGGTTACAACTGGGACACCAGCGCTTGCGCAATCTGATACCGCTGCTTCAACCGAGTTTAATGGCACCATAATTAGCGCTAAATCAATTGGCTTCTTAATTTCAGAGATCGAAGTAAAAGCAGTAATTCCTAAAATAGTGCCACCTTTTGGATTTACTGGAAAAATTTGACCTTGGTAACCATGTCTTAATAAATATTCAATTGGTAGCCGACCCATTGCGCCGACGCGTTCAGTAGCGCCAATGATTGCAACAGATTTAGCGGACCAAAGATTTGCAAGTTTGTTCATTAAAGAACGGCAAACCCTTCAATTTCTACCAAAGCTTCGATATCCCAAAGCCGAGTTACTCCTACTAAAGTCATCGCCGGATAATCTTTACCAACTAATCGCTGCCAAACTTTCCCAATTTCCCGCGCATTTGCACGGTAGTTCTCGGGATCCACTGAGAAAATTGAAAGTTTCGTTAAGTTAGAAGGATTTCCGCCAGCCTCAGATAGCGCAGTTAATAGATTAGAAAGTGCTTTTTCGAACTGTTCCACAATGCCGTTTCCGACGATTACACCTTCTTTGTTTAACGCAGTCTGGCCAGCAAGGAAAATTAATTTCCCACCCTCGGTAGCAACCGCATGTGAGAACCCAATCGGAGCAGCTAATGACTCTGGGTTTATTCGCTTTAATGTGCTCATTTTTTCTCCCCAATTGTGGTGGCATCTAACCAACGCGCTTGGCCAGTTTCACCGTTACTTATAAAGTCAATTGCAGCGCTGGCAACTTCATCGGAAGTTAACAATCGGCCACCTGGTTGTTTCAAAGCAAGTGCGGCACGTAACTCATCTCGGGTTTTACCAGTCCTTGCTGCTGTTACATCTAAACCTTTATCTAACATTGGCGTATCAACATAACCAGGGCATAAGGCATTCACAGTAATTCCGTACTTATTTAATTCGACAGCGCTAGCGCGGACTACGCCCACTACTGCATGTTTTGAAGCGGCATATGCAGTGACAAATGCTTCACCCATTAAACCTGCAATGCTTGCAATCACAATTACTCGACCAGAGTTCTGAGTTTTCATAATTGGAGTTACTGCTCGAATAAATCTAAATGGCGCGGTGGTATTTATTGCCAGCGTCTTCTCCCAAATTGCATCGGTAGTGTCTTCAATTTTTTGTACATCAGCTTCGCCCGCATTAAGAATTATCACATCAATACCGCCCCAAGCGGCAACTACTTTAGAAATAATCTCATTTGGAATATTTACCGAAGTTGCATCCGCTGCAATTACTATAGTTTCCCCAAGTGCACCTATAACAACTTCATTCAATTCAGATTCTGTCCGAGCAGTAACCGCAATTTTATGTTTAAGTGGATCGTTTTTTAACTGCGAAACGATAGCTTTACCGATGCCGCGTCCCGCACCAGTTACCAATATCCGGAGTTGTCGATCCATTTAAGAATTCCCCCTCCGTAAGCGCACGATGTGCGTAATATCGTTTCATAAAACACCATGTTAATGGCGAGTAATGCTGCGGATGGTCAATAATACGCTACATGCAAGAGCGTAAAGCCATCATCGCTGCGGCGGTAAGAACCCCATTTGGCGCTTATTTTGGCGCTCTTTCCAAAGTTCGACCTGATGATTTATTGGCTTTCACAATTTCTGAATTAGTTAAGAAAGTTCCAAATTTAAATCTGGAATTAATTGACGATGTAATTATGGGCGACTCAAATGGTGCTGGTGAAGATAATCGAAATGTTGCGCGAATGGGTGCGCTACTCGCTGGACTTCCCGAAACCATTCCTGGCCTAACTTTAAATCGATTATGCGGATCAGGTGGCGAAGCCGTGATTCAAGCATCTCGTGCAATTCGACTTGGCGATTACAACTATGTGATTGCCGGTGGCGTCGAATCAATGTCCCGGGCACCTTGGATAGTAGAGCGTGACTCCAAGAAGAAACCAGAACAAACCACCGATTTAGTGCTTAACCAATCAACTGTTGGTTGGCGGATGACTAATCCCAAATTTCCAGCAGAGTGGATACAAAGTCTTGGCCGTTGCGCTGAAGAAGTAAGTCAAAGGTTTGGAATTACCCGAAAACAAGTAGATGAATGGTCACTCCGCTCCCATCAACGCGCTGCCGTTGCCTGGGATAAGAAAATCCATGATGGTTTTGTTGTTCCATTTAACGGGCTAACATCTGATGAATCTATTCGTCGCGATACTTC
>Ga0194050_1000815_pt1 | contig 10872 bp, 7 predicted proteins | sample SepL2310m_MetaG_FD_148657 | JGI IMG/M metagenome (GOLD analysis project Ga0194050, IMG submission 148657) | Anoxic zone freshwater microbial communities from boreal shield lake in IISD Experimental Lakes Area, Ontario, Canada - Sep2016-L239-10m | ecosystem: Environmental > Aquatic > Freshwater >...
GGGGGGCCACCTGGCCACCCGGCGCACCCGTTAGAAATGCAATGGTCCAAGAACCCTGATGCGGATATTGAACCAAAAGGGCTTTCGAAAAAGCATTGCCACTGCCTGAAAACAAAGTGTCTGCTACTTGCTTCACGCTGGAGTATATGCTGTTCACCACTGGAATTCGGGTAATGACTTTGGACCACTGACGCAGCAACCATTGACCAAAAATATTGGTCACAAACAGGCCCGTGAAATAAATGACCAGGGCCACCAAGATCACCCCGAGGCCAGGCATGTGTCGCAATGACTCCGCAACGCTGTGAATGCCGGGAATCACGGCATCGAGAGCACCTAAAACGGCCAAGAAAATGCCATCCATGGTGCCCACCAACCAGGTCAGCAACCACACCGTCACGCCCATGGGCAACCAGACCAGAAGGCCAGTCAACAAGTAATGGCGAATTTTCAAATTCATTTTGGGAACCTCAGTGGCAAGCGCATGAAGCTGCACAGGCAGCAGACGCTGATGGGGCACTGGCGTCGCCTGCTGGCTTAGCACCGCCAGCATCTGACGGCTTGGCAGCGCCAGGTTCAGCAGGACTTGTACTGACTGCGTCCGCAGCAGCAGGCGCGGAAGTGCCGGACGATCCACCTTTGAAATCAGTGGCATACCAACCTGAGCCCTTGAGCTGGAAACCAGCGGCTGTCAGTTGTTTATTGAAAGATGGCGCACCACAGGAAGGGCATTTTGTCAGGGGGTCATCTGACATTTTTTGCAAAACATCCTTGGCATGGCCACAGGAATCACACTTGTAGGCGTAGATGGGCATGTTGAAGGTTCTCGCTTGGCAATCACAAAACCTTCAATTATAGGTGGGTCCCTTGCAAAACATGGTGCGCGCCATGCTTGTTTTTCAGTGCTTGAGGGGCTAAGGAGCCAATGAGCATGCCCGCCAAGCTGGCCAAAAAACCTGCCAACTGGGCTGGAAATTCTTCACCCACGGGGGTCATGAGGCAGAAAAGCCATGTCAGCAGTCCGAATGCGATTGAAAAAATAGCGCCTTGGGTGGTGGCTTTTGCCCAATAAAGCCCGAACAGCAATGGGATGAAAGCCCCGACCAAGGTGACTTGGTATGCACCAGAAACCATTTCATAAATGGAACTGCCCTGCATTTGAATGGCATAGAGCAAAACCAAGGCACTGAACACCAAGACTGTGACTCGCATGGCCAGCAAGGACTGTTTGTCACCTTGATGCGGGAAAAACTGTCGCCAAATGTTTTCAGTGAATGTGACGCTTGGCGCCAGCAAAGTGGCAGACGCACACGATTTGATGGCCGATAACAAAGCACCAAAAAAAAGCACCTGCATGACAAATGGCATTTGGGTCATGACCAATGTGGGTAGAACCTTTTGCGGGTCTTCTTGAATGAGTTGAGCTGCCTGTTCAGGCATGATGATCAAAGCGCTGACAACCAAAAACATGGGCACAAAAGCAAACAAGAGGTAGCAAATACCGCCAATGATGGGGCCCTTGGTGGCGGCATTCAAACTGTTGGCAGACATCACACGCTGAAAAACGTCTTGCTGAGGAATGGAGCCAAACATGATGGTGATGGCGGCTGCCACGAAAAACAAAATGTCTTTCATGTTCGGCTCAGGTAAAAACTTGAACAGGTCTTGGCTGACAGCCAAGGCCAGTACTTTGTCTGCACCACCCGCTTGGTTGCCGGCAAACACCGCCAGCGTTGCCAAGCCTACAACCAAAATAATCATTTGCATGAAGTCAGTGATGGCCACTGACCACATGCCACCAAACAACGTGTAGGCCAGCACCGAAACCACACCAATGGTCATTCCCAATGGCATGCTAATGACGCCATCAGACAGCAGATTAAACACCAGGCCCAGCGCTGTGACTTGGGCTGACACCCAACCCAAATAGCTCACCATGATGATGATGGAGCAAATGAACTCAACAGAGCGGCCGTAACGCTCACGGTAATAGTCGCTGATGGTGAGCAAATTCATGCGGTACAACTTGCCCGCAAAAAACAAACCCACCAAAATCAAACAGCTGCCAGCACCAAACGGATCTTCCACCACGCCATTCAAACCACTGTTGACAAATTTGGCTGGAATACCCAAGACAGTTTCCGAGCCAAACCATGTGGCAAATGTGGTGGTCACAATCATGGCCAGCGGCAAATGTCTGCCTGCAATGGCAAAGTCTGCTGAGCTTTTGACGCGTTTGGCAGCCACCAAACCAATGGCAATGGTGACGAGTAAATAGGCGATGACCAATGTCAATAACACAAGAATACTCCTTAGATTTACTGAAATCTTTCGAATGCTTGAAGCACGATGAGGGTTGATACAAACCCAATTACCACATAAACAATGGCTTGCAACAATCTATTGGTTCGCTGTTGCTCAGCCAACAATGCTTTGAGTTGATTTCGATCTTGCGAACTGCCCGATGAGTGTTTTAAGTAGTCATGCATCAAGCGCGGCAACTGAGGCAGGATTTTGGCGTATTGAGGCGCTTGCTCACGCAACTGCTGAAAGAATCTTTTAGGACCCACCTGGTCAATCATCCACTGCTCTAAAAATGGCTTGGCGGTATTCCACAAATCGAGCTCGGGATCTAACTGGCGACCCAGTCCCTCAATATTGAGCAAGGTTTTTTGCAGCAACACCAACTGTGGTTGAACTTCTACATTGAAGCGGCGTGATGTTTGGAACAATCGCAAGAGCACCATGCCCAAAGATATTTCCTTCAGCGGCCGATCAAAGTAAGGCTCACAGACTGAACGGATGGCTGACTCTAATTCGTCTACACGGGTATGGATGGGAACCCAACCCGACTCAATGTGCAGCTCGGCCACGCGTTTGTAATCGCGCCTGAAGAAAGCGCTGAAATTTTGCGCCAAATACTCTTTGTCGTATTCAGTGAGGGTGCCCACAATGCCAAAGTCGAGAGAGATGTAACGGCCCAAAGTTTCTGGCTCAATGCTGACCTGGATATTGCCAGGGTGCATGTCAGCATGAAAAAAACCATCGCGAAACACTTGCGTGAAAAAGAGCGTCACGCCATCTTTGGCCAGTTGCGGGATGTCCACGCCCGCGGCGCGCAATGCGTCCACTTGACTGATGGGTAAGCCCTTCATGCGTTCCATGACGATGACTTCGGGGTGGCAGTAATCCCAATACATCTCTGGAATCAAAACCAAATTCAAACTCTGCATATTTCGGCGAAGCTGAGCACCGTTGGCAGCCTCTCTAACCAAGTCCAGTTCGTCGTGCAAATGTTTGTCAAATTCAGCCACCACCTCGCGGGGTTTAAGGCGTTTGCCATCTGCACTGATTTTTTCAAGCCAACCGGCCATCATGCGCATCAGGTTCAAGTCTTTTTCAATGGCTTGCAGCATGTTGGGGCGCAGCACTTTGACCGCCACCTCTTGGACCACACCTTCTTTGTTTTTCCACAAAGCAAAATGAACCTGCGCAATGGAAGCGCTGGCCACTGGCACATGGTCAAAGGACTCAAAGATTTCAGACACTGGCCGACCAAAAGCTCGCTCAATGGTGGCGACAGCGACATCTGAGCTGAAGGGTGGAACTCTGTCTTGGAGCTTGGCCAATTCAACGGCAATGTCGTCAGGCAACAAGTCCCTGCGCGTAGACATGACTTGTCCAAACTTCACAAAAATGGGCCCGAGTTGCTCAAGTGAGAGTCGCAAACGCTCGCCGCGCGAGAGTTTGTAAATGCGACCCAAGGTGAGGGCTCGCGACAAAATTTTTAACAGCGGCTGCTTAAAGTTAGACAGCATCAACTCATGCAGGCCAAACCGCCAAACCGTCCACACAATGAAAATGCCCCGAAGCATTCGGTTCATAAAGCAGTCCCGTGGAGATCGGTTCCAGGTGCAGGTTTGCGAATAAATTGCTGAATGGCCTGAAAGGCTTGCCGACCCATTGAAGCCAAGGTATTGGCCGCAGCGTCGCCCAGCAATTTAGACAGGTCTTCCTCAAAATCCCATCGCACATGGTCAATTAACCAATTGACTTCGGCAGCCAATTGAACGTCACCTTCGATGTGAACGCCCGGCTTTTCACCTTTCAGTAAGGCCGAGGCCATGGCCAAGGGGGACGCATCCGTTAAGCTTAATTTGAGGTCAAATTTTGGCTGATTGACACGCTCCAAAAACCCTGCAGGTGTGGGGGAGAGCTGAATGACTTTGTCTTGCCATTGCATTTGAATGCACCGCCCTTTTTGACGCTTGAGCCTGCTTTGCGCTTCAGGTTCAGAGCCAATGACGTGATTCAAAAACAAAACCAAACGGTTGATGGACTCGTCCATCACCCAAACTGGGAGCTGAGAATGAGTGACAAATTGCTCAAGCGCTTCGCCGACGAAAGAAAAAGGGGACTGTGTTGCCATAGTCCCCAATTATTCCCGAAAGACTGGCCAGTGCCAGCCCTGCGCTCAGAATGTCTTTAAATTATTGCAGGGCTTGTACGGGGGCAACCAACCAACCGCTGTTACCATTTCTGGGTTTGGTCATGTTCCAAACTTCGCGGAATGGGCTTGGTGCAGCATCGGCTTCCTCACGGATCACGCCGTTGAATTCAACGCTGGCCATGTAAACCTCGGGCAACTCTTCAATGCCCAACAACTGCGCGTCCAACTTAACCACTTCGGTTTTGTTGGGCTGGCCAGGGAAATTGGCTTCTCGCTCTGCCAGTTGGCTCTTGATTTCAGACAACATGCCGTCGGTCATCATGTCCTTGAGTGAGCCCATGTCGGCATGGTCCCAAGCTTCTTGCAAAGTGATGAAGTTGCGCTTGGCCGCCTCGATAAAGTTCTCGCTGTCGAAGCCTTCTGGAACGCCCCAGCTCTGTGAACCTTGCAGCGCTGTAGGCTGTGAGCCGCCAATGGCAGAACCGATGATAGAGCCGCCGCTTGGAGCGGGGCTATGGGTATTGGCTTCAGGCGCTGGATCAAAGCGAGTGTCTTGTGCTTCCCAAGGCCGGGCTGATGCATCATTGCCAACTTTTTCAGGGTTGTATTGACGCAATGTTGCTGGCGCTTCGGCCGTTTGCCCTGCACCTTGGTAGGCTAAGCCACCCTGCTGCTGGGCAGCACCGGCTTTGCGTGAGCGCAAGAAATAAGCAATGACGCCCACCGCCACCATGGCCAGCAAGGCAAACATGAGCATGTTGCCAAAGGCTTCACCCATTCCGAGGCTGTGCGCCAACCAAGCCAATCCCAAACCAGCGGCCAAACCACCCAGCATGGCGCCCCATGGACGTTTAGCAGGCGCTGCAGGTGCAGCAGCAGGTGCTGCTGGTTTGGCAGGTGCTGCCGCCTGACTAGGCGCCGCAGGAGATGCAGGCGCTCCAGGCTTAACCGCCTCCCGTTGTGTCACGTTGTTGGACTGTTGCCCAGACGATTTGCCGCCGCCTAAACGACGGGCAGCCTCAGCATTCAAAGTGCTGAAGGCCAGAACCATGGTCAAGATGAAGCCGAAAAATTTGTTCACAAGAAGCTCCGAAAAGTTCAGAAAAAACCAATCAACATTTAATGCCGACGTGCAAGGCTACCACCCCTGCACTCAAGTTGTGGAATTCGGCATGTCCAAATCCGGCATTTTTCATAAGGGCTTTGAGCTCTTCTTGGCCAGGATGCATGCGAATCGATTCGGCCAAATACCTGTAACTTGCGTCATCTCCGGCAACCCACTTGCCCAGTTTGGGCAGGATGTTGAAGGAATACCAGTCGTAGGCTTTTTCCAAAGGTTTGGCCACTTTAGAAAACTCCAAAACCAAAAGCTTGCCGCCTGGCTTCAAAACCCGGCACATCTCCTTCAAGGCCAAATCTTTGTGTGTCATGTTGCGTAGCCCAAAAGCCACGCTGACCACATTGAAATGATCATTGGAAAAGGGCAATTTTTCAGCATCACAGACCAGCGTGGGCAAGATCACGCCCTCGTTCACCAATCGATCACGGCCTGTTCGCAACATGGCTTCGTTGATGTCGGTGTGAACCACTCGACCTGTTGCACCCACCTTTTTTGAGAATGCCAAAGACAAATCGCCCGTGCCGCCTGCAATGTCGAGCACCTGGTCGCCCTCTTTAAGCTTGGCCACCTGAAGCGTGTAGGCTTTCCACACACGGTGCAAGCCTGCAGACATGATGTCGTTCATGATGTCGTATTTAGACGCCACTGAATCAAAAACGCCCCTCACATGCCTGGCTTTTTCTTGCTCATCGACGGTTTTGAAACCGAAATGGGTTGAACTCATTTTCTAATTCCAATCAGTGAGAGTGGCCGCACGAAGCACCTAAGGCGCCCGGCATGGGATCGTCACGTTTCGCACCCGCCGTCTGCAAGCGTTCGTTGTATTGGGACCAGAGACCGTCTTGGTCAGAGCCCAAATGGTACAAATAGTCCCAAGAAAAAATACCGCTGTTGTGGCCATCTGAAAAAGTTGGCTGAACCGCGTAATTGCCAACTTGAATTAGCTCGACAATGTCAACTTCCCGTTTGCCTGTTTGCAGCACTTCTTGCCCAGGGCCGTGGCCTTGTACTTCTGCAGAAGGCGAGTAAACGCGCATGAGCTCAAAGGGAATTCGGAAAGTTTGACCATCCGAAAAACTGACCTCTAAAGCACGGCTTTGTCCGTGAAGGGTCAAGGCTTGTGGTGTGGGTGCACCTGATGTCAATCCAGCCATAAGGCGTTCTTTCGTGAGACTGTCGTTAAACCAAAACGCGCTCTATACCGCCTGCATTGGCAGCGGCCACGTACTCGGGCATCCATTGCTCACCCAAAATGTGTTTGGCCATTTCCACCACGATGTAATCGGCTTCCAACAAGCCATTTTTCAAATCGTCACCGAAGCGTGACAGCCCTTGCAAGCAACTAGGGCAGCTGGTCAAGACCTTGATGTTTTCTTTTTCTCCCACCATGCCGCTTGCACGCATTTGCGCTTCACCTTGAAGTATTTCTTCTTCCTTGCGAAAACGCACTTGCGTGGCGATGTCAGGGCGCGTGACGCCCAAAGTACCTGACTCACCGCAGCAGCGATCAGACTTCAAAACCTGGGGGCCCAACAAAGACTTGACGGTCTTCATGGGGTCTTGCAACTTCATGGGGCTGTGGCAAGGATCGTGATACAGGTAGGCGCCGTTGTTGTTGAGTGTCATGCCTTTTTCAAGCAAATATTCGTGGATGTCAATAATGCGGCAGCCTGGGAAAATTTTGTCAAACTCATACCCTTGCAATTGGTCGTAACAGGTGCCGCAACTGACCACCACCGTTTTGATGTCCAAGTAGTTCAAGGTGTTGGCCACGCGGTGGAACAAGACCCGGTTGTCGGTAATGATTTTTTCGGCCTTGTCAAACTGACCGCTGCCCTTTTGGGGGTAGCCGCAGCATAAATAACCAGGCGGCAAAACCGTTTGCACACCGGTATGCCAGAGCATCGCTTGCGTAGCCAAGCCCACTTGGCTGAACAAGCGTTCTGAGCCACAACCGGGGAAGTAAAACACCGCTTCTGTCTCGGAGGTGGTGGTCTTCGGGTTGCGAATGATGGGCACGTAATCTTGATCTTCAATGTCCAGCAAGGCTCGCGCCGTTTTCTTGGGCAAGCCACCTGGCATCTTCTTGTTGATGAAGTGAATGATTTGCTCTTTGATGGGCGCCGCACCAATGCTGGCAGGTGGCGCTTTGGTTTGCTTGCGTGCAAAGGTTTTAAGCAAGTCGTGCGCAATGCGCTGCACCTTCATGCCCACTCCCACCATGCCAGCACGCGCCAGCTTGATGGTGTCAGGGTTGGTGGCATTCAACATGAACATGGCAGCTGCATTGCCAGGACGGAATGTTTTTTGGCCCATCTTGCGCAACAAATTGCGCATGTTCATAGACACTTCGCCAAAGTCAATTTTGACGGGACAAGGTGAAAGGCACTTGTGACACACAGTGCAGTGGTCGGCCACATCTTCAAACTCTTGCCAGTGCTTGATGGACACACCGCGGCGAGTTTGCTCTTCGTACAAGAAGGCTTCGACCAACAGTGAAGTGGCCAAAATTTTGTTGCGGGGGCTATAAAGCAAATTGGCGCGCGGCACATGCGTGGCGCACACGGGTTTGCATTTACCGCAACGCAAGCAATCTTTCACACTGTCGGCAATGGCGCCAATGTCTGACTGTTGCATGATGAGCGATTCGTGGGCCATCAAACCAAAGCTGGGGGTGTAGGCATTGGTCAAATCGGCTTGAATGTCCATGCCTTCAGGGCCCTGCACTCGGCGCATCAACTTGCCTTTGTTGAAGCGGCCTTCTGGGTCAATGCGCTGCTTGTAATCGGCAAATGGCTTCAGTTCGGCATCGGTTAGAAACTCTAGCTTCGTAATGCCAATACCGTGTTCTCCTGAAATGACACCATCGAGGCTTCGCGCCAAGACCATGATTCGCGCGACCGCTTGGTGCGCGGTTTGCAGCATGTCATAGTCATCAGAGTTGACAGGTATGTTGGTGTGCACATTGCCGTCACCTGCGTGCATGTGCAAAGCCACCCATACGCGGCCTTTGAGAACGCGTTTGTGAATGGCCACACACTCTTCCAAGATAGGCTGGAAGGCAGCGCCCGTTAAGATGGTTTGCAAGCTTGCCTTGATTTGCGTTTTCCAACTGGCACGCAAGGTGTGGTCTTGCAATTGTGGGAACAAAGTATCCACGCCGATCAACCAGCCTTGCCACAGGTCACGCACATCGCGCACCACCGCCAAAGCTTGTGAAACACGCTCTTCTAGCAATTCTGCAGAAGCAATTTCACTCGTGTCTTCGTCTTTGCCCAAAGGCAAATTGCCCTTGCTTAAAAAAAGTTCCAACTCGTTGCACAACTTGATCTTGTTGCGCATGGACAATTCAATGTTGATGCGCTCAATGCCATCGGTATATTCCGCCATGCGAGGCAAGGGAATCACAACGTCTTCATTGATCTTGAAAGCGTTGGTATGTTTGCTAATGGCCGCTGTTTTTTTGCGATCCAACCAAAACTTTTTACGCGCCTCAGGGCTAATGGCAATGAAGCCTTCACCACTGCGTGAGTTGGCAATGCGAACCACTTCAGAAGTGACTTTGGCCACGTCATCGGCGTTGTCGCCTGCAATGTCACCCACCAATACCATTTTGGGGAGACCGCCGCGTTTGGACTTGGTGGTGTAGCCCACCGCCCGCAAATAACGGTCGTCCAAGTGCTCAAGTCCCGCCAGCAACACGCCTGAGCGTTTTTGTTCGGCAAACATGAAATCTTTGATTTCGACAATGCTTGGCACAGCGTCTTTGGCATTGCCAAAGAACTCCATGCACACTGTGCGTGTGTGGTCGGGCATGCGGTGCAATATCCAGCGCGCGCTGGTGATCAAGCCGTCGCAACCTTCTTTTTGAATCCCTGGCAAACCTGCCAAAAATTTGTCGGTGACGTCTTTGCCCAAGCCTTCTTTGCGGAACTTCGAGCCAGGAATGTCGAGTCTTTCTTGGCGAACCAGCGTGGTGCCATTGGCTTCGAAATATTTCAATTCAAAGCTGGCCATTTCAACATCGTGAATCTTGCCAAGATTGTGGTTCAAGCGGGTCACCTCGAGCCACTGTGCATCGGGCGTGACCATGCGCCAGCTGGCCAAATTGTCGAGTGCTGTGCCCCACAACACGGCCTTTTTGCCGCCCGCATTCATGGCGATGTTGCCGCCAATGCAGCTGGCCTCAGCAGACGTAGGATCAACGGCAAATACCCAACCGGCGCGCTCTGCGGCATCGGCTACGCGCTGTGTGACCACGCCCACTTCGGTCCACAATGTGGGTACTTCTTTATCTAGTCCGGGTAACTGAAGCATCTCAACGCCCGACATGGCTTCGAGTTTTTCAGTGTTGATGACGGCACTGTTCCAAGTCAGGGGCACTGCACCGCCGGTGTAACCAGTGCCACCGCCACGCGGAATGATGGTCAAGCCTAAGGTGAAGCAAGCTTTGACCAAATTGGCCATCTCGGCTTCTGTGTCGGGTGTCAGCACCACAAAAGGATATTCAACACGCCAGTCGGTGGCATCTGTGACGTGACTGACGCGAGACAAGGCATCAAATTTGATGTTGTCTTTGGCGGTGTGCTTGCCAAGTCCCTTCTGCGTTTTTCGGCGCAACTGAGACATGGCCGAAAAAGTTTCGTCAAACGCTTTGACGGCATGGCCAGCCAATACCAATAACTCACCCACCAAGCCGTCTCGCAAGGCATCTGCTTCAGGCGTGCGGCGTTTTTGAACTTCGCCCAAACGGTGCTGCAAAGCTTCCACCAATTGCTTTTGGCGGCCTGAGTTGTCTAGCAAGTCGTCTTGCAAATAGGGATTGCGCTGAACCACCCAAATATCGCCCAACACTTCATAAAGCATGCGAGCAGACCTGCCTGTGCGGCGTTCGTCTCGAAGTTGATTGAGCAGGTCCCAGGCACGAGATCCCAACAAACGAATCACAATTTCTCGGTCGGAGAAGCTTGTGTAGTTGTAAGGGATTTCGCGCAAACGGGGTGACGAATCGTCAGCCTGAAGGAGGTGTTGGAGCGTGGTTGGAGCGTTCATGAGATTTAGCCCGGATTTTACTGCAGGGGCTTAATCACGCACCGCAGGTGGGGGCAGTGACCCCAGACTTTGAGCTTAGTCATGGAAAGCCCGGGTTGTCATTAAACCTTCATGGCACTGTAATAGGATAACCAAACCGTGAGCTTATGCTGATGTTTGATTCAACCTCCAAAGGAGTACTTATGATATACAAAAAAATACTTGCCGCTTTTGCTTTAGCCTCTTTCGCTACCTTCAGCGCCCAAGCCCC
>Ga0194050_1000817_pt1 | contig 10869 bp, 12 predicted proteins | sample SepL2310m_MetaG_FD_148657 | JGI IMG/M metagenome (GOLD analysis project Ga0194050, IMG submission 148657) | Anoxic zone freshwater microbial communities from boreal shield lake in IISD Experimental Lakes Area, Ontario, Canada - Sep2016-L239-10m | ecosystem: Environmental > Aquatic > Freshwater >...
TATTCAAATAGGTGTCAATATGGATAACGCGCTGGAATTTAGCAGCAAGGGGCTGGCAATTGATTTGGGGCAATATGGCGAATGGATTGCCTCAGCTGCAGTCAGTGGCCTAGGAGTTACTCAAACTAATGTGACACCAGGCTATCCAAGCACAACTGCCGATGTTGCGAATGCGCAGCTGCTTTTGCAAAAAAATACTGGGGTAGCGCAATTTTTTATGAAAGCAGGTTTATACAGTTTTCCAGGATTAGGTGCGCCTTACAAGCGAGCGAGTTTTTACACTAACGATACTTATGGATATATCCCCCAGGTTTACGCGGCCTATGTGCCCAATAGCAATTGGTCTGCATTAATAGGCAAACTGCAAGCCATGGGCGGATATGAGTCTGGCTTTACCTATCAAAACTTAAATATTGCCCGCGGTATTTTATGGGCCCAAACGAATGTCATTACCCGCGGTATTCAGGTTAATCACACCCAAGATAAGATCGCTATGTCTTTAACGCTCAACGATGGCGCATATTCAGGAAAATATAATTGGCTTGGTGCCTCAGCTAGTTACAAAATGAATCAAAGTCATCAGCTTGATATTAGCTATGTCGGCTCATTTAGCCCTAATAATGCGAATACGTTTAATACCCCTTTGTTACAAAATAATTCGCAAATTGCTAATGTCGTATATAAATTTAGTTCTGAACATTGGCAAGTTGTGCCTTATTTACAATATTCATTGATACCCGCCAATCCTTCGATTGGTATACCTGTTTCATACACCACTCGGGGCGGTGCGATATTGGTGAACTATAAAATGCGCCCCACAGAAATGGGCGAAGCCAAATTAAAGAATATAAGCCTACCAGTGCGCGTAGAGTATTTATCCACTAACGGGGGCAATGTAGCTGGGGCCCCAATATTGCTTTACGGCCCCAATAGCTCAGCATGGACTTTTACCATCACCCCAACCTATCAATTTGAGCAATACTTTATGCGCTTCGAGGCATCCCTCGTAAAAGCAGTAAATGCCACCGCTGGCGCAAGCTTTGGCGCAAATGGTACGAATACCTCTCAAGTCAGAGGAATGGTCGAGCTGGGCATGTTGTATTAACTTGGAAACTTTGGTAGTTTCACTCCATCCTTAGGAATCGGTTGGCGAATCACATTCAATTGCATCGCCAAAAAAGTGTAGTAACCATTGATCCCGACTAAATCAATCACGCCTTTTTTATTAAAGCGCTTTTCGAGCTTGGCATACGTTTCATCAGAGACGCTTTTATTCTGATTAAGCTCAGTTAAAAAGTTATAAATCATTTCTTCGTCATCGGTCATGCCAAGCGGTCTTCTACCCTCTAAAATCGCTTGAATTTTTTCTGGCTTAATACCAGCATCACGGGCAATGGGTGCATGTACGCTCCATTCATAATCTTGCGACCAGGCGCGGGCAGTAATCAAAATTGCAAATTCACTGAGGTTGTTACTAAAGGCTGAGTTATAGCGCAAGTAATTACCCATAGAGCTAGCCTGGGCCATCACTTGGGGGCTGTACATTAATGGCTCAAAAGGACCATACACTACTCGCTTGCGAGTTTGTAAAAATTCCTCAGCAACCTTTGCTTGCTCGGCCGTATATTGCTCGGGGGCTATGGTTGGGAAACGGGTTTGCGCGCCTACTGAGGCGCTTAAGCAGGACCATCCCGCAATTGCAATAAAAAGTAGAATGGCTTTATTTTTCATCCGAAGTCTCCTGAGTAGTTCTGGAGACGATTTTATTCCTACTGCCTAGGGTCCCGGATAAAAGCCTAAATACCACCCAACCATAAATACCTTTAGCTTGGCCATCCAAACCGCCTCAAATCAGCCTCAGTAGCACCAGTAATCGCCAGAAGATACAGACCAAGCAAATCGAGATCAAGATAAAGTAATTCAGCTCAATACGAAAAAGGCGGATTCGTTTGTGGGTGTAGTCAATTAAGAGCATCTTATTTACCTTCGTTAACAAAAGAATCCAGCGTAACTACTGTGAAAAAATCTGCCTAGGGAGATAATCGGATTTATTTGTAGGAATGTACTTAAATTCGGTATTTCTGCTATGGTTTAACAAGAAAAAGTAAAACGCCTTATATAAATGGTCTATCTATTTTATGAAAATACGCTTACTGATTATTGGCGCCTTAAGTGCACCGCTTATTTTTGCCGACTCGTCATACTGTTATTCAATCAATAATGCTGATAAAAAGAATTACTGTCTGGGAATCTCTAAAAATGATGCTTCTTACTGTTATTCAATTGGGGAAGAGGATCTTAAAAATCTCTGCCTGGGCCAAGCCAAGCGAGATAAAGCGTCTTGTTATTCAATTCGGTCAAGTGACACCAAGAATCTCTGTTTGGGTCTAGTGAAATAGGGCTAATGTCTTTAAATACGTTCGGCGGCCATTGATTACCAAGGATCAAAAATTTTTACCCCTGCCATTTTAAAATCATCTACATTGCGTGTTACTACAGTCATGCTATGAACTAATGCGGTTGCGGCAATTAAGCCATCTCTTAATGGCTTTGGATTTGGCACATGTAAATGTGCACTACGTAAAACGATAGCCATATCAATTTCTAAAATGCGCCCTTCAAAAGCAGGTAAAACTTGTTGATCAAGCCAAGCTCTAAGAACAATGCCTTGCTTGGGATCTCGTCGCTCTAGTAATAAAACCCCAATCTCGAGCTCTTCAACTGTAATCACAGAAAGATATAGTTCCCTCGCATCAACATCATCTGCCCATTTGGCTACATTTTTGTTGGCGCTTCCAAAACGGATCTTACGGATTTCAGAAATTACATTTGTATCGAGTAAATACATTATGGAAATTCTGCTGGTTTAGCTATATCTCGGTTGAGTAGAGGCAAAAAATCAATGTCTTCCATACCAGCCAGAGCTAATAAATCCGCAATCTTGGCTTCTTTGCCACACATATTTTTATATGCTGCATAAGTTAATAAAACATGGGCAGGTCGGCCCCGATCAGTGATAAACACTGGTCCCGATTGGCTGGCTTTTTTTACTGCACTGGCATCTTGGTTAAATTGCCGACTGGATACAGTAGTAATTGTCATGGAATCTCCTGCTACTTTAGAATGTAGATATGTTACTACAATTTTATCGCTATTCAAACCTGCTTCACCATAAAGATTGCAGAATTAGGTGCTAAAACAAATTAAATGGGCTAATTCTTTATTTTATGAAAGAGGTAGGTATTGGCTTGTATTAATTACGACTAATAAAATAAGCCATAATTTAGCAACTAGTAGACAAAAGAAGGCGCATGATGGCAGAGAATTTATGCAAATTACCAAAATATACCGTAGCAGTTTTCTTGCTATTAGCCAGTTTCTTTTCAATTTCAGCTGCTAATGCGCAGCCTTATCCAAATAAGCCAGTTACCTTAATAGCCGGATTTCCCCCTGGTGGCTCAGCAGACCTGCTCGCAAGACTTATCGCCCAAAAACTATCGGGCACCTTTGGCCAAACTTTTATTGTCGAAAACCGAGTAGGTGCCGGAGGCACTATTGGGGCATCGGCTGTTGCTAAAGCAAGTCCCGATGGCTACACCCTCTTCCTAGGATCGACTGCGACACAATCAATTGCTCCATCCATTTATAAAAATTTGCCTTATCAATCTCCCCAGAATTTTCAACCCATCACGATGGTTGCCCAAATTCCCGTCGCACTTGTTGTCAATCCCGATGTAAAAGCGACGACCGCACCAGAGTTAGTAATTTTGGCAAAAAATGCGAGGGAGCCATTAACTTATGCAAGTAGTGGAGTTGGCGCCATTCCTCACTTGGCTGGCGAACTATTTCAAAAATCAACAGGTATTAAATTGACCCATATCCCCTATAAAGGCGCTCCACTAGCGCTAACTGATCTACTGTCAGGGCGCGTTGACATGATGTTTGACCACTTACCTACTGTACTTCCCAATATTCGCTCTGGTAAATTACGCGCCCTAGCGATTGCAGGAAATAAACGTGCCCGTGCGCTACCTAATGTTGCAACTTTGGCAGAAGTTGGTATTACCAACGCGGAGGTCATATCTTGGTTCGGTGTTCTCGCTCCACAAGGGATGGCTCCCGCCATCACAAAACGCTTGAACGAGGAAATTATAAAAATACTTGCTAGCGATGAAGTTAAAAATCAGCTTTTTGAAATGGGGGCAGATCCCTTTCCCCTAGCTACCGAAGAATTTAGCAAGTTTTTAGATGCAGATATTAAAAAGTGGGCTAAATTGGTAAAAGACACTGGCGCCCAAGCCGACTAATATTTTCAAGATTAAATTAAGGAGAAATCGATGAGTTTTAAACCAATTATTCCCAAGGGATCAGCACCTCCCTTAGCGCCATATTCTCCTGGAGCAAAGGCTGGTAATGTGCTGTATGTCTCTGGCATGCTTTCCTTAGACTCACAAGGTAATATCGTAGGCATTGGCGATGTGAAGGCACAAACCCGTAATATTTTAGAAAGCATTAAATCTGTCATTACAGAAGCTGGAGGTACGATGGCAGATATTGCTTTTAATCAAATTTTCTTGAAGTCACTCGAAGATTATGCTGCTGTAAACGAAGTTTATAAAGAATACTTTCCACAGCCTTCCCCTGCACGGTACTGTATTCAGGCTAATTTAGTCAAACCTGAATTTTTAGTTGAAATTGCTTCAACTGCTCACATCGGCAATTAATCTTTAATGCCTAAAGTCTCGGCCAATGGCATTTCTCAAGAGTGTGAATGGCATGGGCTTGATAACCCCGCAGGAATTCCGATTGCCTTGGTTGCTGGTATGGGAGGCTCTCGCTCATTCTGGAAGCCCCAAATTCAAGATTTCTCTTCAAACTTTCAGGTATTGACATATGACCAGCGCGGCACCGGTGGCACAAGCCCAATTCAAGTTGAATCAATTGAACAATTGGCAGAAGACTTTATTCGGCTTTTAGATGCATTAAAGATTGAAAAAGTTCATTTCGTTGGACATTCTACGGGTGGGGCTATTGGTCAAGTTGTCGCAGTTCAATATCCAGAAAGACTTGCAAGCCTTGTTATCTATGCTAGCGTTCATAAAGCTGACCATTATCGACATCGCGTCTGGGGCTTGCGTAAACAAATTCTTGAAGAAATGGGACCAGAAGTTTATGCTAAAACAACCTCATTATTTTTCTACCCCCCAGAATTTACAACTGCTCATCATGAAGAGCTTTTGGCGGTTGAAGTAAGAACAGCACAATTTGAACTGAGCTCCCCTGAAATTATGGGAAGCCGAATTGAGGCCATTTTAAAGTTTGATATTAGTACAGATTTAATAAAAATTAAGACGCCAACTTTAGTTATTTGCGCAGAAGACGACCTGTTAACGCCCTCTTACTTTTCAAAAGAAATTGCTGCCCTCATTCCTCATGCGCAATTAGTCCTTTTCCCTAAAGGGGGTCATGCTTATTCGAGAAGTAATCCCGAATCTTTCAATAAACTTGTTTTGAGCTTTATTCAAAGCCAAAAAAAATAACTCTCCTTGCGCAGGCTTGCTAGCGTCCTGCCACTCAAAAGTCTATTCAGCAGTTATTTTTCCATTTTTCACGACTACCGCCCACTTAGCTATCTCTGCCTTTAAAAAGCGATCAGCTTCTTCAGGCGAATTACCAATGACTTCTGAGCCGCCATCGATGAGACGTTGACGAACTTCGGGGGTATTCAAGGCTTTGACAACCTCAACATTTAACTTATTAATAATTTCTTTTGGCGTGCCAGGGGGTGCAACCATACCAAACCAGGCTACCGCTTCAAAACCCTTGACACCAGACTCTGAAAGCGATGGCACATCAGGTAACTGTGGATGACGTTTGAGAGTAGTCACAGCCAATGGGCGTAATTTGCCGCTCTTAAATTGGGGCATCAGCGCAACTAAATTATCAAACATCACCTGAATTTGACCGCCCATTAAATCGAGATGAGCTGGTCCTGAGCCCTTATATGGCACATGGGTCATATTAATGCCGGCATCTAATTTTAATTTCTCCGCCGTCACATGGTGTGAAGTACCAATACCCAAAGAACCAAAATTAATCTTGTTAGGATTGGCTTTAGCATAGTCAATAAATTCACGCACATTTTTTGCTGGAAAATTTGGATTCACTGCCAGCGCTAGAGCTGAATTGGTAAAGACGGTAACCGATACAAATGCACCAGTGTCATACTTTAAATTGGTATAGGCACTAGCGCTAATCGGTAAGGCCGCGGTTGAAATTAATAAGGTATAGCCATCGGGAGTCGCCTTTGCAACATAATCATTCGCAATTGTGCCGCCGCCACCAGCCCGATTTTCGACCAAGAAAGGCTGTCCCATGGAGCTTGTTAGGCGCTCAGCCACTGAGCGCGTTACGGTATCCGATGCTGAACCAGCTGCAAAAGGCACAATTAACTTAACTGGCTTCGATGGATAAACATCTGCCATTGAAAGGTTTACATAAAAAATAGCTGTAAGAGCTAGAACGCAATTCCAGCAGCGTTTTTTTAAGATCATCATCGTCATTAAACAGTAACCTCCAAGGGTACGTAATCCCGCTCTAGAGTGGTAGTTCTCCGTAAATCTCGACGCACTGAAAGATCGTACCGTCGGCCTCGATGTATGGTTGTACGGTTATCCCACATGACATAGTCACCAGGCTGCCAGTGATGCGAATAAACAAACTGGGGTTGTGTAGCGTGCTCGATTAACTCTGCCACCAACAACCGCCCCTCGGGTATTGTTAAATCACTAACCTCAGTAATATGGACGCTTGGAAATAAAACCTTACGGCCAGAGCCTGAGTGGACATGGACTAAAGGTCGCTTAACGAGCGGAAATTTAGCCAACTGTTCTTCTGTATAGTGTTCGTCACCCAATGCAATCCGAGAATGAAAGGCGGAATGTAAACCTGTTCGACCCTCAACATAGCGCTTAGTTTTTTCTGGCAGCGCATCCCAAGCGGAACGTAAATCAGCCCACTCAGATTGACCGCCTTCTTCAGGAACAATGACTGCAGACAGCATTGAATATTTGACGGGGATATTCTGGAAAGTGCTGTCGCTATGCCACAATTGATTCGCCAAGACCCCAAGTAACTTTTTGTTATCTCGCGAAGCGATTGATCCATCTAAGGCTACATTACCAATATCAATGAGCTGTTCATGTTTAAACCGTGTAGGCGCCCCTGTAGCCTTTCGAAGGCCAGAGTCTAATGGGCCAAATTGTTGTGAGTATTCAATTTGCTCATCCTGAGTTAGGGGCTGCCCTCGAAAAACCAGGACCGCATATTGATCCATGGCACGATCAATCGCTTGAATGGTTTCTTCATCCTGGGGATTTCTTAAATCAATCCCGCTGGCAATCCCGACAAAATTCGGTCTCGCTGGATTTTCTGGCTTAATCATCAAAGTCATTACTATTCTCCGCTTGAGAAAAGCTAAACATAACAAGGGCCATCAATTAATGGATGATCCTTAATGAAGTCTAAATTAATTTTCAGACCTATACCAATACCATCATAAGGCCTAACAAAACCATCCGCATCTAGCACATAGGCCACCTTATCCATCATCTCATCTCGAAAGGGATTCAGCGAAGTAACATCACCCTCGAAATACCCTGGGTTATCAACTGCGCAGAGATAGTGAATGGTGGTTGCCATATTAATTGCAGTAGCCGAAGTGTGGGGGTTAACAGTTAATTTATTGGCGCTGGCCATAGCTGCAATCCGCATTGATTCAGTCACGCCACCCGCTTTGGATAAGTCGGGCTGCATAAATTGCACATCACCATCCTCTAGTAAAGTAGCAAACTCATAGCGGGTGAAGTGGTTTTCACCTGCAGCAAAGGGTACTCTTCCCAAGCTGCGTGCCATGCGATAAGCCTTACGATCCTGTGGGGGAAATGGTTCTTCGATCCAAGTAACGCCTGCCTCATCAAAAGCGGGCATCACTTTACGAACATCTAGTAGGGTGTAATTTGTATTCGCATCTACTAACAGATCGATTTCAGGCCCTACTGCTTTTCTTACGGCTAGAACACGAGCAATATCTTTTTCAGCAGTATCACCAACCCGTAATTTTAATGCTCGATAACCTGTGGCCACATGCTCTAAGGCTTCGTTTGCCAACGAATCGGGCTCTTGCCAACCCAAAGCAATGCCGCCAGCATAGGCCTTAATTTTTTTAGACGAGCCGCCCAGTAGGCGATATAGAGGTTGCCCATCTACTTGCGAACGAATGTCCCATAAAGCAATGTCAATGCCACTAAGCGCAAGAACAGCAGCTGCACCCATGCCGTGGGTCGAGATTTGCATCTTATAAACCCGCGCCCAAATACCATTAATATCGGAAGCGTCTTGATTTAATACTAATTCCCGCATCGTGGTGTCGATTAATTTGGCGATGGCACCAGGGGCTCGACCATGGTGCGCCTCTCCCCACCCTACATGTCCATCTTCGGTCTCAATGCGCACCAATACCGAATCACGTTTAACGCTTCTACCAATACCCAAGCGTACTGATTTATTTTCAGGTACTGGGAATGAAATAGGGACAGCCTCTAATTTAACGATACGCAGGGGATTTTTCATAGTCACAACATTTTAGTTGGTAAATACGGCAGGATTAACTGTATTGCTCGGGTGCTCCCCGCGTAATAAAGCTAGTAATGTTTTCACGGCCCCCTCACTCATGCCGCGCATACTACTCGCAGTAATAGAGGCAAGATGGGGCGTTAGAAGTAAATTAGGGCAATGAAAGACGTCTTCTTGCCCAGTTAAGGGATGCTCATCATGCACATCCATGGCTACTCCAGAAATTTTGCCTGCCTTAAGGGCAGCAATGAGGGCTTTGGTATCTACAACGGGGCCACGCGCCACGTTAATTAAGATAGCGCTGGGCTTCATTAGCGCAATGGCGCTTGCGTCAACTAAGCCACGTGTTTGATCATTTAAAGGACAACAAATAGCAATTACATCGGCCTGAGAAAATAATTCACTCTTACTAACCCCACGAATTTCTTTAGGTAAATTTTCTGGGCGCCTAGTTAAGGCGATCACTTGCATATTTAAATTAGTGGCTGCCTTTGCTAAAGCACCCCCAATTGATCCAATGCCAATAATGCCGATGGTATTAGCTTGAATTTCTGTTACATCATCTGCAAGTGGGCGAGCTGTAGCCCAACCTTTATCTCTAAGTATTGAGTCAATTACGTTAAGACGCCGACGGAAATGAAAAATGACTGCGAGGCAATATTCAACTACCGCATTAGTATTTGAGCCCGGTAAATTAGCTACTGCAATTTTCTTTTTAGTGGCCGCTTCAACTGGGATGAAATCAAGCCCAACCCCATGTCGCACCACTGCCTTTAATTGTTTTGCATGATCAAAAATATCGGGAGGTAACTGTGAGCGCACCATCAACCCATCGCAATCTACAATTAAGGCTTTAAGGGTTTCGGGCTTGGTATCAGGGGCTACCACCACCTCGCATTGCTGTGCTAATTCTGCAAAAAAGTGTGGATGAATTGGGTTTGTTAATAATACTTTTAGTTTTTTACTCAAGAAATGGTGCCCCTTGTTTGATGGGATTACTAAGGCAACCCAAGCCTTTAAGTTCTACATTTACTGTTTGGCCGACTTGTAACCATGCAGTAGGAGTATGCATCATCGCCAAGCCTGCAGGCGTACCTGTGGCAATAATATCTCCCGGCTCTAATGGCATTTGCTTTGAGATATAGGAAATTAACTCGGCAATCTTAAATAGCATAGTTGCTGTTGAACCCTTCTGTAGCTGACGACCATCAATATCTAACATAATATCAATTGCATAAGGATTGCTAATCTCATCAGGGGTAATTAAATAAGGGCCAAATGGTGCTGATGCTGGCATATTTTTGCCCCGCACGAAATTTCCTTGATCCTCTTTAATCATTCCGCTACCACTTATATCATTGTGTACGGTATAGCCAGCCACATAAGCCATAGCGTTATCAGGTTCAATAAATAATGCCTGTTTACCAATTACTACAGCTAACTCAGCTTCATAGCCGACATTCCCAACATCTGGCGGCACTAAGATAGTATCTTTAGGGCCAATAACGGTATTCCCTGAGCGAATAAAAATAACTGGCTCTTGTGGATAAGGCATAGCGCGCTCATCTAGCGCATCGGTAAAGTTATAAGCAGCACCCACCACCTTTCCAGGATTGGGTATAGGGGCATCTAGCTTCAGCTCACTAAGATTCAGAATGGCTGCAGGATGTAAGTTTTCTGCCGCAATCAAGCGGGCTATTTTGGTAGTCCACCCACTTAACCCATCTTCTATCATCGCCAATAAACTGTCAGGGATTTTTCCAAGTAGAGTGGTGCAGGATGGGTGCGATAAATCGATGATGCGATCTCCATCACCAAACAAGACACCTACTGCTCGAGAACCGCTATCGGTTCTAAAGGTTATTAATCGCATCTTAACTACTGTACTTATGCAACACGATATTGATCTAAAACACTACGATTAATTTCAATTCCCAGACCAGGACCGGTTGGGATTTTTACCTTACCATTATGTTGCTCAATTGGCTCAACCGATAGAAGATCACGGAATGGATTTTCACATTGCTCTAACTCTAATAATGGCGGGTTACCTTTAAAACTAGGAGGTTGATCAGGCAGCGCAGCCAAAAAATGCAAAGTAGCGGCCAAGCCAATGGCAGAGCCCCAAGCATGCGGCACACACTCCACGCCATGAGCGCTAGCGAGCGTTGCAATCTTACGGCATTCGCTAATACCCCCTGCTGCGCAGACATCTGGTTGCACAATATCCATGGC
>Ga0194050_1000832_pt1 | contig 10784 bp, 7 predicted proteins | sample SepL2310m_MetaG_FD_148657 | JGI IMG/M metagenome (GOLD analysis project Ga0194050, IMG submission 148657) | Anoxic zone freshwater microbial communities from boreal shield lake in IISD Experimental Lakes Area, Ontario, Canada - Sep2016-L239-10m | ecosystem: Environmental > Aquatic > Freshwater >...
CCTCAAATGTGGCTGGTGCCTCCCGCAATCTTCATTTTGATCTTGGAATTTTCTCTACGAACCCAACTGCACAAAAATCTTTCTCAATTCCTTCGCTATACAGGGCTTGCATTCCTTTATGCTTCCTCCGCTTCGGATCTTTTGATCCTTGGTATTGGTTATTCTGTTTGGTTACCCATTGCCCTTGCGTTTTGGAGTGTGGTTGGAATCCTGGCAGGCATGGCTTCACAAACCAAAGGGTTTCTTTATTTCGGATTGGCGTTTCTCCTCATGGATATTTTCTTCATGATTTGGCATGCAGCGGTTGATAAACAACAAACATGGGTGTGGTGGATTGCAGTCATTGTGTTGGGAAGCGCAATCTTGGCAATGTTCACGCTGTTTGAAAAGAAGAAAACAGAAGTGAAGAATCTGATGAACAAGTTAAAGTCTTGGGACTAGATTAGCAAGCAGTCTTTCTTCTTGCTGTAAATTGCATTTTCAATTAGCTTTATGCTCGTATTTTAATAATTCAATGAATTTGCTAGACTTAATTTAGCCTAGGAAAGGCCATGGTGATATACAAAGGAATGTTTACATGAATAGTTCAGGATATCTTGTAGGTTTTGTTCTTTCAGGTATTTTGGGTTATGCCAATCCAGATCAAGAAGCATTAAAACAATATCAAAATCAGCCCCTGATTATAAAATTATCAACCCCTGTAAGTACTTTCAATACGCTTTGTTTTGCTGCTGATGCCTATACTGAAATCCCGAGTTTGATGCGAGAGGCTTTTTCCTGCCTTGAAGTTGAACCAGGATCCATTTCTCCTGATGTCTTAAACAAAATGATTTTAGATCTTGAAGAAATTCTCGATGAATTATCTGTTCCCTTGAGTGATTTTAACCCATTCGCCGGACAAGATAAGGTCGTCGTTTTTAAAGATGAAGCAATGAGCATTGTTTTAAAAAAATGTAATGATGGCCTTTGGCGTTTTGATAGTGATACTGTATCCCGAATCAAATCCATGCGTATTGTTTCTGCAAGCAGAACTCAAGCAAGAAAATTAGTTGCAAACCAACTAAAATCAGGTTTGCACGATCCAAATAATACCATGAGTGAATTCATGGAACATTGTTATAAGGGTGATTTTATAACTGCTACGCATCATCTTGACCTTTCTGGATTTTCTCCAGATAAGATTAAAACGACGGGTGCTTTAATTGGGTGGAAACTTGCTGCAATCATTCAGCGGAAAGGATATTTGTTTACCCAAGAAATTCCTGAAGATCCTGATGGGCCCAAATATATCTGGAATGCAAGCAGCAAGGGCATGATTGCAGTGCAACGGGTTTATAAACCAGGCGGCAAAGATGCTTGGTTGTTTACTAAGGATACGATTCGTGCGGTTGATTTGATGTATGAGGATATTAAAGATCAGCCCATTGATATTCGTTATAAAATAATGGGTAAAATTGTCCCCACTGTTCCTACCAACTTTGATCCTTCACTCTTTCAGATAAAATCAGGGAAACCTGATTCCGTACCTGATGAGCTTTCAAGCCCCCGCAAGCTCCTTAGAAATTTTTATCTTGCGATCATGATGGCTGAATTTGATATCAGGTCACAAAAAAAACTCAATAACTTTCTCGATTTAAGCATGCTTCCTGTCGAAGATTTGGAAAACCTCGGCCCTAAAAGAGCATTCATGCTCGATGCCATCCTTCGTAAAATCAGCCCTGATTCTAATACTGTTGTAGATTCTTGGAGTAGTTCTTCGCAGGTGATTTCGGGCCCACCGGGGTTTGATATTGGAATTATCAGGCAACATGATGGATGCTGGCGCTTTGGCCCCGAAACCGTTGCTAATATTCCCAATATGTTCGCTAAGCTTTCATCTGAAGAGCAGGCCAAATATAATTACACCCATGATCTAGCAAACCCCCGCAATACCATCTTTTTCTTTTTAGCTGCTGTTAATACTTTTAATAATCGCGAAGCAATGCGGGCATTGGATCTTTCTGCAATACCTGTTCCAGCGAGGCATGACTTGGGCCCCGTGCTTGCTTTCAAACTCAAATACATTTTCGACAGGGTCAGCCAGGTTTATCTTCAAGAAATACCCACCGATTCTAAGTTGATTATTTATGAACTTTACCGCGGGCCATTCGGCAAACTGTTTATCTCCCCCCATGATAATGGCAAGGGTAAAATGGAGTGGAAGTTTGATGCTAGCGCCGTTAAGCTTATTGAATTTATTTTTAACTCAGTAATTGATATGCCCGTGCGTGAGGATTTTATAAAATTTAATCTCATCAGGCTTAATGCTGATTTTTGGTCAGAGCCTGGCATATGGTTTCGTTTGAATATACCTGTCAAGTATCATCAAATAATTGCTGGCCTTTGTATTTATCAATGGATTGGTGGATTTATTCTTACAGGGCTCTGTTTTTTTTCGTCAATTTGTTTGTCTTTATGTGTAAGATTTGGGATTCATTATTTTGTTCCAAAATCGAGCAATGTTCTTTTTAAGACAAGAATGAGGCGAAATCTGCGCGCATTGAGATTTCTCTGTTTTTTCATCCTGCTTTATTCATTTATTCCTTTGCTTGATCTTCCTAATAATGTTGCAATCTTCATTTACACTGCGGAACAAATCTTATTAACCATTGTCGTTACCTGGTTCTTTTTACAACTTGTGGATACTATTGCGCTCATTTATGAAGTTTCAGAATACATGATCAAATACAAGGGTGTTGCAGACATGCTTGTCCCCTTCTTAAGCAGTGCTTTAAAGCTTGTAGTCGTACTGATTGCAATATCCCTATTGATCAAGAATTTTGGCGAGACCGAATCTCTGGGAAGATTCCTTGCGGGTTTAGGTATCCTTGGAATCGGGATTTCGCTTGCAGCTCAAGATTCTCTTAAAAATCTTTTTGGTACGCTCCTTCTCATCAGTGAAAAATCTTTTCGCGTGGGTGATAAAATTATCCTCGGTGATAAAGAAGGCATAATAGAACAATTAGGGTTCCGTGCCACCAAGCTTCGCACCGCTGAAGATTCTATTCTCCTGATACCCAATGCCAACCTTGCTACAGCCATCATTGATAATTATGGCTTGCGTAAACAACGAAGGTTGCGATTGATATTTGGTATCGATCTTCATACTGAGATTGAAAAAATAGGTTTATTGCATGCGAAGTTGTTGGAGAAACTTGTTGCAACTCCCCGGGTTATTGCCAACAAGACGAAGATATCGTTTTTAAAAATAGGCGAGAATGGATTGGAGTTTGAGGTATCAGCCTTTGCAGACATTCAAAATGATGATCAGGAAAGGGACCTCAAAGAGATGATCTTGGAAAGTGTTTTGCAACTTGCATTGGAGATGGAGATAAAGACGACAAACCTTAAAAAGTAAAAGTCGCAGCAAAAGTTGATCAATAAAAAAAGCTTCAAGAAAGCGTATGCCTTCCTGAAGTTTTTTTATTTCGAGAAGAAATTAATCTCTTAGTTTGATGGATACATACTTGGTTTCTAAGTAGGATTCCATGCCTTCCTGAGCAAGTTCCCTGCCCAAACCGCTTTCCTTCATGCCACCAAATGGGCATTGGGGTGTTGCTGGTACGGGGTCGTTGATGCCGATGATTCCTGCTTCCAATCCTTCCGCCATCTTCAGCGAAGTGCTTAAGTCATTGGTGAAAACATAGGCAGCAAGGCCATAGGGTGTGTTGTTTGCAGCAGCAATAACATCTTCGATTTTATCGAATTCGATGATAGGCATTACAGGGGCAAAAGGTTCTTCTGTAAGGATTCTGCAAGTGGGGTTAAGGCCAGATATCACGGTAGGTTCGAAGAAGTAACCCTTTTCGAATTTGTCGGATTTCTTGCCACCGGTAAGAACCTGACCGCCCTTGCCCTTGGCATCGTCAATGAGGCCTTGGGTATGTGACAGCGCTTTTTTCTCGAACATTGGGCCGACTTCGATTCCTGCATCAAGGCCGTTACCCATTTTCAAAGCCTTGGCGAACTCGACAGCGGCTTCAGTGAACTTCTTTTGGATATCCTTGTGTACAAAGAACCTGCTGGGTGAGATACACACCTGCCCGTTGTTACGGAACTTTCCTGCAACTGCAAGCTTTGCGCTTACTTCAGGATCGGAATCTGGGAAGACGATGAAGGGTGCATGTCCACCGAGTTCCATGCTGATTCTTTTCACTTGATCTGCGGATGCTCGGATCAGTTGTTTGCCCACTTCGGTTGATCCGGTGAAACTGATTTTTCTGCAAATGCGATTTTGCATGAACTCATCAGCCATCTCTTGGCCGGGACCGATCACTAGGTTGGCAACGCCTGCGGGAAGGCCTGCATCGATAAGGCATTCGAAAATCACGATCAATGATCTTGGAGTTTGGCTTGCGGGCCTGCTAACTACGGTGCAACCAACTGCAAGGGCGGGTGCCAACTTGCGGATCGCAAGTGTGATGGGGAAATTCCAAGGGCTGATTGCTGCAACTACGCCCACGGGGTGCTTCAGGGTGATGTGCCTTTTGCCTGGCACCGAGTTCGGGATAACTTGCCCGTAAGCTCGTTTACCTTCTTCTGCAAACCACTCGAAAGTATCTGCAGAGTGCATTACTTCTGCCTTGGCTTCGACCACTGGTTTGCCTTGTTCCATAGTCATAACGCGAGCGATGGCATCAGCGCGTTCGCGCATAAGGTCTGCGGTTTTTTTGAGAATTTTCGCTCTATCCCATGAGGTGAGTTTCTGCCAGCCTGGCATGGCCTTGGCAGCGGCTTCCAGTGCCAGCTTGGTTTCTGCCCTGCTGCCATAGGCAACTTCCCAAAGGACTTCTTCGGTTGCAGGATTGATGACTGCATGTGTTTTGCCATCTAGGGCATCGCACCATTTGCCATCGATATAAAGTTTGGTCTGAATGGATGTAGCAGTCGTCATGAATCAACCTCAATCGTTAAAAAAGTGGAACAGTTAGTATTGTAGTAAAACAAAATCAAGCGCTTGGAAGATCAAGAACTTTGCGCATACGGGCAACGATGTCGGTGAGTTCTTTTTCCCCGCCGCCACCGACTTCGGAAGTGGCCCAGCCATTATAGCCAATTTCGCCCAAGGCCTTTAAAACTTCGGGCCAGTTTTCATCGCCTTCGCCGATAGCGCACCATTCCTTGGTTTTGCTGTAACCTTTGAAGTCGAATTTGACCATTCTTTTGTCTAGCTTGCGGATCCAGTCAGCGCTGCTAACGCCAAACTTTACCATGTTAGAGCAATCAAAATAAGCTGCGACAAATGGGCTTTTGAAGTCATCGATATATTGCACAAGTTGTTCGGGTTTGGTGATGAAGTTGTTCCAAACGGTTTCGATGCAAATCTTGATGCCCAGTTTTTCTGCGGTGGGTAATGCTTTCTTCACTTCGATCTGGGATCGTTCGTAGCATTGTTCATAGGTTGCATCTTTGTTGACAACACCCGGAACTAAAAGCAGGGTATCTGCACCAAAGAACTTAGCATCTTCAATGCCCGAAATCAGAGCCTTTAGCCCCTTGGCTCGAATGGCTTCATCGGGCGAGGAAAGAGTATCGCGCCAGTGTACCGAATCAATCACGCCATGGATTTTAACGCCTGTCTGTTCTGCGGCCTTTTTGGCTTCTTCTTTGTTCAGGCCACTTGGGCTATCGACTTCAACGCCTTCAATCCCAAGCTTTTTTGCAAGGGTAAGTTTTTCGAGCGGAGTGGTGCCTGCTTTGATCATGCCATACTTGACTGCCAAGCGAAGTACGGGCTTCTTGGCTGGTGCGAGGCTGGAGTTAAGGGCCATCACTGAATTTCCCAAGGTTAAAGATGCGCTTGTTGCGAGGGTGCTTTTTACAAAGTTTCTGCGATCCATGGTTTGCTCCTTTTGTGGAAGTCGTTTCTTAGAATAAAGATTAATCGTTTAAATGGTCGCTGCACAGAAAAAACTACCCGAGTCTTCCTTCTATAACGGATCTAAGGGTTTGGGCCTTGTTGAATGATCTCTATAGTAGCTCTCTGTATTGTAATCACCGCTGAAATACAGTGAAGTTAAATAGTCATTCAAAATCCTTAGGAATAAAGTAATCATGAGATACATCCCTTTTGTTGGTTTGATGGCTGCGCCCTTCACCCCCTTGAATGAAAAGGGTGATCTCAATCTGGATATGGTTCCGGTTCAGGCCAATCATCTTTTAAAAAATGGTGTTAAAGGTGTTTTTGTCGCAGGCACCACGGGTGAATGCCAGTCGCTTACCCTTCAAGAAAGAATGCAGCTTGCGCAGGCTTGGTCGGTTGCTGCAAAAGGCAGGCTCACCTTCATGATTCATGTTGGGCATAATAGCGCCCGTGATGCGCGCGAGCTTGCCAAGCATGCGAAATCTGTTGGAGCAGATGCCATATCTTCTGCTGCACCTTGTTTTTTCAAGCCATCAACCCCTGCGGATCTGGTTGAGTTTCAGGCAGAAGTTGCAAGTGCTGCGCCTGAGCTTCCTTTTTATCATTATCACATTCCGCTTTTCACAGGGGTGAATGGGCCGGTGGCTCCCTTCTTAAGAATGGCGAGCAAGAAAATTCCCAATCTTGTAGGTGTCAAGTATTCCCATTCTGATCTTTCGGATCTTCTTGAGTGCACGATTTTAGATAATGGCAGATTCGAAGTTTTATATGGTTGTGATGAGATGTTGCTGGGTGCAATTGCGATGGGGGTTCGTGGCGCAGTAGGTAGCACCTATAACTTTGCTGCTTCTATTTATCTTGAAATGATGGAAGCTTTTGAAAAGGGCGATGTAGAAAAAACCAGAGTGATGCAGGAAAAGAGTGTTGCGATTGTTCGGTTGATTCAAGAGTTCGGTGGCATACCTGGCGGCAAAGCCTTGATGGGTGCTTTAGGAGTGGAGTGTGGCCCGGTTCGCCCGCCCCTTCACAAATTAACCAAGGATGAAATTCAAACACTTCGCGATAAATTTATGGTTCTGAGTTCTATCAGTAAATTATCGAATCCCCACGCTGTGTGATTGTTGGAATTATTGCATGGGTGAAACTAATGCTATGCAAATAATTCGCGGGTCAATTGTTCTGGTGTGGTTGGCTTACAGAGTCCTGCAGCAAATTCTTCCCGCGAGCGCTCTTGGTCTTGCGCCATAGCTTCTTCAGATTCTTGTGCTAACTTTTGCTTTAAGATTAATATCAATTTTTTTTGTTCATCTTTGGACAAGTGGTCGGCAGCTTCTAGCACTTGTTGAAATGGTAAATTAAGGCTCATAATTATTCCTTCCTCGAAAGATTCACTACCGTAGAGTAGCATATTTATGGTGATTACCCAAGGGCGCTCTTGTGAAGGCCTTAAAATCAGATCCTTCAACTTGAATATGCTAGCCAATCCTTCGATTTCCCCCTATTTGCTGGATAATTATCATAGCAAGGGGTATCATTATTATAATGTGAGTTCTTTCTTTTCATGGGGATGGCATGCCTTCCGTTTTAATCCTTTACTTAGTGGCCACGCTGGGTGCTGAACCTGCTAAGATCGATTTCAACCGCGATATCCAGCCGATTTTCAAAGAGCATTGTTATAAATGCCATGGCGAAACCAGCAGTAAAAATGGCTTAAGGCTTGATCGTAAAGCTGATGCCCTCAAGGGTGGTGATTCGGGCAAAGTGATCATCGCAGGAAAAGCTGATACAAGTATTCTCTTTCGCAATATTGGCTCGCTCGAAAAAGCAATCATGATGCCTCCTAAGGGGCCAAGGCTTTCATCGCAACAACAAGATTTAATCAAGAACTGGATCAATCAAGGGGCTTCATGGCCTGATGATGGTTCTGAAAAGTCGAATGCACTTTCTTGGTGGTCGCTTCAGCCGATGAAAGTTATTCCTCCTCCGCAGTCTAAATCTCAATGGGTCAAAAACCCGATTGATTCCTTCATTTGGAACAAGTTACAGCAGAAGGAATTAAGCCCTTCCAAAGAAGCTTCCAAGATTACACTTTTGCGTAGGGTTTATTTTGATGTCACTGGTCTTCCTCCTGAACCCGCAGAGATTCAAAATTTCCTCAACGACAAATCGCCTGATGCTTATGAAAAGCTGGTTGATCGGTTACTTGCTTCTCCGCAGTATGGTGAACGCTGGGCTCGCCATTGGCTTGATGCTGTTCACTTTGGCGAAACCCATGGCTACGACAAAGATAAGCTAAGGCTCAATGCCTGGCCCTACAGGGATTATGTGATTCGTTCGTTGAATGCAGATAAACCATATGGCCGATTTGTTTCAGAGCAACTTGCGGGTGATATGCTTTTCCCGGGCACTCCCGAAGGGATCGAAGCTTTGGGTTTTATTGCATCTGGCCCTTGGGATTTCATCGGTCATGCCGAAGTGCCCGAGAGCAAAATCGATGGCAGAGTTGCGCGCCATCTCGATCGTGATGATATGGTTGCCAATACTGCCAACACTTTTCTGAGCATGACGGTTCAGTGTGCGCAGTGCCATAACCATAAGTTTGATCCTATTTTGCAGACGGATTATTACGGCATGCAGGCGGTGTTTGCAGCGCTTGATCGTGCGGATAAGCCCTACCATGCGGATGCTGCAATAGCATTGCAGTTTGAATCATTAAAACAGAAAATCAAAGTTCAAGAAGCAGCAGTGCAGGCATTCGAAGCAAAGATGCCTGGTAGAAAAGAACTCGCAGAAATTGATTCTCGCATTGCTCAATTGCAAAAAGCATCTGTTGGAAAGAACCCTGCGTTTGGTTACCACAGTGGCATTAGCCCCAAGCAATCAGAATCAAAGTGGGTTCAGATCGAACTTCCCCAATCTCAGATAATTGATAAGGTTGTGTTGCATGCTTGCCATGATGAGTTCAACAACATTGGTGCCGGTTTTGGTTTTCCTGTTCGCTATCAGGTGCAAATTAGTGATGAAGCAACATTCAAAGCGCCTGAGATCTTGAGTCTTAAAACCAGTGAGCAAGATCAGCTTAATCCTGGATTGATGCCCGTAGCTATTAATATTGGGATGAAAAAAGCAAAGTATATTAGAGTCGTTGCTACTAAACTCGCACCCAGACAAAACGACTATATTCTTGCGCTTGCTGAAGTAGAGGTGCTTGATGCCAAGGGTAAAAATCTTGCCCTAAACGCTCCGGTTACCAGTCTTGATTCTACAGAGGCCCCCATTCGCTGGGCTAAAAAGAACCTCACCGATGGTATCTGGTTTCAAGGTGCTGATACTAGCAATAAAGAAACTGCAGCACTAGAAGAGCAAAAGAATAAGTTGCTTGCAACTCTTGTACCTGAAGCTGATAGGCTCGCACTTCAAAACATGAAATCTCAAGTTTCTGAATTGAAGGCACAGCTTGTAAAAATGCCCCAGCCTAAAATGGTTTTTGCTGGAACGGTTCACACTGGAAGTGGCGCTTTTGCTGGTACGGGCGCAACGGGTGGCAAGCCTCGCGCCATTCATTTACTACAGCGGGGCAATATCGAAAAACCCCTCGATGTTGTTTCCCCCAGAGCGATCACGGCTCTCCCTCATTCTCCGGGAATGTTTTCCATTCCAGAAAATGAACCTGAAGGTTTGCGCAGGGTTGCTCTTGCCAACTGGATTACTCATGATGCAAATCCGCTTGTTTGGCGATCTATTGTGAATAGGGTTTGGCGCTGGCATTTTGGCAGAGGCATTGTTGATACCCCCAATGATTTCGGAAAAATGGGCAAAGAACCTTCACACCCCGAACTTCTTGATTGGCTTGCAACCGACTTCCGTGATAATGGTCAATCCCTTAAACGACTTCATCGAATGATATTAACCAGCGCAACCTATCAGCAATCTTCTGCTACTAACTCTGATAGCGCTGCCAAGGATTCCGACAATGTTTATTACTGGCGCATGAATCGTAAGAAGCTCGAGGCCGAAGCTATTCGTGATTCTGTCTTGAAGGTTTCGGGCAAACTTGATGAGGCGATGTTTGGACCTAGCTTCCAAGATTTTGTAATTGAAAAACCCGAGCACTCGCCACATTATCAATATCACCTTCATAACCCTGAAGATGCAAAATCATTCCGCAGAGCTGTTTATCGATTTCTCGTTCGCTCTCAGCAACAGCCCTTTATGACTACGCTTGATTGCGCAGATCCCTCCTTATTGGTGGATAAACGGAATGAAAGTCTTTCCGCATTGCAGGCACTGGTGCTCTTGAATAATGGTTTCATGCTGGTGCAATCCAAGGAGTTTGCAAAAAGAATAGAGCGTGATTTTCCCAAACAGCAACAAGTTGAAAATGCTTTCTTGATTGCACTTGGGCGCAGACCTACCCAATCTGAACTTCAATCTTTGACTGCCTTGGCAACTCAGTATTCGCTCGCAGACTTGGCCCGTGTGCTTTTCAATCTCAATGAGTTTTCCTTCGTTGATTAAACCGGATGCCCTATGAACTTCAATAATAATAACCCAAATCTTTATAATCCAGGCATGAACAGACGCGAGATGCTTTGGAATACCGGCGGGGGCTTGGGCGGTATTGCTCTTGCAAGCTTGCTTGGAAATCAATCTGCATTGGGTGATTCGCTTAATGAGGGAGGCGTTGGCGGGCTTCAGGGGCTTCCTCATCACCCGCCCAAGGCCAAGCGGGTCATTCAGCTTTTCATGGCGGGCGCTGCTAGCCATGTTGATCTTTTCGATTTCAAACCAGAACTTGTCAAGCAGCATGGCAAGAGTTCCGACTTCGGCGAGAAAGTCGAAGCGTTTCAAAACGGGCTCGGGCCCTGGCTCAAACCCATTT
>Ga0194050_1000835_pt1 | contig 10768 bp, 11 predicted proteins | sample SepL2310m_MetaG_FD_148657 | JGI IMG/M metagenome (GOLD analysis project Ga0194050, IMG submission 148657) | Anoxic zone freshwater microbial communities from boreal shield lake in IISD Experimental Lakes Area, Ontario, Canada - Sep2016-L239-10m | ecosystem: Environmental > Aquatic > Freshwater >...
CTCCCCCAATTCTACGACTCTGATAATGTAAAATCAAAACTCTGAGCGAATGTGAATTACAGCATTTGAATCGCTACCACTGTTGATTTGCACGCAAAACTGATCCAATTAGCGCCTTAATTTGCAACCAATTTCAGCCCAGTATCCGCTCAATATAAGCTGCTAGTGAAAGATGGCCTGATCATTTAGATGGATTAAAGTTAAATGCAAATAGTGGATCAGGATTAGATGCAAATTAAGATTCAAGTATTCATCTTTAATGACTAGTGGGTGTTTAGCCAATCTTGAAGACAACTATTGAACTTATCTGCCTGCTCCATCAAGAAAAAATGGCTCGCATTATCAAATAGGATAGTTTGTGAATTCGGAATTCCTTTGCTCAAAATTTCTGTTGCCGTTAAAGAGCAAATAGGGTCATTTTTTCCCGCCATCACGAGCGTGGGATGCTTAATTGAGCTAAGCTGTCCACTGGTATCGTGGTTTTGACATGCTTCGTTCTGGCGTATGTAGCATGCGGGTAATCTCGTTTCTCCGCCAATTAGGGCTTCAATTTTTTTGACTTGTTCTTGTTGGGTGTTAAAGAATTGTGCAGATACAAAGTTTTGTATTGAATGGCGCGCATGATCAGCCCAATTCATCCGCCATTCAAGTGCTTCACGCATATTCAGTAAAACACGACGGCCTAATGGATCAAGAACTGCAAACGATGCGCATAATACTAGGGAGTTAACACGCTCAGGAAACATTATTGCCATGTGCTGGGCAACAGCCCCACCCATTGATCTTCCAACAATATGTGCAGACTGGATCTGCAGAAAATCCATCAATCCCAGCGTATCATTAGCAAGGTCTTTAGTACTGACGGGCTCATCGATTTGAGAGCTCTTACCTGCGCCACGATTATCAAATGCTATGACTCGATACTGTGCTTTGAGTAGTTCGATTTGATTGGTCCAGGCACTGTAATCACCAGCCAATCCATGTATCAAAACTACCGGTGTGCCTTGGCCGACATCTAAATATTGAATGTCATATTGACCAATACGCGCTATTTTTAATAGATCTTTCATGGATACCTTCCTTATTCAACGCCTAGGTGACTTTGGAGTTCTTGCTGTTTTTCTAAAAAAAGTATCTTGCTACCAGAAAATACTACTTTGCCACTATTTAAAAGCACAACATCATCTGCAACACTTAAAGCAAGGTTGATATTTTGCTCGACTAAAACAATAGAAATAAATGGCTTGAGTAAAGCAATAATATTGCCAACTTCTTTGACGATTTGCGGAGCTAATCCTTCTGATGGTTCATCTAAAAGTAAGACCTTCGGGTTCGTCATCAAGGCTCTTCCAATTGCGAGCATTTGCTGTTCACCGCCTGATAAACTGCCTGCCACCTGATTCTGGCGCTCTTGCAATCTTGGAAAAAACTGAAATATATCTTTAAGAGACCATTGCCGTGAACTACCAGAACGCGGCGCTTGATATGCCACATCTAAATTCTCTTTTACAGTCAGACTTGGGAAAATACGTCGGCCTTGTGGAACAATACCAATGCCAGCATGGCAAATTTTTTCAGAAGAAAGCTTCTGCAATTGAACTTCATCGAGCTCTATAAGTCCGTTACGCTCTGGTAAAAATCCAATAATTGAACTAATACAAGTTGTTTTACCTGCACCATTTCTCCCTAAGAGTGCTAATACAGTATCTTTCTTTAACTCAAACGAGACATCATAAAGAATATGGCTATCGCCATAAAATGTATTTAAGCCTTTGACTGTCAAGATGGAGTTAGTAGCCAAGGTAAATCTCTTTGGTACGAGGATCGTTAACAACTTCTTGACGAGTGCCGCTTGTAATTATTTCGCCATAATGAAGCAAGGTTACCCGATCTGCAAACGCTAAGGCTGCCTCCATATCATGCTCGATCATGAGGATGGTGATATTACGATCAATTTGCTTTAGTAAAACAGTAATGGTTTCTCGCTCTTCAGTAGATAAACCTGCTAAAGGTTCATCTAACAACAATATTTTAGGATTTTGTGCCAAGGCCATCGCAATTTCTAGACGACGCTTTTCACCATAAGAGGTCTGCTCCAATGGTAAATATGCTTTAGATCCAAGTCCAACCTTATTTAGTATGACTAGTGCGCTTTGATCTAGAGAAGGGTCGGATAAAAATGATCCCCAACATCTCCAACGTAGCGGCATTTTTCCCAAGAGCGCTAACTTCACATTCGAAATCAAATTATCTTTCCCAAAAAGAGTGAGAATTTGATAGGTTCTCGCTAAATCAAGCTGTGCACGTTTGCCGGTTGGAAACTTAGTTACATCTCTACCCTCAAGTATGATGCTGCCCGAATCTGAAACCAGATCGCCAGAAATCAAATTAAAAAGAGTTGTTTTACCAGCTCCATTTGGACCAATTAACAGATGACGCTCACCTGGATTAACAGAAAGATTTACCTTTTTAGTCACCTGAAGACCACCAAAGGATTTAATTAAGTCAGTAACTTGAAGAATTGGACTCATATTTATTTAGAACCCATCATCATGTTTCTTATTCGCTCAAAACCAGCAACAATTCCACCTGGAATAAACATCACAATAAAAATAAATACCAGGCCTAGTAAAGTTACCCAGTGGTCCACGTATTGACTTGCGACATTCTTCAATAACATCACTAAAGCAGCTCCAATTACTGGGCCCATTAGGGTTCCAGCGCCACCAGCAATAACCATTAAAAGCATTTCAGCAGAATTTGCTAATGAAAGACTGTGTGGACTAATAAATTGGTGGTAGTAGGCATACATCACTCCTCCGATTGCACCAAAGAAACCACAAGCAGTGAATGTTATCCAACGTATTAACCAAACATTAAAACCAAGAGCACTCATACGACGGGGTTGATCTTTAGTTCCTCGAATGGTTGCTCCAAAAGGGGATCGGACTAAAATTGTAATGGTAATCCAAACTAATAAAAATACAAATAAAGCAAAGTAGTAAAAATAGTTAGCTTCCCCTAAATCTAATCCGAAGGGACTCGGCCTTGTTATTCCGGAGATACCATTGTCCCCTCCAGTTACGCTGGCCCAGCGATAAGCTAGGCCCCACAGAATTTGACCAAACGCTAAAGTAATCATTAAAAAGCTAATACCTGTGGCACGCAGAGCAATTAGCCCAAAGATACCAGCAATTGCAGTAGTGCTAGCAATAGCAATTGCTGCAGTGCTGCCATGACTCCATCCGAGTTTGACTGTTAGCCAGCTACTAATATAAGCCGCAAGACCCAAGTACCCTGCATGCCCCAATGAGGTTAGACCAGCATAGCCAACCAATAAATTCAAACTCATCGCAAATATGGCGGCAATCAAAATTTGACTTGCCATATTTGTGTAGTAAGTACTACCTGTTAAAAGTGGCAATACTAACAATAAAATAAGCAAAATAACAGAAGCTATTCGATTCAAGCAGTGATCTTTCCAAATAAGCCACGTGGGCGTACTGCCAAAATTATTAACATTGGTAAAAATAAAATGATGTAAGCCAAATCTGGAAATAGCGCTTGGCCAAAGCTATAAATAAATCCTATAAGAAAACTACCAATAAAAGCCCCCAGCAAGCTACCCAACCCACCTAGGATAACTACTACTAAAGCGATTGGCAGCATATCGGCATCCAACCCTGGATACACAGAAAGAATGGGCGCGGCGACGATTCCACCAACTCCTGCTAGAGCAGCACCCAAACAAAATACAATTGAAAATAATTTTGTAGCTGGTACACCAATGCCTTGGGCCATTTGTCGATCATCAACACTGGCACGAATCATGACACCAAGTTTTGTTTTTTCGAGTAATAGCCACAAACCAATAGCAACGAAAATACTAAAAAATACTACAGCAATACGGTATAGCGGAAATGTCTGGCCAAAGATCTGAACCCCCCCAGCCAAAAAGCTTGGGGCAGCAACTGGCCGAGGATCTCCACCCCAAAACCACAAGCTGCAGTCAGCAATTACAAAAGCAATTCCTAAAGTGGCTAAAACTTGAGACAAGCTATTTCCAGCAAGGCGACGCAATATGATGCGCTCGACTATACAACCCAAAAGACCAATTGCTATAGCTGCCGCAAAAATAGCTAAAAAGAAAGAATAACCCGCATCTATAACACTTAACCCTACATAAGCACCCAACATAAAATAAGCGCCATGAGAGAGGTTGGCAATACGCATTAACCCAAATATTAACGAAAAGCCTGCCGCTAAGGTGAAAAGAACTCCCCCTAGGGCTAGGCTATTGAGGCTTTGTATTAGCCAAAAAGACATGCGAGACGAATTTAGTTTTCTAAATTGTTGGCAGGCGGGTAATCTCTAGAGTAAACAGGATTAGATAAGAAGTCTTTAGTTTTATATGTCCAGAACTGGCTTACTGCTGGATACGTTTTAATCACAACGTTACTGAGTTTGCCATCCTTTTTCTCAACCTTACGGATATAGATATCCATAATAGGATTACCTAATGCATCCAATGTGACTTTGCCTCTGGGGTCATTTGGTAATTGAACAGCACGCAATGCAGCCATAAAAGCATTCTTATCTTCGATGTTTCCCTTTACATCCTTAAGAGCTTGTTCGAGCATTAATGCTGCACCATAGGCGCCCATAGAATAGTAACCAGGATCCTTTTTATAAACGGCATTGTAATCTTTTACAAACTTAGCATTTGCCGCATTATTTAAACTTGCGGAATACCAGCCGGTAGAAATAATTCCAAGAGCATCGTCACCAATAAATGGAAGAATACCTTCATCAACAGTTGTCATCGCACCTAATAAAGGAATCTTTCCTTTCAGTCCATATTCACTATATTGCTTTACAAACTTCACACCATTACCACCAGCAAAAGCTGCAAATACTGCATCAACGTTGGGCTTAATTTGACCGATATATGTACCATAATCAGCAACATTTAATGGAGACCAAAGCTTTTGCACCACTTTGCCGCCATTTTCTTCGAAAGCTCTTTGAAAGCCGGCTGCTATTTCATGGCCAAAGGCAAAGTCATCAGCAATGATTGCAATTCGTTTATATTTGAGATCTTTTGCTGCATACTCTCCAAGTGCATGACTTGGTTGGGCCGAACTTCCAACACCTCGAACAAACCATGGGTTAGCTTTGCGCTGCGTTAAATCCTCAGCTCCAGCTGATGGAGAGATGACTGGAATGCCCACCTTTTTAATATAGTCATCAACAGCCAGCGCCTCAAATGCAGCTAATGGTCCAATAATCACTTGTGCTTTATCTTTTTCAACAAGCTCTTGCATCTTTGTTTTAGTAATCGCTGGCTGGCCAGAGGTGTCGGCCACAAAAAGTTCAATTTTTCTACCAGCAATCGTATTATTTCGCTCTTTCATAAAAAGATTGATGCCCTCTTCCATCTGTTTTCCGCCAGCGGCGAGCGCCCCAGATTTAATAGTGAGGAATCCCACTCGAATTGGTGGCTTTTCAGCCGCATAGCTTGCTGGTGTCATTAGAGTACTCACCAAAACAAGTGCACTTGTTTTTAAAAGTAATTTTTTAAGCATATCTGTTTCCTTACGGTATTTTTAATAGTCTTTTAAGGCTTAGTTGATATATTACAATAAATTTAAATTAATTTAGTATTTTGTAAAAATAATTATTTTTTTAATATAATCATTGATTTATAAAGATTAATATACCCATAAATTTATCTTGTGATATATTACAACGCACATTTAATCATCATCTAAGATCTCTTAATCCATGGCAAGCACCTCAGCAGAAACTATTGAAACTGACGGTCGATTACTTCGAGAAAGAGTTTATGAGCAGTTGCGCTATGACATCTTGAGCTGCGAACTCATGCCTGGAGCAGAGATACGTGAAGCAGAATTGGCAGTCCGCTTTGAGGTGAGTAAATCCCCGGTACGCGATGCTCTTATTAGCTTGGAGCGCGAGGGTTTAGTAATCACTATTCCTCGCCAAGGTTATCGTGTTTCACCTGTCTCTATATCAGACATGCTCGATATGTTTCACTTGCGCGCTGCACTCGAGCGAGCCAACATTGAAAGAATTATTCGCAATGCAAGTGATGAGCAACTTCAAGCACTGAACCAATTCAAAAGTTTTCATCAAGACGAATGGCCAGATGGTTTTATCGGCTACAACCAAAAATTTCATCGTCTGCTTGCAGAACTAGGTGGTAATCCACGAATGCGTGATCAGCTTATCGATCTCATTGATCTTATGAAGAGAGCCGTACAGATTAGTGTTAATAATATGAATCATGGCAAACCTGAAGCCTTAGTAGCCGAGCATCGTGAAATTATCGAAGCTATTCAATCCAGATCTATCAAAACTGCTCAGCGCTTAGCAGAGCAACATGTACTTACTGCAGGTAAGCGAGTAAGTAACGCCGTATCACGCGGAATGATTGTCAGTTAATTTAATTAATTATTAATAAGGATCCTCATGTCAACATCTAACAAGCAAGTGCCTATTCGTGGGCTTTTCATCGATGGCAAAGAGGTGCCAGCCTCTCAACCAGATTTATTAGATGTATTAAATCCTGCAACCGGTGAAATACTTGCTCAAATTTCACATGCTACAGATGCGGATGTTGATAAGGCTGTTAAAAGCTCTGCAATAGCATTTGCTAGTCCCGAGTGGAGCTCCATGTCTAACCGTACTAGGGCAAAACTCATTAATAAACTAGCTGATGCTTTCGAAGCTAATTTAGAAGAAATATATACTTTAGAAACAGCCAACAACGGCCGCTCATTAAATGAGACACGTGCACAAGTTTCACGTCTGCCTGATTTTTTTCGTTACAACGCAGGTCTAGCAATCGCGCGTCGGGATTCCGTGATACCGGTAGATGGTAACTACCTCAACTACACCATACGGACACCAATCGGGGTCGTAGGTAATTCCACACCATTTAATCATCCTTTAATGATTATGGTTAAAAGCTTAGCTCCTACATTAGCATCTGGCTGCACCACAGTAGTTAAGCCATCTGAATACACTCCTTTGACTACTCTTCGTCTTGCTCAACTTTTTATTGAGGCGGGCTTACCACCTGGGGTATTTAACGTTATCACTGGACTTGGACCTACTACAGGTAAGGCGCTGGCTGAACATCCTGGTTTAGCAAAATGGGTTCTCACAGGCGGTACAGAGGCCGGACGTATCACCGGCTCTTTAGCAGGTCATAATTTTGCCCACCAAACATTAGAGCTTGGTGGCAAAACTCCTGTTCTTGTATTTGATGACTTTAACGTTGATCAGGCAGTGAACTATGCTGCTTTTGGTGCCTTTATTGGCGCGGGTCAAACCTGTATTTGCGGTAGCCGTCAAATTGTTCAGGCAAGCATTTATGACGAGTTTGTGGAAAAGTTAGCAGCTAAAGCTAAATCCATTCGCATTGGTAACCCAATTGATCCAACCATACAACTAGGGCCTGTTGTCTCCGCTCGTCAACAACAACGTGTCCTGAAATATATCGACATTGGCTTAAATGAGGATAAGGCACGTTTAGTTTCTGGGGGTAAAGTACCAACTGATCCTAATTTGGCCAATGGATTCTTTGTAGAACCTACTGTTTTTGCTGATGTCACAAGAAAAATGCGTATTTTCCAAGAAGAAGTTTTTGGACCATTTGTATCTGTTACTAAATTTACAACTGAACAGGAAGGTCTTGAATTGGCAAATGATTCCCCATTTGGCCTTGCTGGAGCAATCCGAACAAATGATGTAACTAGAGCTCACCGAGTTGCTGCAAAACTCAAATGTGGCATCGTTTGGGTGAACGACCATCACCGCTTAGATCCTGCTTCTCCCTGGGGCGGCATTAAAGACTCCGGCATTGGTCGTGAGTGTGGAACAGAATCATTTGATCAGCATTTTGAAACCAAGAGCGTAATGATCCGTATGGATGATTCACCATTTGATTGGTACAAAGATACTGCAAGCCAACCACGTCTTAACTAATCACGCATCTTATTTAAAGATCAAAAGGAACACACTGAAATGGCAAATAAAACATTGACTATTGGCAGTAAAAAATTGAGTTTAGACATTTCTGGCTCTGGAAAACCCATTGTTTTATTTCATTCACTTTTGGCTGATAGTAGCTCATTCGCACCTCTTGTGGAAGACTTAGTCAAAACTCATCAAGTTATATGCCTTAACCTTCCCGGTTTTGAAGGCTCTGATTTTGTTGGTGGCGATCTTAATACGATTGCCGACCATATTGCCCAAGGCATTAATTCCCTAGAACTTTCTGATAAACCAATTTTCCTTGGTAATGGTTATGGCGGCTTTATCGCTCTCATCACTAGCATTCGCCATCCAAAAATTGCCTCACGTCTGGTTTTAGCTGATTGCGGAGTGATGTTCTCCGAACCGGGTCGTGCCGCTTTTAGGGGTATGTCCGCAGCAGCCAAAGAAAAAGGTTTAGAGGCAATCGCAGATGTTGCCATGCGCCGGTTATTTGCACCTGAATTCCAAGAAAAGAATCCTAGCTTAGTTGCAGACAGAAAAAAAAGGTTTTTGGCACTCAATACTGATACATTTCACGGCGCCTGTGCTGCCCTTGCTAGTCTCGATATTAGAGATCAACTCTCTAAAGTTACTCAACCAGTACTAGTTCTAGTTGGAGAGCTTGATGAAGCAACACCTTCAGCCATGTCTGTAGAGCTCCAAGCTGGATTGCCAAATGCGACTTTGAATATTTTACCTGGCTTGGCGCATGTGCCTCAATTACAGGCTCCATCGATCTTCATGAACGCTATTCGCCAGTTTATTCAAGCCTAATATGAGCGTCACCCTCTATGGATACTGGAGATCCTTAGCCGCGTATCGTGTTAGGGTTGCGCTATTGCTAAAGGACGTTCCTTTTGGAGAGGTATCCGTCAATTTAGCCGGCGGCGAACAATTTGGGAGTCCCTATAGCTCACTCAATCCGCAGTATGTAGTCCCGCTGCTAAAGCATGATGGTCATGAAATTATGCAGTCGCTAGCCATTCTTGAATATATTGATGAGATTTGGCCCAGTCCAAAACTAATTCCTAGTGCCCCCATCTATAAAGCTGAGGTTAGAGCACTGACATTAATAACCATTGCTGATACCCACCCTCTCATAATCCCAAGAGTCAGAAATTTCCTGAATGAAGAATGGGGCCTAGACGAGACAGAACAATCTAAATGGGCACAACATTGGTTTTCGACTGGTAATGAAGCAATAGAAAATACATTGCTCAAATTTGGAAAATATAAAGCCTACTCATTTGGTGATGAGGTAACGATTGCAGATATTGCACTAGCTTCACATGTAATAGGTGCAAAACTATTTAATGTGAATATGAGTAGCGCCCCGATTCTAAGTAGAATTTATGAAAACTGTATGAAAATTAATAGCTTTTCAAGTGCGCACCCTCTAAAACAACCAGGGGCACCTAAGCAAAACTAAATCATTACATCCTTCAAATTTTGACCTTAACTGCGGCTTAAAGTAATACTCAAAAGTCTGATATCAACTACAAAGTTTCGAACTTTGTGCCAAAAAATCTATTACACACTTCACTGCACACTGCTTTTTATTTTTTGTAAGCCATTGAATTTATTGGGATTTTAGATATAATTACATTCTTTTAATCCGCTTCTAAGTGGTCTAAGATTTTTTTGGCAGATCAGCAAACTTATTTTATTATGTGCTTTTCTCAGTACTATATTTAATAAAAAATTTCATCTTATTACATTCTTTTTATGGAGATTAAATGAAGTATTTAAAAGTTTGGTTTACTATTTTTAGCACCCTTTTTGCTCTAAATACATTAGCCCAGAATTACTTTGAGGGTGGTGACGATAAATACAAACCTCTACTTGGTCAAGAAGGTAAAGATGTCATCTGGATGCCAACTAGCAATGAGTTACTTGCTATTATGCTGAAGACTGCCAAAGTGACTCCCAACGATTTAGTCTATGACCTTGGCTCAGGTGATGGCAGAATTGCGATTGCAGCTGCGAAAGACTTTGGCGCGCGCGCTATTGGAATCGAGTTTAATCCACAAATGGCGGCATTGGCCCAACGCAATGCAGATCGCTCTGGTGTTGGTGATCGTGTGAAGATTATTAATGGCGATATTTTTGTAGAAGATTTTAGTAAGGCGACTGTAGTAACAATGTATTTATTACCCGATCTGAATATCTCCTTGCGCCCTACTATATTAAAGATGAAGCCTGGTACGCGAGTAACATCGCACGCATTTAATATGGGAGATTGGGAGCCTGATATTGAAATCGATAGCCCTACTAAAGCATTCTTCTGGGTTGTTCCCGCTCAAGTCGACGGAGAATGGGTAATTTCAGGAATGGAGCCCAAAAGTAGAGCGGTCCTAAAGCTGTCTCAACATTATCAAAAAATTGGCGGTACTCTTCAAATTGGCAGTAACTCGCAACCCATTCTGAATCCTAAATTAGATGGAGCAACGCTAAGTTTCTCCTATATTGACCGAAGTAAGATTCCTCATTTTGTTAAATTGGCTGTAAATAATAATGAGATTAATGGCATTGATAAGAGTACAGGCTACTACGATATAGAAATTACTGGTAAGCGCCGTTAATCTTTCTTTGCATGCCAGCTAACTATTTAGAGACTTCGCCCCAACGCTTACTCAGCCCCCTAGGGGCTGTTGCTATTATTGTGGGCATCGTCATTGGTGCTGGTATTTTTAAAACCCCATCC
>Ga0194050_1000854_pt1 | contig 10617 bp, 5 predicted proteins | sample SepL2310m_MetaG_FD_148657 | JGI IMG/M metagenome (GOLD analysis project Ga0194050, IMG submission 148657) | Anoxic zone freshwater microbial communities from boreal shield lake in IISD Experimental Lakes Area, Ontario, Canada - Sep2016-L239-10m | ecosystem: Environmental > Aquatic > Freshwater >...
AAAACCGTGCGTGCTTCTTTCTCAAGATTTACCCAGTCTGGTTTATCTCCTAATATCTTGTCAAGGAATTGTGCGCCGTTATTGTAACAACGCATCCATAGGTAGGGTCCCCAGTTCAAACGCATAACATCAAGGTTGCCTTCGCTGGGAACCCCATCGGATGAAGAGTTGACTACTGCTGAATTGCCTAAGATGATTGCAATTTGCCCTGGGTTTGCAGCCCCACCTCCTGCGAGCCCTGCTTGTTGATCATCCGAAGTGGGGAAGATCAAAGGGCGCTTTGCAGGGGCGATCCCGTTTTCAAGTGCAACATCGAGAGATAATAATCCCAAGGGTTCATCTGCATCAACAATGGTGGGAAGTTGCAGCCAGGCAAGTTGTTGGTAGAGTGGGTTTTCAAGTGCGAGGAGCATTTCTTTGCGCCATGCTTTTGTGCGTAGATCCATGATACCCGTGGAGGCAGCGCAGGAAACGCTGGTGCGGTCGAAAACTCCAGTTAGGTAGCCTGCTGCAAGGCTGCCATGCGACAAAATGCGAGTGGTGCGTTTCCAATCTTCGGGTGAAAGCTGGGTTTCATCTTTTACCAGATGGCTTAAACTGTAGCGGATTGCCCATGGACCACCCGTGTACTCTTTCGCTTTTTGTTGTCCGCCCAAGCGCTTTAAACCAACTTCGTTAAAGTGTGCCAGAGAATGATCATTCCAGCAGATGGCTCTACGAACTTGGAGTAGATCGCGGTCGATTCTTCCTGAGGTATGGTGCGTTGCGGAAATTCCCCCTGCGATCCAATCTTGCAATCTTCCTAATTCTTTAAGTCGGTTAGCGATAGCACGGGTGATACTTCGTGCCTGGCCTTCGAGTTGCATAAGGTTAAGTTCTGCGACGCCGTTGGCTGTCCAGAGATCGGTTGGGATGCGGGCTTCTGCAAGGGTATTGCCTTCGAGATCGAATGCAAGGCATTTGACTGCGCCGGTGCTGAAGTCCCATCCCGTAATGATTGCGTTTTCCGGTACACATCGGATTGGTTCAGTCACTGTAAACTCCTTATCAAAATAGTAATGCCGACAATAAGAAGTAGATTCTTACATGGAAAGCGAGTTGGCTCAAGTATTTGTATTGCTGAAAATCGGAATAGGTGAAATTTACAAGAGTTAGACTGAGCCACGGAAGGAAGCAGATGCATAGCCACGGACGAACACGGAAAAACACGGAATCAATACACATCTTTTGATTTGGGTTGGTGAATGACTTCACAGCCCATGGACTGCGTTCCATGGGTTGCTTGTTTTTGAATGATGCGAGTTAAAAAGACAGCCCCACCCAGCGCAGTGGATGGGCTTTAGGGCATTGAGAAGAGGGTTGGAAGTTGGGGGAAAAAGAAAGTAATTGAAAAGAGAAAGTTGTGGGGTGAGCACCAGCGGATTGACATCCGCCACTCAATAAGAAAGGTGGGCATAGGGCAGCGAAGGCGTGGAGTTAAGAATCTTTTGACACTAGGGGTTAGGGTCGTTCATTTTGCCAAGCTGGCGTAGCAGTTCAAGTTTAGCAGCGGTGAAGACTGCATTGGCATCGCCTTCGACTTTTACATCTGGAGAAAGGCCGCGTTCAAAGGTTTGGCCGGTGGGAAGTCGAAGCTTTGCAACGGTTAACTGGACACCGCCGGGAAGTTTATCCCAAGGGGCTTTATCAATCGGAATCAGGCACTGAACAGAACCCTTCCCGCGAGTGCGATTGCCAACGATCTTGGCTTTTCCATTAAGTTGCAGAGCGCCTGCAAGAATCTCGGCACTGCTTGCGGTATCTTCATCAACCATGATAACGGTGGGAAGTAGAAAAGGATTTTGCCCGTTCGAAGTGAAAGACTTGTTAAATTCTTTAACCTGCCCTTCAGCATGAACAATGGTGCCGCCTTCAAGAAAAAGATCTGCAGAGCTAAGGGCGGATTTAAAAGCACCGCCCGGGTTCCCCCGAAGATCGAGAAGAAGGCCACGGATACCAAGAGTTTGCAAACGAGCTAAAGCTTCGCGGAATTCATTGGTGGTGGAACCTCTAAAAGAGGAAATGCGAACAATACCAATGGGGTCGGCATTCATGGGGTTGAGCACTTCCCAATCAACGCTGGGAATGAGGAGCATTCGACTACGAAGCTTAAGGTCGGTGATGGTGCTCATGCCTTGGGGTTGAACTTGCAATTCGATTTCTTGTCCTGCTTGAATGGTGAGAAGTGCATGAGTTTGTGCGGGAGAAATCATTGCAGCGGGAATACCCTGAAGGGAAATGACCAAATCGCCTTTAAGGATACCAGCTTCTTCAGCGGTGCTGCCTGGGATGATTCGAGAAACTTCATAGTAAGAGCCGGAAGGCACCAAAGATAAACCAATGCCAGATTGCCTACCTGCAGAAGCAGAGTCGATTGCAACTTTTTGGGAAGGGGTGAATAAAAGGGTGAATTGATCAAGCCCATGGCATGCGCCATGAGCACATTCAAGGATGATAAGGTTACAGGCGCGGGTGGTGTTTTCAGACCAGCCGGAGTTACGCACTTCGCCTGCTAATTCGATAAGAGTTTCGCGTAATTCAGCAAGGTTTTGAATAGGCTGCTTGCGGAGTTGTAGGATGCGTTGCTCGATAGCTTTTGCAGCTTCAGGGTTTAGGGTTCCCAGAATTGGAGTTAAGAGTTTAGGTGTTTTAAGCAGAAGAAGAACCTCTTCAGTTGCATACTGAAAAAGGATTTCAGGGCGGGCACGATCTGCTTCAACATAGTTTGAGCCCAGCACCTCTGCAATATAAATGCAAAGGTCGATCACTTGGCTAGGGCGAAGAGCGACCACGATTTTTCGGTATTGTTCATCTTGAAGGCGGACCTGCTGTTGTTGAATTCTGCTGATGCGATTAAAGGAATCCCTAGCTTCCAGATCATCTCTATTTTTACGAAGGTATTCCGCATAGAAGTTGGCAGCACGAGAATAGGCACCAGATGCTTCGCTTTTTCGAGCTTTTTCCAACAGGCGGAGATCTTCTTCTGAATCAAAGGCAAAAAGTGAAGTTGAAGTAAAAAGGGTGCCAACCAATGCAAGTATCATTGGGATCAGAGGTAAACGGAGGTTCATGCAAAATCTCCGTCAAGTAGGAAAAAAGCACATCCGATTTATAAAAACCCAGACTCTTCAAACCAAGGCGATAACCAAGTATAATCGTTCCAAGCGTAAAGGTCAAACCTGACACTCGCTTTTTAACTCATATATTAGACGAGGTCAGTGGTTGTTTAGTTTCATAAATACTGAAAATACTTTGAAAGCCGGGCTCTCCCGAATCAACCAATATGGATGCTGAGCGCAAAGAAATTCTGAAGAACTCAGAAACCATCGTGATCAAGGTTGGAACCAATGTTTTAACCAGAGCCGATGGCACCCTCGAGCCCAACCAAGTTCACAGCCTTGCAGACCAGATTTTCAGACTGAAACAAGCAGGGAAAAAAGTCGCACTTGTTAGTTCAGGCGCCATCGGTGCGGGCATGGGCCGCCTTGGCCTTAAACAACGCCCCACCGACCTCAGGCATCTTCAAGCCTGCGCTGCAGTTGGCCAATCCTTCTTAATGCGTGCCTACGAAGATTCCCTTGCACGCTATGGCATCCCCACCGCACAGATACTTCTTACCGCAGGCGATTTTGACAATCGCACCCGATATCTCAATGTGCGTAATACCATCCTTACTTTGTTTGAATCCAACTGCCTGCCCATCATTAATGAAAACGACACTATCAGTGTTGCAGAAATCCGCTTTGGCGATAACGATACCCTCGCTGCACTGGTCACCAATTTAATTCAGGCACCGCTACTTATACTTCTCACCGTGGTTGATGGCTTATATTCTGCAGATCCTAACATTGACCCCACCGCCTCTTTGGTTCACACGGTTAAACAAATCAACAAGGATGTTCTTGAAAAGGCAGGGGTGACGAAAAGCAGCCTCGGTTCTGGTGGCATGAAAAGCAAACTCAAAGCTGCAAGACTTGCAACCATGGCGGGCGAATCAGTAATCATGGCGAATGGATCCATCCCCGGAGTACTTGACAGCATCTTTGCGGGGGAACTGGTAGGCACTTTGTTTCTTGCAGCAGAACAAAACATGACCGCCTGGAAGCGCTGGCTGGGATGGGCCGCCCGCCCGCAAGGAAAAATTATCCTCGATGCTGGGGCACTTGTTGCACTTTCTTCCAAGGGCAAAAGCCTGCTGCCCATAGGCGTTGCAGGCGTAAGTGGCACCTTCCATAAAGGTGCGGTCGTCTCGCTTTGTAATCTGGAAGGCGAAGAGTTTGGCAGGGGGCTTTCAAATTATTCCGCCACGGATATCGCAAAAATCGCAGGGAAAAAGTCCGACAAAATCATCGAACTTCTAGGCATCCTTCCTTACGAAGAAGTAATCCACCGCGACAATCTGGTGATCATCGACAACCCTTAATATTTGCCATCCGAAACTTCAAACTTGGTGGGCTTGCCCAAACTTCTGCCATTATTTTTAAGCCACTGCGCTGTCCACTTGATCACCGTTGAAATAGGCGTTGCAGGTTCGCCCAGCAACCGATTTAACTTGCTACTGTTGGTAAGCAAAGCCCCATTCTTTTCAACACCCGAAAACTGCGGAGCTATTTTAAGATGATCTCCAAACTCAAGTGCGATCTTTTTTACGGATAACAACGGCCCGCTGAGATTATAAACATTAGCAGGGCTTTGCACATGCGGTAGCAGCCTTAACACCGCTTCGTTCGCATCACCCTGCCAGATGCAGTTCAAATACCCCATCTGAAGATCAATTGGCTCGCCCTCCATAACTTTCCTACCAATATCCATCAGCACCCCATACACCATATCCACCGCATAATTAAGCCTAACGATTGCAATCTTTACCCCCTGATGAGTTGCAAAATATTGCAGCACCCTTTCTCTACCAATGGCTGCAGCAGAGTATTCCCCTGTTGCGATCAATGCATCATCTTCGTTGGAACCACCAGAATCCAAAGGCACAACAGGGTAGACATTACCTGTTGATAGGGCAACGATGCTTGATCCCCGAAAGCGTTTGCACACCGAGGCACTTGCAAGGCAATTGACCGCCCAGGTTTCTGAAGGGTCAACCGAGGTTCCAAACTTCTTGCCCGCAAGAGATACTACAAAATCAGCATCGGGTAATTCTTTGACATCCCCATCATCCAAAAGATCTGCAGAGATGGTTGAGATATTGCGAGCTTGAAGCCATTCTTTTTGTGCGGGATCTGAAAAGCGACTGACTGCAATAATCTTTAGCTTAGAGCCTGAAGCTGCAACCGCCCGGGCTGCCAAAACCGCAAGCGTTGGGCCCATCTTGCCCCCCGCCCCGACTATCATCAGCGTGCCTGCCATCCCTTTCATCTGCCTAATCAAGGCATCTGATGGGGTGGTCAAGGCGGTTTCCCGTTCTGCTTCTGTTAAAATAACATCGTGTGGCATACTATTATCCAATCTAAATAAGATGTAATCTTTAAGTGTCTAGTGTAAAATAAAAGTTTACAAGCTGCTAGTCTTTGGTGCTGCATGACGAAATACCCTAAGAAAACTAATTGCCCTGCTTGCGGGGTACGCATCAGGCTTAAGTATCCGCAGCAAGCGCATTACCATGAATGCACTTGTGGCGAATGGTTTTTTTACGAACCGATCAAAGAAGATGTTGACCCCCAAACCACTCGGCTGGGTTCCACCCCTAAAAGCATTACTCCCCGAGTTACCAAGCTTGCAGGCTTGCCCCCTGTAAATACCACCGCGCCCAAGGTTACCATTTTCAAGGATCATGAACCGCCGGTACAGGTAAATACCACTCTCAACCTAAACGAGCCCGAAACAGAAAATGGCGAGACAAGCATTCTGCCCTCTGATGAAACGATCAACTTAAGCGCAACAACCCCTGTGAATATAACGCCAACTCATCAGGGAGCCAAAAGTTCATCTATTGCGCCCCTCTTGATAACTTCTGGTTTATTTGTGCTCGTAATGCTTGGGCTGACTGCAGCTTGGCTATTTATCGATGTTGCAAAACTGGAAACCGAAGAGAAGAAGCGCAACTACGCTCAAGAGCAGCTTCAAGATAAAAACTTTCTGCTGGCTTCCGTGAAGTTTGAAGAACTAGCTTCGCTTCATCCCCAAAGTGCATGGCATCAAGAATATTTATTATTAGAGAAGGTTGCATCTCTAAGAAACGGGTTGGAATCAGAATCGCACAATCCTTCTGAGACTTTTGAAAAGCTTCGTGCTAAACCGCTGACAACTTCAGAGCATTCGCCTTTTGCGTGGATTCAATACCTGGGGTTGATGCAAGCGCTGTTGGAAAAATCGGTTTTAGATCCCACACTTTTAGACTGGGTGGAAGTTGAAGCATACAACGTGAAAAAGAAACTTCCGAAAGATGAAGGCGAGACTGAAGCAGTATTGGCTTTGATAGCAGAAAAAAGAAGCGCACTGGCCAAACAAAAACTTGAAGAGCAGGAAAAAGCAAGCTTCCTTGCACGACTGAAACAGTTAGAGGCCCAGCCCGCCCACTTAGTTTTTCAATCCATTCAAGATTTCATGGAACAAGAACTATTGCAAAATCCAAAGTCCAACAACATCTCCGATTGTAAGATCGCACTCGACAATTCAAAAAACAGACACCTTCGCTCCATTGTTTACGAAAAAAACAACCTCCAAGAAACGCAGTCGCAACCCGCTCAAAAATCTCTCCAAGGTTGGAAATACTTCCAACATGCTGAACAATTCCTACGAACTCCCAACTGGAGCCCGGAACTTCAAACTCCTATTTTAACCGTTAATCAAGGCATCCTTTATGCCTTTGATCGAACCCGGGGAAATGTGCTTTGGGTCAAAAGGCTTGGTGGCGATGTTCAATCTTCTCCCCTTGTATTCTCTGCCAATCAAGGTGCAGAACCCACGCTCATCACTCTAGAAGATAATGGCATAAGCCTATCTGCCCTTGATAAATCAGGCAGTACCCTTTGGAAAACGAGCCTGGGTGGCACATGCCTTGCGGGGATCACCCTATGGCACAACACTGCTTTGATACCATGTCTCGAAGGCTTTCTGGTTGAAGTGGAATTGGCAGGCGGGAATATCCTTGGGCGCTGGAATCTAGGCCAATCCCTACTTCAGCCCATTTGTATACCGCATGACTCCAGCTTCGGTTTCATTCCCGCAGACCCAGGTAACATTCTCTGCCTTGATTTTGCAACAAAAAAGTGCACAGGTATCATTGCCTCAAACCATGCTTTAGGTACCCTAATATCTTCTCCCATACCTGTCTTTTTAAACAATCAAAAAGAACCAAGCCATATTCTTCTCAGCAGCGAAGAACCTGGGCCCATCACAAAACTTCGGGTTTTCCCACTTCCAACAACTCAAAATAATTACATCAATGAGCCTATGTACTCTTTAAGTTTTCGAGGGGGAATAATTCCCGCACCCGTGCCCTATCAAAACAGACTTGCCATTCTTGATCAAACGCAACATCTCTCATTTTTCGCCTGGAACGAAGAAGTTGCAAAGCCGCCCCTCATTCCTTTCTTCGATGAGAAAAACCAAAATAAACCCCTTGCCACTCTGTTTGAATCGCTCAAGCAAAAACAAGGCTCTTCACAAGTGCTTGCCTTCGATGAAACCGAAGCCGATATTCTTTATAATGGCAACTTTTGCAAGCTTCTTTTCGCCTGGAATCTGCGCGATGGGCTTAAACTTGCGAGTTCAAAACCGCCTTTTCATCATACAGGGGCTCTATTATCAAAACCCACTCTGGTTGAAGATCCGGCCCTTTCCAGAAACGCCTGGGCCATCACCGGGAAACTTCCGAACAATTCCACCATCTCCCAATTGATCGACTCAGAAAAAAACAAACTACTCTGGAAGACCCTGATTTCCCCTCTTTTTATAGCTCCTCCTCTAACCTTTACTTTAACACCAGAAAAAAACTTCTTTCTTCTTGCAGACACTGCGGGCAATCTTTTCCTTGCAAAAAACAATCCTCAGGCAACTCTTGCTAACCAACCAAACTGGGCCGAGGGCGCCTTCTGCATAGCCAGAAACCCTAATGCCGATTCGCCTTCCTTGTCCCATCTTTTACCGTTGGATGATAAAAAATCAGCTCTACAAATCTTTCAAGATACTATTTCAAATAAGGTGGTTCTCAAACTCATCACCTTCGATAATGAATCTCAAAATATTAAATTATTCGATATCCCTGAAATAAGTCACGCTTTTGCAGGGATTCCAAAAACACTGGGTAACCAGATTCTCATTCCCTTATCCAATGGCAGCATCGCACGCATCTGGCTTAAAGATAACAAGCCAATATTATCCACCGGCCCTACTTGGAAATCTTCTGAGGCAGCCAAAAACACTCAATGCAAAATCGCGATCTTGGATAACAACACTTTCTGCTTTTCGGATGGCACTAATGGCACATCTTTTTTCCGCTGGAACAACATCCCTGATGCCACCTTCGAAAAAATCAAGGCGCCGCAAAACTTCGTCCCCGCACAATGCTTTTCCCTCGAGTCCATACCCACAGAAAAAAGTACACTTGGAATCTTTCTCGATCCTCAGGGACAACTCCTCTCATTTGAAGCCAAGCCTGATGGCTCACTCCAAAAATTGAACACAATTGATTTAAAGTTGACACCGAAAGCAAGCTGGATTGTTCAAGGCGCCAACCACCCCCTCCGTTATGCAATTGCTTCAAATGCTCGAAGATTTGTCTGGATTAATTTAACTGGAGAAAAAACGCTTTGGGATATACCGCTTGCCTCTGCTCCACTTGTAAAACCCTTTGTAATCAATCAAAAAATACTACTCTTTCTCGAATCGGGCGACACTCTTCTTCTCGACGAAGCCACAGGCAAGGTTTTAAAAACGGGATTCAATCTCCCCGAAGGATTGTTCCCCTCTACTACCCCGTATCAAGGCGCAGACGGTTCTATTTTTATCCCGTTCACGGATGGCACCGTTTTGCAAACTACTTTGAAAGAACTCACCAACGATTCTTGAAATGTTTTGATTCAGCTAGTAGATAATGCCAAGTGGGTAAATATCTTTCAGAGCCGGATGCGTCAGCGACGGTTGCTATCAGAGCCCCTTCGGCAAGCTCAGGGACCCTTTTTCTTCATCGAACGAATACGATGTTAATCACGCTGGTGGGCAGGAAATGAAAAGCTAAAAAGAAGCATAGCCACGGATTAACACGGAATTACACGGAAAAGAACAAGAAAAGAGTCCCTGAGCTTGTCGAACGAATACGATGTTAATGCCCTGTGCTAGAACTATTATCTTAACGGATTCCCAGTTTTTTGCCTCTTCGCGGTAAGAATGCTTTGATTCTTTTAAAAACCTTCACCGCAAAGTACGCAAAGGAAGACAAGTTATGCAACCGTCGCTCACGCTTCCGGCTCTGATTGATATTTTCCGTGTAATTCCGTGTTAATCCGTGGCTAAAATGCCATTTTCTTTTCAGTGTTCTTTTGTAGAGAAATGGCATTCACCAGCGGATTAACATCCGCCGCTCATTGGGAGAGAGTCTAATTCCGTCGCTTACACTTCTGGCTTATTCTGATGGGTTTTGTTTTTAAAGTGGTCATACTTAAAATCAAATCAGTCGTTATCTTTTTTCAGGTCGAGGGCACGGACTGTAATTCAAACACAGGCCCATACTTTAGAGCTTCCTCAATCCGCTCGTAACGCAACAACTCTCTAACCCTGTCAAGTTTTCTAGCGTCTTCAACGGTGAGATAAGGCGCCCAACCGGTATCATCGTCAATCAATTCCACTGCAACTTCTGCAGCATACCTGCCTACATGGATCAATTTGGTCTTTTTGAGTGTGATCATTTTTTTAACCTTTGTCTGCCATGCCTACAGAAGCACTTTAGTTAAATGATAACCTCTGGTCGGTAATGCACCAACCCCTAAAGGATGATTCTTAAGACAAAGAATTTGCCTTTTTAAAGGACTAGTCGTTATCTTTTTTCAGGTCGAGGGCACGGGCGCCCATGCGTGCCATGAACTTTAACTTCTGCCTGCCGGAAAGCTCTTTGGTGTAGCGATCCTTGACCGCATCAATCCAGCGTACCGGTCTTTGACCATAATCCGTAATAACCCGAGTCAACACAGGCCCCTTTTTATCCAATGCAATCTGAATCGATGCTTCGAGATTATCGCCCGGTTTTATTTCGTGGTAATCCACGCCAAAGCCCTTTGCCAAAGCCTCATAATTCATGCGTGCAAGAATAGTTGCAGTGGTGCGCAAGTACGCCTGCTTCTGCAGTTTTTGCATGTAATGGTAAGTCTGATCATCAAGCACGAAAAACTTCACGGGTAGACATTCTCGTGCCGTTGTCGAGATTTCCATCGCACTCATTAAGAAACATCCATCGCCCGTAATGGTAACTACTTGCCTGTTTGGAAAAGCTTTCTGGCCACCAATGGATGCGGGAATAGACCAACCCATCGCTTGATTATCGGTTGGGTTGAAATAGTGTCTGGGCCTGCGTGTGGTAAACGCCTCTGCTGCCCAATGTTCGCTCAAGGTAACATCAACATAAGTTTT
>Ga0194050_1000860_pt1 | contig 10573 bp, 10 predicted proteins | sample SepL2310m_MetaG_FD_148657 | JGI IMG/M metagenome (GOLD analysis project Ga0194050, IMG submission 148657) | Anoxic zone freshwater microbial communities from boreal shield lake in IISD Experimental Lakes Area, Ontario, Canada - Sep2016-L239-10m | ecosystem: Environmental > Aquatic > Freshwater >...
ACTTGACCTGACCATAAGTGCCCCCACCGACAACCTCATGGAACATACTCACCAGACCTGGCCATCGACGTCGGAGCTGAGCAAAGGAACACCATGAGGATCGCTGCTTTCATCACCGGACTCGGCATCACGGCGCTGGTGCTTTCCGGCTGCGGGGGCACTACCAAGTCGGACACGACCACCGTCACCGAGACCGTCTCCACCTCGGCGACGCCCAGCACGTCAGCGTCGGCAAGTGCGTCAGCCTCGCCCGGTGCCGCGGCGAGCCCCGGTCTGGCCCAGCCTCCCGCCGGGGCCAGCCAACTGGAGACCGAATCCGACGACGGTGTGGTGTTCGCGCGGTACTCCCTCGACGGCCAGCAGCCCCAGCAGGTGGTCGACTATTACACCGGCATCTGGCAGGGCGAGGGGTACACCGTCACCAGTTCCGGCGGCGGAGGCGGCGGTTACGGGCAGTACGGCGGTTCCGGCGCGGGTGCGACGGGATCCAAGCCGGGTGCCTTCGTGGCGGTCAACGCCGGCGGCCAGACCGGGCAGACAACCTACTTCTCGGTCTGCCAGGGTTCCGACGAGCAGGCCGTCCGCAAGTGCAGCGAGGACAACAACAACAACGGTGGTAACTGACCGGGGCGCGGGTCAGCAGCTGATCGGGGCCGTCGCTGGCGGCGTTCGGTGAATCGGCCCGTTCCTGCATTGAGACGGCTCCAGCGGCCGTCAGGCCCTATGCAGCCGGAGTGACCAGGATCTTTCTGCTCTCGCCGGTCGAGAACTTCGTCAAGGCGGCCTGGTAGTCGACGACCGAGAAGATATCGCTGATGAGAGGGACCGGGTCGATCATTCCTTCGCGTAACAGGTTCGCCGACCTAGCGAAGCTGTTTTGCGGACAGACGGCGCCGATAATTCGAAGCTCGTGCTCGTATATAAGATAGGGACTGATCTCGACTCGTGCCGCCGGTGCGGCAACGCCGAACTGAAGGTACGTGCCGCCCTTCGCAAGTCGACTAATCCCGTCACTGATAGCGGCTGTTGCTCCGGTGGCATCGATCACAAGATCCCAGCCGCTTTCCGGCATCGTCTCCGAGGCATGGCTGGCAATAGACCGTGCGCCCAGGCTTCGCGCCGCTTCGAGCTTGAGCGGATTGATGTCGATCATGTCGACCCCCTCGATTCCGAATGCAGCGGCGAGCTGCAACATCATCAGGCCCATCGTGCCGGAACCGTAGATGACCGCGCATTTGCCGGCTTGGTTGCCGATCAGGTCCCAGCCATGCAGCGCACACGACAAGGGCTCGATCAGTGCCGCATGGGCAAGCTCGATTGCATCGGGAACGACTACGCAAAGATACTCGGGAACCGAAACATATTGTGCTGAAGCGCCGTTCACCGTCACACCGTAGGCGGCGTAGTTGTCGCAGAGGTTGACGCGTCCTTCGTGGCAATAGCGGCAACGCAGGCAAGGCACATTCGGGTCCGCGGCGACACGATCGCCGACACGCAGATCCTGCACATCCGCGCCGACCGCGACCACCGATCCTGCGAATTCGTGGCCAGGAATCACCGGCAGGCTTGCTCGATACACCCCTTCGAAGATCTCGATGTCCGTCCCGCAGATCCCCGAGGCGGCGACCTCGATCACAACCTCGCCGGAGCCGGGAGTCGGATCTGGTACGTCGGCGATTTCGACCCTAAGCGGGGCCGTAATGATTGCTGCCTTCATGTGGTCTCGTTTCCCTGTTCGTTGGGGTGCTATTCGCGAACAGACCCGAGCGCGAGTCCCGACAATAGGTGGCGATGTGCGAAGGCGATCAACAAAAGAATTGGAATCAAGGAGATCACACTTGAGGCCGCGATCGATGCCCAGAGAATCTGTTTGTCGGTCTGAAACGAAGCAATCGTCATCGGGATGGTGACCAAACTGTTGCCCGCCAAGACCAGGATAAAGAGAAACTCGTTCCAGACAAGGACGAAGGTGACGACCGCACAAGCGGCGAGTCCTGGGCGGGCGATCGGCAGAATAATCAACGCGAAGATTCGCAGGAAGCTCGCACCGTCCAGTTTCGCAGCCTCGTCGAGTGAGCGTGGTATTCCGTTGAATATCCGGCACATGATCAGCGTGGACAGCGGTACTTGAAAAGCCACCAGTGCCAGGATCACCCCGGCCATCGTGTCGAGTAGGTTGAGCTGCCGGTAAATGTAAAACGTCGGGATCACGATAGCGAACGACGGCACGAGCCGGGTGATCGCGAAGCCGAAAGTCAGTGTCGCAGCGCCCCTGATCCGATAGCGCGACAGTGAGTAAGCACTCATGGCTCCGAAGAGCACACACAACGCTGTGGCGATGACACTGACCTGGACGCTGTTGGTGAGCGAGGCGAGGAAAGCCCTATCGGTCAACAAGTCTCGGTAGGTGTCCAGTTGTGGGACGAAGATCCACTGGGTGGGCGAATGGTAAGCGCTCGAGTTTTCCTGGAAGGAGATCGACAGTAACCACGCCACGGGATACAGACACATCACGGCGAGGATCAATGCGACCACGAAATTTCCGGTCGCAGCGAGCGCTCTAGTAATCGGTCGCACGGGGCGTCTCCGTAGTCCAACGCCGACGTTGGCGCAAGAACGCCAATCCGATGAGGCTCATCACGGCCAGAAACATGACGACGACGATCACGGCCGCAGACGTCTGTCCGATTGCAAACTGCCTGAACCCGAATTGATAGAGATACAGATTGATCACTGAGGTTAACCGCCCAGGCCCGCCACCGGTTAGGACATACACCTCGTCGAAGAGCTGCAGAGCATCCATCGCGCGTAACACCAGCACCGCCATGAGAATCGGCCACAGTTCGGGAAGCACGATGTACCGGAATCGTTTCCATGCGCCCGCGCCATCGACCATAGCTGCTTCAATCGGCTCCTTCGGCAATCCTGCCAAACCGGCCAGGCAAAGCAGCGCAACAAACGGTGTCGTGTGCCACACCTCCAGCGCCACAACGGCCCATCGCACCGTGGACGGATCCGTCAGCCAGGCCTGCTCCGGCAGTCCGATAAGACTGAAGTAATAGTTAAGCTGGCCGAATTCCGAACTGTAGAACATTCGAAAGAAGTTGCCGATAACCACGGGCACCAACAGGTAAGGTACCAGCGACACCGCTCGAAAAGGCTTGGTGAACGAGGTCGATTGGTTCAGCCACAGCGCTATCGCAAGACCAAGGAGCATTTCGAGGATCAGTGCGGGGACGATGATCCAGGCCGTCGTCGACACCGCGGACCAGAAATCGGTGGACGACAGCACTGTCGAGTAGTTGCGAAAGCCGACACCGCGGACCGCAGTGTCGTCACCGCCGGCCAAGTTGGCGTCAGTGAAACTCAATCCGAGAGCAACCACTATCGGAACGACACGCAACCCCAACACCAGAAGCACCGCCGGTGCGAGCAGCAGCATCGGTGCGAACCGTTCGGTCGATGGCCGACGCCGTGTGACACGACGTCGGCCATCGACCTGCGGTATAACCGCGAGCGGTACAGACAATAGGGCTTAGCCCTTGGCCATCTCGGCGCTCAGACGTTCCGACGCCTGGGCCACTCCGTCGGCCATCGGAATCTGGCCACTCAGCGCATTCGACAGCGGCGGCGCCATGGCAGCCTCCCAATCGACCCAATGCTCAGTACGCGGAAAGAAAATTGATTCCTGGTAATTGGCCAGAGCGGCGCTGAAGTACGAGTACTTCTGCTGGTTGGCGGGGTCACTCAACACCGAAATGCGGTTCGTCGAGCCACCATTGGCGAGGCCGACCTGCTGCTGCTCAGGCGATGTCGCCCACGCGACGAAATCGAACGCACCCTGCTGGTGCTTCGACTTGGCTGAAATTCCCAGGCCCCATCCGCCGAGGTTGGGTGTGAGCCTGCCGGTAGGACCGGCCGGCAGCGGAGCGAAGCCAACCTTGCCCTTCACTTTTGAGGCGTCTGCGATCAGCGCGTCGGAAGTGTCGGAGAAGTTCAGCATCATGGCAGTCTTGCCTTCAGAGAACTGCGCTGCGGCGGCCGGCCAGTCTGTAGCCAGCGCGTCGCCGGGGGCCGAAGGGAGGATCTTGGCCCAGGTCTCAAGGGCCTGCACCGCCTGCGGTGAGTTCATTGCGCTGGTCTTGCCGTCGGTGGTGATCTGAGCGCCATAGGACCATGCGACACTCCAGTACTCGTCGAGCAGTGGGTCGTCGCGCTTGCCGATGAACGTGCTGCCTGCAATTCCGGTCTTGTCTTTCAATGTCTTTGCCGCGGTCACGTACTCATCCCAAGTCCTTGGGACAGAAACCCCAGCCTGCTGAAGGAGGTCGGTACGGTACGTCAGCATGTAGACCGCGCCCAACCACGGCAGCGCGTATTGATTGCCGTCAACCTTGCTCCAATCGACATAGGCCTTGATGTAGTCATCCATCTTGATCATGTCGGCAGCCTTGAACGCCATGTCGTTCAAGGACGTCAAGTAACCGCTGTTGATGTACTGCTTCATCCACGCGTAGTCCATGCCAATGACGTCGTAGTCATTCTTGCCTGAGCTGAAACTCAGCACTGTTCGTTCGCGGGTTGGGTCATAGTCAAAGAGGTCAACGTTGACCTTCAGATCGTGTGATTTGTTCCACTCGCCGGCGGCGGCTTTCAGCGCATCGCCGGGTCCACCGGATTGGGCGATGACACGTATTGAATCGCCTGTCGCGGAATTATTTCCACCAGTGGCCGTACATCCACCGAGCAACGCGGCGATAATCGCCGCGATAACCCCGATGATGAGGACACGTGTTCGTTGCTTCATCCTTCGTTCCTTTCTACTGTGAAACTCAAATGCGCCCCGCCACTTGCCGGAAGGAGCGAGCCGGTGATGTAACTACTGGCATCACTGACCAGAAATTCTGCGATTGAAGCGATTTCGCTAGGTTCGGCGACACGGCCCAGCGGCGTGGTCGACTCATATTTGGCGAAAACCTGTTGAGGGGTCATGCTACGTAGCTGGCTCTCCCAATCGAGTTCGCGTTCTTCCATGGGCGTACGCACGTACATCGGGCGCACGCCATTGATACGGATATCACGCACCGCGAGTTCTGGGGTAGCTGATTCGATCAACCCGGACACGGCGAATTTCGATGCGCAGTAAGCCGACAGGTACGGTGCGCCGCGCAGTCCGGCCATCGAGTCGATGACAGCTATCGAGCCCCCCTTGTTGATCACGGGCACAAGGGCACGCAAGCAGTTGAAAACGCCATAGGCGTTGACGTTCACCTGCAGGTGCCAGTCGTCGTCGGTAGTCTCCAGCAGCGGAGCCATGCGGGATACTCCGGCAGCCAGTATGACTGCATCGATCGGGCCGTCCAAACGTTCTACCGCCTCGACTACCGACTGGGCATCGGCGACATTCACGGGGAGGTCGCCGTGGATATCCCACGGGATCACGAACATTCCGAGGTCGGTAAGCGCCTTCTGACAGGCCGCGCCGATACCGCTCGCCGCGCCGGTCACGATGGCCGATCTCATAGTTGCCGTATCTCCCTATCCCCGTTGCGGGAATCCGCCGAAGTGCGAGCACGTCCTCGCCGCCCACGCCGAACCAGCCGCCATTGCCGCAGGCAAATCAAGTGATTGCAGGAACACTGCGATGAACCCTGCAATGAAGCTGTCACCGGCCCCAGTGGTGTCGACCACTTCCGTTCGCATTGCGTGCTGCTTGATTTCGTCTTCGCCGCGTACAAAGGCGATCGAACCGTCCGCGCCGAGTGTTACGACAGTCAGCGCTGCGCCCTTGGACAATGCGGTCTCGCCCACCGCGTGCGCATGGCCGAGGTCGACGGACTCGAACGCGACACTGAGGTCGCGATACCCGGCGGAAACGCTGCAGTCCTGCCCGACGCGCACCTTTGGCCGTTGAGTGCGTAATTGACGCCGCAGCTCATTCGCACGCGGCAGCATGCCGATCTGGACCCAATCGGCCGTTACCATCGATTTGATATCTGCATCGGCGGGGTAGTACTGAGCCGTCACGCCGAAGTGCTCCTCATCGATGTGGCGGTCCCCAGCGGCGTCCACGCTGATGAGGGTCAGCGCCGTTGGTCCCTGCATGGTCACCAGACCCTCGACGTTAACTCCACGCGAGAGAAGCTCGTCGCGGATCCGAGATCCTTCTTGATCGAGCCCCACAGCACCGAAGTACCGCACATCGATGCCACGTTCGGCCAAACCGACGGCGACGTTTACGGCGTTTCCGCCGATGTAGTCGCGTCCGTTCGGACCGACGTAGCGGTCGATCGTGTTATCACCAACTACAGCCACGGTCAGGTTCTGCATGCGCTTAGTACGCCAACTGCCGGTAGTACCGGCGTGTCGTGAGCGGGTGGTTTCGGAGGACTTCCAGGTGGGCGTTGACGCGCTCAAGCCATGTCGCCAGTACGACCGGAGAGAGCATCGCACGCACGTCCGGACTCACTCCGGGTAGGACGCACTCGGCGGTGTCTAGCACGATGACGCGTTTGGAAACGGTTGGCGCCCAAGCTTCGACACGCCCGACGAGCGGCCTCGCTTCGTCCTCTCCCTTGAACAAAAGCACGCTCGTATCCTCAACGAGAAGCTCCAAAGTGCCGTGGAAGAAGTCTGACGCATGGATCGGACGGGTCTTGATCCATTGCATCTCTTCAAGGATGCAGGTGCCGTAGTACCAGGCTTCCGGCCAGGTGTTACCCGAACCGCTGATGACGTGGAAGTCGAGGTCCTTGATTTGCCGTGCGATGTCGGCGGCGCGCTCTTCGAATGCACGCTTGGCCTCTACCAAGGACTGGGGCAGGTTATGCAGTTCGGCGACTACACGGTCATAGTCGCCGAACTCTCCACGGTATTGCATGATGGCTAAGGCGATGAGCAGGGCCTGCACGTAGAACGATTCGGAGGATGTGTCGTCTTCGACGAAGTTGACGACGCTGTGGTCTGCGAGCCTCGCTACTGGACTGTGCTCATGCCCAGTCAGAGCAATCGAGGTAGCGCCGACCTTGCGCGCGAACTCCAGAACCGTCACCGACTCCTCGGTGGTGCCTGACCTGGACGGCACAACAACGATGGATTTGGGTCCCAACGAATTCCACGGCATGACCACGATTTCGGCCGCGTGGGCGACGCGAGCCGGGAAGGAGCTCATCCGGTCGAGAAGCTGCGCGGCCGGCGTCATGAGCACACCAGCGCCACCGGCGCCGAGGAAGAAGAGATTCTCGGCGCCCTCCTCGAGCAGATCGCCGATCGTCTGACGCAGGCCGACACCTGCGGCGATGGCGCCGCTCTGAATTCGAACGAACCGTTCTTCATCGAAGTTAAGCAAGGCACTCCTCAGAGGTGATGATCAGTTGTCTGACAAGACATCGGAGACACCGGATATGATATGCTTCCCAACCTAAACCGTCAATGGCTCGGATTCGCTCGGCGACTCAGATCGGCCGGTGCCCGATCAGTTTCCCGTAGCGAACTTGCGCGGCATGTCAGATAGGTTACATAGTTGTCCGACAAGATGCCGGTATCGTGCGACCGTAGGATCTCGGATTTACACCGTCAGCAGGTCTACGCGGGTCGCCCAACTGCGTTGTGATGCGTCTTAGCTCGGCATCGGTAGGCTTTGTGAGGTGAGCGTGGAGATGTCGGACAAGTCCGGTCGGCTGGTGTCCTCGCGGAGCACCATGGTCGATCAGGTGCGCATACATGTCCTCGCTCTGATCAGCGAGCAAGATTTGGGCGCTGGCGATCGCCTGGAGTCCGAAAGCGCCCTCGCCAAGCGTTTCGGTGTGTCACGGTCGACTGTCCGGGAAGCGCTCAAGCGGCTGGAGCAAGAGGGTGTGCTGACTGCCATCCAAGGACACGGCCGGTTCATCTCGTCGGTCGGATCGCTGCGTGTGGAGCGCCCGATGACTCGATACGAAAGTATCGACGAAATGCTTACTGCGCTCGGGTACAAACCCTCGTGTGCGGTGTTGTCCGTCGAAGAGGTCGGCGCGAATCCTCGCGAAGCCAAATCCCTTGGAATCGAAGAGGGTACGCCTGTCGTCCGGCTCGGCCGAATTCGCTACGGTGACGACGAGCCGCTGGTAGTCAACTTCAATACGGTGCTCCGCCACGCGTTGCCTGGCCCTACCCAGTACCGAGACTGGAGTGGGTCTCTGACGGCGGCGCTGGAAGGACATGGCCACACGATCAGGTCGTCGATAGCGCGCATCACAGCGGCGATGCTCCCCCCAGAAATCGAGCGCCGGCATTCCCTGGAGGGGCTCGGGCCGTGGCTGCTCGTGCAGGAAACCTGTCTAACACTAGGTGGGTTGCGAGTCCTTTTTGCAGAGGATTACCACCGCGGTGACGCGACTTGCTTCAACGTCGTCAGGCAGCGGTAATTGATCGGCCTACGCCCCCGGCTCCCATTCCAATTGCCCTATTGCGGCCAGCAGAATGGCGTCCAGTTCCTCCGGGTTGGCGGCCGCATAGGCCTCCAGTTCGGCGATCATCCCGGGTGTCCAGAACGACTTCAGGTGCCGAGCGATCCGGTCGGCGGCGCGCTGCGCCGGTAAGGCGGCGTTGTTGCGTGCGATCTGCTCGCCCATCCGGATGAGTGTCTCGATGGGCACGGCTATCGGCTGACCGTCGCTTCGACGTCGGCGCTCTCGATCAGGTGGTCGGCACCGCGCAGGTTCGGCGACACCTCCACCGCGGTCACCTTGTACTCCGGACAGTTGGTCGCCCAGTCGGAGTTGTCGGTGGTGACCACGTTGGCTCCGCTGACCGGATAGTGGAATGTCGTGTAAACCACACCGGGCGGGACCCGATCGGAGATGTGGGCCCGCAGCGCGGTCGACCCCACGCGGCTGGCCAGGGTCACCCAGGACCCGTCGGCGATCCCGCGCATCTCGGCATCGGAGACGTGGATGTCGAGGACGTCCTCCTCATGCCACACGACGTTCGCCGTCCTGCGGGTCTGGGCGCCGACGTTGTACTGGCTCAAGATTCGGCCGGTGGTCAGCAACAGTGGGAAGCGCCGGGTGCTGCGCTCATCGGTGGGGACGTACGGCGTCAGTTGGAAGGCACCGTCGCCACGGACGAACCGGTCGACGTGCATGATCGGCGTGCCCAGCGGATTGTCGGCGTTGCAGGGCCACTGCACACTGCCGACCTCGTCGAGCAGGGCGAAGGACACCCCGGCGAATGTCGGTGTCAGCGTGGCGATCTCGTCCATGATCTCAGCCGCAGTGTTGTAGTGCATCGGGTAGCCCATCGCGGCACTCAGCTCACACGCGACCTGCCACTCCTGCTTGCCGATCTTGGACTTCATCACCGGACGCACCCGGTTGATGCGCCGTTCGGCGTTGGTGAAGGTGCCGTCCTTCTCCAGAAATGACGTGCCGGGCAGGAATACGTGGGCATATTTCGCGGTCTCGTTGATGAACAGATCCTGAACGATCACCAATTCCAACGACTCCAGCGCAGCCACCACGTGATGGGTGTTCGGGTCGGATTGAGCAATGTCCTCACCCTGGACGAACAGCGCCTTGAAGTCACCGCTGACAGCGGCGTCGAACATGTTGGGGATCCGCAGGCCCGGCTCGGACTGCAGCATTGTGCCCCAAAGTGTCTCGAACTGCTCACGCACGACGGTGTCGGAGACGTGGCGGTAGCCGGGGAACTCGTGTGGGAACGATCCCATATCGCAGGAGCCCTGAACATTGTTCTGGCCGCGCAGCGGATTGATCCCGACACCGTCGCGGCCGATGTTCCCGGTGGCCATGGCGAGGTTGGCCATCGCCATCACCATGGTCGAGCCCTGGCTGTGTTCGGTGACACCCAGCCCGTAGTAGACGGCCGAGTTCGGCCCGGCGGCGTACAGCCGTGCCGCCGCGCGGATATCGGCGGCGGGAACACCGCTGAACTGCTCCATCGTCTCGGGACTGTTCTCCGGCAGTCGGATGAACTCCTCCCACTCCCGATACAGCTCGGGGTCGCAGCGCTGCGCGACGAACTCGGTGTTGACGAGTCCCTCGTCGACGATCGTGTGCGCCATCGCGTTCACCACGGCCACATTGGTGCCGGGCTGCAATTGCAGGTGGTACTCAGCCTGAATATGTGGCGAGCGCACCAGGTCGATGCGGCGCGGGTCGATGACGATCAGTCGCGCGCCTTCCCGCAGCCGCTTCTTCATCCGGGAGGCGAACACTGGATGGGCATCGGTGGGGTTGGCCCCGATCACGACGATGACGTCGGCCTCGGCCACCGACTTGAAATCCTGGGTTCCCGCCGAGGTACCGAAGGTCTGCTTGAGCCCATAGCCGGTCGGTGAGTGGCAGACCCGAGCGCAGGTGTCCACGTTGTTATTGCCGAACGCAGCCCGCACCATCTTCTGCACCACGAAGACCTCTTCATTGGTGCAGCGCGAGGAGGTGATACCGCCGATGCTGTCGCGGCCATAGGCCTCCTGGACCTCGCCCAACCGGCGCGCCGCATAGCCGATGGCCTCCTCCCAGGAGACCTCCCGCCATGGATCGGCAATGGTGTCCCGGATCATCGGCGAGAC
>Ga0194050_1000862_pt1 | contig 10569 bp, 9 predicted proteins | sample SepL2310m_MetaG_FD_148657 | JGI IMG/M metagenome (GOLD analysis project Ga0194050, IMG submission 148657) | Anoxic zone freshwater microbial communities from boreal shield lake in IISD Experimental Lakes Area, Ontario, Canada - Sep2016-L239-10m | ecosystem: Environmental > Aquatic > Freshwater >...
GGGGCAAGACGAATGAGCAACGGTGCACGGCGGTTGTGTGGAATCGCAATCCCTGTATTCGAGAGCACCATTCCAGCAACTTGTTCAGGATGTGCGACTGCGTAACCCATTCCAATAGCCCCTCCCCAGTCCTGAGCAACTATCCATATCGGTGCAGTGATATTCAGAGCAGTGACTATGTCATTGATATCTGCAACACGATCGCGATACGTACGGGTAGGCACTCGTTCTGACAAACCCATTGACAAATGATCTAGTGCAATAATGCGAAAATTTGAATTCAATTCATTGAACAAACGTGACCATAGAAATGACCACGTGGGGTTTCCGTGAAGACATAGCACCACCGGTGTGTCTTTTTGGGTCCCTGGGCGATCAAGAAGGTGCCAGCGATGTGTTGCGCCATCATGACTTGGCACGTCAATTGTGCGCGACCAAGATGGGTCAAGTCCGAACGTCGCAAAGTCAGCAACGAGCGGACGCTGCACATTTACCAAAGAATCTCGAGCGCACTTGTGTTGAGACCAGAACCAATTCCGAGACACAACACCCGCTGACCCGGCTTAATCTGGTCTTGCACGCTTGCCAAGGTGATCGGAATTGCTGCAGGGCCAATGTTTCCGAAATGAGGAAAGGTGATTGGCGCCTTCGACGAATCAATGGCAAGGCGGTCACACAGCATCGTGGTGTGCACCTTGCTCACCTGATGCAAAATGTACCAATCAATACCTGAACCCCACGTGAAGTCGATAAGTGCTTCCGCCCATGCTTCTGCTGCCAAGTCAAGACCAGCTACCAACAGTCCATGAGTATCAGTAGTCATACGATCAAGATCACCAACACATAATGAATTGTGTTCCGTTGCAGCTCGTGCCATGCCACCAATCAATCGGTGTGCTTCTGGATGACGCGTTGTGCTTGCCATAACCATTGCTGCTGCCCCTGAACCAAGCGTGAGCGAAGCAAATTCTGCGAACACATCAAGAGCCGTGGAATCTGGTTTACGAAGTCGGGCAATAGTTGCTTCTTGCGGCTGACGACTGCCTTCTCCATCCACAATGAGCACATACTCAACAGAGCCAGAGTCGATCATTGTGGCGCCAAGATGCATCGCGTTGATAAACCCAAGGCACGCATTTCCGATATCAAAATTCAGACATGACGAAGACAATTTCAAACGGTCATGGACAAGACAAGCCACAGATGGTTCGAGATGCTCCTTGCACACCGACGTAGAAATCAAAACACCAATTTGCGAAGGGTCAATGCCTGCTTTTTCAATCGCGAGTTTGCCTGCCATTGCGGCTGCATCGGAGAACGACACGTCTTCATCCCACCAACGGCGCTCCTCGACACCCGCAAGTCCAGCAAGTAATCCAGCTCTCAGGCCATTGCGTTGGTAGACCTCTGCCAGTTGCTCATCGATCCACGCAGACGTAATGACATTGGGCGCATCAACCGATGTAACACTCAACACGCCGGCATGCTGGTGACGAAATACTGAATTTCCGGTCATTGAGACGATCTTTCGGGTTGAGTCCGTATAACAGGCTAGTGAGGGCACTGCATTTCTGAACCACGCAGCGACCAATTCGAGGATTTGTCGCGCATTTACTCGAAAACTGGTGCCAGACTTCCTGAATGAGCACAGACATCGGCGTTTTCACGGTCTTTGCGTGCCCGCATTGCACAATGCCACTACACCTCAGTCAGTACGAAGCACGATGTGAGAACAATCACCTCTTCGATCGTTCTCGAGATGGGTACATCAATCTCATTGTCGGTGGACGACTTGCTCCAACTTCTACGTCGGGCGACACCGCAGAGTCACTACGTTCCCGACGAGACTTCTTTGCAACAGGTTCCTATGCACCGATTGCAACTGCACTTGCTAACGCACTAGGAGACGTAACTGGCCCAGTTCTCGATGTGGGATGTGGAGAGGGCTATTACCTCACTCACATCAACGCGACCGAAAAATACGGGATCGATATTTCGAAGAAAGCGGTGCAAATGGCGAGCAAACTGTTGCCTGATGCTCACTGTGCAGTTGCATCGGCATTTCGCCTTCCCATTGTTGATCATTCCTGTGCGGCTGTGTTCTCGGTATTCGCACCACATTCGTTCGAAGAATATGCCCGAGTATTGAAACCCGGTGGCACATGGGTCACGGTCACGCCAGGCCCACACCATCTACAACAGATGCGGCCAAAACGCGACAACTCTATTGATGAACGAGAAGAGCGGCGCAGCGAACCGCCAGCACAGGCTCAACATGCAGAGCGCATCCAATTTGCACTCGACCTTTCGCCCAGCACCGCCAATGAATTGTTTTCAATGACCCCACTGGTATGGCAGACCGCTGCAGATGCATCACCGACAACACAGGTCAGTGTCGATGTTTGGGTCTCATCGGGCACTTCGCTCTAACGTAGCGACATGCTGAAATTCGATATTGCGTATTACAAACGTTTTTACGGCGACAACGGCGCGCACGACGCTGAGAAGATCGCGCACCTTGCTACAGCAGTTCACCATCTTGCTGCATGGTGGGGCATCAATATCACTTCTGTTCTTGATGTCGGTGCCGGTATGGGAATGTGGCGCGATTGGTATCACACAACATTTCCTGAAGTCGCCGTGCGTTCAATTGATGTCAGCGAACACGCGTGCAATACGTGGAATCATGAGCAACGCGACATAGGAACTTGGCGCCCTCGCAAAAAATCTGATCTTGTCGTGTGTCATAGCGTGTTGCAATACCTTGATAATCAATCAGTTATTCAAGCAATCGATAATATGGCTGCGGCAACGCGACATGTGATGTATCTCGAGCTTCCCACCAAGTGGGACTACGAAAACATCATCGATAAATCTGGAACAGATCTGCAGGTATACCACCGTTCTGCGCAGTGGTACCGCAAACACCTCTCGCAACATTTCCGTCAGGTGGGTGCTGGGTTATGGGTGCCACTACAAGGCACCCCGATGTATGAGTTAGAGGCGTGCCGCTACTGAGAAGTAGGGCGGAAGCGATACAAAGCGCTTCCTTCACCAGTGTCGTGAAATACCATCTCTACAGGCATTCCTATGCGTAATGCATCAATGTCGCAATCAACAATGTTGGTCATAATGCGTGGGCCATCAGCAAGTTCCACATAGGCGATAACAAATGGGCCGGCATCCTTGAATGCTCCGGTCCCCTTGCGCACAACTGTGAAACTATAAATAGTGCCCGTTTGCTGCGCGTCAAATGTGGACACATCTTCTGTCCAGCACTTCGGGCAGTTGCGACGTGGGAACCACAGAACAATGTCGCACGCATCACAGCGCTGCAGTATGAATCGTCCCTCTGTAGTGGCTTTCCAAAATTCAGCAGTGGTCGAGTTAATAACGGGTGCGGGTGCTGGCAACATGGTCATGCGTCCTCTTGTCCAAGAATAAGTGTGACTGAGCCATGCTTCGAACCAAGACTTCCACCTGTTCCATGAGCAAGTGATATCTGGCAGTTCGGCACTTGTACTGCAGGGTGTGCCTCACCACGCATCTGGCGCACAGCTTCAATCACCTTGGTGATTCCGCCACGGTTTGATGGGTGGTTATTGCATAATCCGCCACCGTCAGTATTGAAAGGCAATTTTCCAAATGGTGCAATGAGTCCGCCATCCATAACAAATTTTCCACCTTGTCCTTTTTCACAAAATCCAAGGTCTTCAATTGTTTGCAGAACCGTGATTGTGAAACTGTCATAGATTGACGCGTATTTAATGTCGGCAACACTGACCCCTGCTTCGGCGAACGCACGTGGTCCAGACCACACAGCGCCGGTATAGGTGAGATCAATACCACCGTTGTTTGTGTGCTTGATTGCTTCACCGTGACCAAGAATTTTTGCCGACGTGCGACTGAGCGAACGCGCAACTTCAGGAGACACCACAATCAAGGCTCCGCCGCCATCGGTAACAACACAACAGTCGAGGCGATGTAGCGGGTCAGCTACTAATGGCGAATTCAACACATCTTCAACAGTGACGGCGTACGGCAAATACGCATTCGGGTTGTACTGGGCGTGAATGCTTGCAGCGACCTTGATTTCGGCCAACTGTGCAGATGTAGTGCCAAATTCGTACATGTGGCGTTGTGCGGCGAGCGCGTATGTGTGCGGCGCACCAGCGATTCCCCAACCCGATTCAAACCCTGCGTCTGATCCTGACGCAAAGGACACCTCGTGGCGACCTGTGCGGGGTTTTCCGGCCAACGTAATCAACGCAACAGAGCACTTGCCGGCAGCGATAGCTGCAGCTGCATGACCGACATGTGCAAGATACGACGAGCCTCCTGTTTCAGTGCTGTCGAAGTAGCTCGGGCGTAAACCAAAATGTTCCACCAACGACATTGGTCCGAAACCAGCTGTGCCATCACAGAACACGGCATCAACATCGCTCATCGCTAAGCCAGCATCAGCCAAAGCACCAAGTGCAACTTCTGTATGAATCTCAAACAGTGTTCGGTCTGGAATGTCGCGACGAGGGTGTTCGTAAATGCCGGCAACATAGGCCGCTCCTCGAATAGTCATCGTTATCTGCTCTGCACTGTGGTCGACATGGAAGTTCCATTAGAACAGGCACGCGAATGTGAAACCGAAGCGGACGGGGCTGCCACATGTCACAGACCCCTAGAAAACCAAAATCCCAACCTCTGTGGAGAGGCTGGGATTTCAGACTTTTTTTATTAGTGGCGGGGGCAAGATTTGAACTTGCGACCTTTGGGTTATGAGCCCAACGAGCTACCGGGCTGCTCCACCCCGCGATGTAGTTGAAGCATTACGGTACAAGGCGAGTGCCTCACTCACAACTTCACCCGAAATGCTTAGGATTAGTGCAATCACCATGCTTGCCCGAAACAAAAAGACCCAACTGGCCGTAGAGGCACTGCAAGCAGAAATCGCTTCTTTGCGGGCTGAAATGAGCGATTCGATGGCTGCATTAGAAGCTGAACGGGAAGCTGCACGTTCCACAGTGGATCGACTTGCCGGAATTGAAGCGCGAGTATCGGGCATGGGCTCAGAGTTATCACGTCAGTTACACGAACTTGGTACCGAAATAGAAGAGCTCTCAAAGCGTGCAGAAGACTCTGGAGTCGCCGAAATGATGGATGCGCTAAAGACAACACAAGTACGTCTTGCAAACGAACAAGCTCGGTATGAAATTACGTTCCGACAAGACCTTGCGGCACTTGCGAACAAATTGTTACAGCGCCAACGCGCCTGAACTAGCCCTTGACTGCGGCTAAAGCCTGCTGAACCAGCCCACGTGCCTGGGACAACTTGGTTTGGTATGTAGCAAAATCTGGTGGAGATTTCGCCAATGCAGCATCAGCTTGTGCAAACAATGCTTCTGCTTGTCGCAACAACTCTGCTGGCGTTGTGCCAGTTGTCGGAGCAATAGTGGCTGGACTTCCTGCAATTGTGGTCGTTGGTGAACTTGATGAACCGCCAACACGATCACCGAGATTCACATTAAAGCCGGGGAACAACTGAGAAATCACACTAGTCAAGCTGTCACCAATGACTGATCTGTCGCCATACCCAGCAAGAATCTTTCGAACAAAGACCTGTTTGTCATTGCCATCAGGCTGTACGAACATCGGGCGAATGTAAACGAGCCCTTTACCAACAGGAACAAGTTGCAAGTCTCCGTATGTAACACGCGAACCACGCTGGTCGAGCGGAGTGATTGTTTGTGAAATCGCTGGTTCACTTTCAAATTGTGCAGACACTGTTGCAGGCCCAGCAGGCAGTGGCGCCTTGATGTCATACACCGTAATTTTTCCGTACGTCTTTGGCTCGCTTGATACCACCATCAACGACCGCAATTCTTTACGGCTGTCATCGGCTGAGAACGGAACAAACGGACGGACCATTGAGAATTGACCAATATCTGTCTTCGCATTTGGTTCGTGGAAAATTGAGAAATACGGACTAAAACGTTCAACAGACGAATCAGTGGCATTGATGGAATCAATCGGCGCAATACCAGTGGCTGAAGTTCCGAGTCCCGTCACTCCAGAAGATGCTTCTGGCGCATTTGCTGGTGCTTGAGCAACGCTCCATGCGGCATCACGATTGAAGAACAATGTTGCATCATCAAATTGGTAACGACCGAACATATTTGTCTGTACGCGGAACAAATCTTCTGGGTAACGGAAGTGCGCTGACAATTCAGTAGGAACAGTTGACTTCTTTGCGAACAAGTTTGGAAACGCAGCGTTCCACATGAGAGCAATCGGGTCTTTTGTATCCATCAGATACAGAGTCACGTTGCCTGTATACGCATCGACTACCGCTTTGACACTGTTGCGCACATAGTTAAACGAATGGTTTAGCCCACTACCAGTAGTGAGTTGCGAAACATTTGCAGTTTCCGCATATGGGTAGCGATTTGTCGTGGTGAAAGCATCAACGACCCATTTCACTTGACCATCAACGACAACTGCATATGGGTCGGCATCAAGGTGTAGGAATGGCGCAATCTTTGCTACGCGTGAACGCACATCGCGCTGCAAAAGAATTTGAGAATCTTTCGTAATGAGGCTTGAACCGAAAAGGTTGAACTCCCCAAAATTCACTGCAAGAGCAATACGTCGAACAAAGCTGTTGAACTTAATGCCGCCATTTCCCACAAAAGAGGTCTCTGTGCCACTTGGACACGCCTGCTCTTTTTGGGAAGTCTTGACAACTGCATATTCGCCGAGACGATCTCCGAAGTAAATCTGCGGCTTAGTTACTTTCAAATCAATGTATGAAGGGCGACCATCTTCTGTTGCAAGACTTGCCGGAGCAGCAATGACGCCACAACCGTGTGTGTACAAGAGATGGCGAGAAACCCACGTACGGTTTGGAACACCAGCAAGGTTAAGTTCACGAGCGGCGACAAGCACTTGCTGCACACGACCGTCAATTGAGTAACGGTCAACATCAAGGTCATTGACTGTGTAGAACGATTTGAGACCTTGGTCAAGGGCAAAACGATCAAGCATTTGTGTTGGATCAAGTTGGCGCACATCGCGAAGTGCTGCATCGTTCGCTGTGACATCTGTAGCACTAATATCACTAAAGGTTGTGTCTTGGCGCGTCACATCAGAGATTCCCATTGCTGACTTTGTGGCAACGATATTGCGTTGAATAAACGGCAACTCTCGTGTACTTACGTTTGGCTGAACTACGAAACGCTGAATGATTGCTGGGTACACCGTTCCGACAGCCAATGCAACAACGATCCATAGGCCGATTGCAAGAACGGGCAAGCGCCAACCCTTCTGACGAATATTCCACAACAGCAACGCGGTTACTGCTAGTGACACCAACACCATCAAGTTCAGTGCCGGTAATTGTGCATTCACATCCGTGTATAACGCACCGCGTACAACACTTCGAGTCGACGATGTCAATTGGTATTTCGACAACCAATAATCAGCAGCGCGCAGAAGAGTTCCAATGGCAAGAAGCACCGACAAATGAACTTTGGCTTGCGATGTCACTCGTTGCACGCGATCTTGAGGGCGAATACTGCCGTTGATGAAATGGAATGCCGTGGTGATGATTGTGACTAGAACAAGTGCGCCAAAAGCCCATGACACTACAAATTGTGCGAAAGGTAGACGGAAGACATAGAAACCAACATTTGCTTTGAACAACGGGTCCCCGACTGCAAAAGCTTGACGATTGCGGAACATAGTCCACTCTTGCCATTGGCTCGACGCAGGTAATCCGAGCATGATGCCAATAAGTACAGCTAATGCGATTCGCAATTTGCCGCGACTTTTTGCCGTCAATTCACGGATGCGGATGATGGTCTGGTCTTCTGGCGTATTCGGCAGAGTCAGAGGCGCGAGGCGATCTGCAATAAGAAGGTTGATCCACAAGAACAGAAAACAACCCACAGTAAATACACCAACAAGTTCGGCCTTGCTGCGCAGTACCGCCCAGTACACATCGCTGCGACCAACACTGTTAAACCACAACACGTTCACATAGAACGACGACATCGCCTTGGCACTGAACACAAGGAGCAAGACGAGTCCAACTACAACTGAGACCACAATTCGGCCACGAGAGGGCTTACCAAAGTTAGGAAGTCGGAATACAGGGCCAGTAGGGCCGCCAGGAAGGTCTGAAGAGTTACGCACGCATCAGGACGCTAGTCCTGAACGGGGCAAACAAGGCATCGGCAGCCTGCATGAGCAGGTGGATGACTGTGACCTGTGGGGAAATCATCTCCACGAACAACGGAGCCACCGAGCGAATTGTCTTCACATTCACTGCAGCAATTGGTATCTGGCTCGGCCATCCAGGTGATGCGGCTACCTGGCTCTAAAGCAAGATACGCACCATGGCTGTATGACGAACAGGCAATGTCGTCGACATGGGAATCGATTCGTTCTGTCTTCCAGCTGCGATACACGTCACGGATGAGCCCAAGTAAGACATCACGATCGCCTTCGGCTTCACCAATTGCGATACGGGCATCTTCACGGAACCCTGCGACCAAACCTGCAGTAATTGCTGAGACAGCGTGAGAAGCAATGGCCTTTTGTGTAACACGACGACTTGAACCACCAGATGCTTTCACTGACTTTGCGCCAGCACTTGCGGCTGCCATGGAGTCTTCTACGACGGCTGCTGCATACCGAGCGCTGTGTTCGGCTTCAGTACCGAGCACCGCATCAATATCTAACGAAGTCTTCTTTGCGCGAACATGGCCAAGAACAGTGTTTTGTTCGTCAGCAAGGACCCGCTTTAGCTTCCGAGCCATAGCAACCACGACGGGTGACAGCTCTTCATTGCGCTCTTCAAATCGAGCAGGGTCTACAACAGGAACAGCGGGCTTGACTTTTGCCTTTTTCTCCGCTTTTGGCGCAGAAGCTTTCACAGCAAGCTTTTCGTCTTTCACGATCTCAGACGCGGTGGTTGCTTTTGCAGCGACATCGGCAGTGCTACCCGCACGCAACTTTGCAAAAATATCGTCGACAGCAGCAACATCTTTCTTCGGAGTTGGAGAAACAACTGCTTCTAGCAATTTCGCGGTCTCTACTTCTGCAATTTCAGGTTCAATTTCAATTTCAGGCATGTCGACAGAGCGTCGACCGCGACCGAACAATGACACCACATTGGTCTGAGATGTTTCCGTTGGTTCTAAAGAAGCAATGTCTGCTACTGATGGAGCGATATCAGCCGGTGTGTGCACTGGGTGAAGAACATCAACAATCTGTATTTCATCAACTACTTCAACGCTGACTTCTTCTGTAATAAATTCTACTTCTGCTTCAGTTTCATGATCGAAAATAACAACATTGGTAACAACTTCTGCTGGTTCTTCTTCAACGATTACTTCTTCACGGTCAAACACCTTTACCGAAGGATGTTCAGAATTGATGATTGGCACAGGACCAGTAGTAGGCGACAAATCCACAATAAATTCAGGCTCATCATGAGCATCCGTGAGTCCGCCGATGACATCTTCGCTGGCAATACGCGCGCGTTCGAACGCATTCATAAGACGGTCACGGCCATGAAGAAGTTGTTCAATTTGTGAGCGAGCAGCATCACGACGACGGGACAATTCTGACAAGACTTTTTCGCGATACTCGCGTGCCTCGTTAACCATGTCACGGCCTTGTTGCTTTGCCATTTCAATTTCAGATTCGGCGTCTGCACCCGAGTCTTGACGAATGCGAGCTGCTTCTAAGACTGCAGATTCACGAATACGAACTGCATCTTCTGCGGCGTCCTTGACAAGGCGAGTTGCGGATTCCTCAGCGCGGTCACGAATTTGAGTGCTTGCATCACGAGCGGCTGTAAGCACGCGCGCTGCTTCTTCACCGAGCAATGTGGTGACAGTCTCTTCATCGAGTCGTCCAGGAGCTGACAAGCCCCGTGTTTGCATGGCGCGCATTTCACTTTCAAGGAAGCGTTCGCGCTCTTGCAGGCGAGCCATCTCAGCAGCCACCATTTTGAGAAAATCTCGTACTTCAGCCTGGTCGAACCCACGGCGACCGGTGGGAAACGCAGCCGAACCCACTGCTGCAGGCGATGATGGGTCGGGTCGGGAGAAAGAGATAGCCATTAGGCATCTACAGTACGACTCCTAGGGTGCCATTTGGTGGCATTATCCACAGGCCACCTAGGCAGTGGTTGCGCTCAGAGCATCGCCGCCGTTAGTACGTAACACTGCCAACGCTTCATTCAGAGTTGCAACTTGCACAATTGTGACTTTTGAACCGGCCGCCTGACGAGCTCGCTTCATCTCATCTGGTGATTGCCCAGCTGGAACGAGGAATAGGTCAGCGCCCGATGCCTTGACGGCCACAGCCTTTTGTTCGAGAGCACCGATCGCCCCAACAGAGCCATCTTCGCTGATTGTTCCAGTCGCAACCACATGAGATGTGCCCATCAGATTGCCGCTCGTCAGTTCGTCAAGCAGTGCCAACGTGAAGGCAAGACCCGCAGATGGTCCGCCAATATCTGTAGTTGAAATTTTCACGTCAAAAGGCAACGACACCTTGCGAAAA
>Ga0194050_1000863_pt1 | contig 10567 bp, 10 predicted proteins | sample SepL2310m_MetaG_FD_148657 | JGI IMG/M metagenome (GOLD analysis project Ga0194050, IMG submission 148657) | Anoxic zone freshwater microbial communities from boreal shield lake in IISD Experimental Lakes Area, Ontario, Canada - Sep2016-L239-10m | ecosystem: Environmental > Aquatic > Freshwater >...
TTAGGTCTGGCTTTTGATGGTGATGCTGATCGTTGCTTTTTAGTTGATGAGAAAGCTCATGCAGTTAATCCATCTGATTTAACATCTTTGATTGCAGAGCGCGAGCTCAAGAAAAAACCTGGAGCAACGATTATTTATAATTTAATCTCATCGCGGGCTGTGTTAGAAGTTATTGAAGAAAATGGTGGCGTTGGGCTTCGCTCTCGTGTTGGACATTCTTATATAAAGAAAATGATGGCTGAGAGTAAAGCGATTTTTGGTGGAGAGCATTCAGGCCATTTTTACTTTGATGATTTCTGGAGAGCAGATTCAGGCGCACTTGCAGCTCTGCATGCAATCGCGGCATTAGGAGAATCTGATAAATCTATGTCAGAGATTTTGAAGCCGTATCAACGCTATTGCCTCAGTGGTGAAATCAATTCCAAAGTTGCAGATACGCAGGCAGCAACTGCATTAGTTGAGGCCACGTATAGTTCTATGGCCGGGGTAACAACGGATCATCTTGATGGACTCACAGTCAATGGCGATACGTGGTGGTTTAATCTTCGGCCATCAAATACTGAGCCGTTGCTAAGACTCAACGTTGAGGCCAAGGCGCCAGAGCGCATGCAAGAGCTACGTGATGAGGTTCTCTCCCTTATTCGTGGCTAGGTGCGCGTCTTCATTACTCGCTTTAGGCGTGGGGGCAGTAACCTATGCTCCTGACCACAGTCGATAAAAGGAGCTTTTCGTGAACGTACCAGTTACTTCTACTCTTCCAAAGCACGATATTGCAGATGCATCTCTTGCTACACAGGGACGCATGCGCATTGAATGGGCAGAGCGCAATATGCCTGTTCTCTCTCAAATTCGTGCCCGTTTTGAAAAGTCACAACCTTTTGCCGGTGTTCGAATCTCTGCATGTATGCACGTAACAACTGAGACAGCTGTCTTAATGCGCGTTCTAAAAGCTGGCGGTGCTGATATCGCCCTATGTGCATCAAATCCACTGTCAACTCAAGATGACACTGCAGCTGCTTTGGTACATGAATATGGAATCTCAGTTTTTGCTCGCAACGCTGTTGATCGTGATGGTTACTACAAGCACATCAACGCTTCTCTTGATATCGAACCACACCAAGTTTTTGATGATGGTTGCGACCTCGTCAACACTCTTCACACAACACGCAAAGAGTTAATTCCAAATATCGCTGGTGGCTGCGAAGAGACCACAACAGGAGTTATTCGTTTAAACCAGATGGCAAAAGATGGAGCACTCCAGTTCCCAATGATTGCTGTGAACGACACAGATACAAAGCACATGTTTGATAACCGTTATGGAACAGGTCAATCAACTCTTGATGCAGTGTTTCGTTCAACTAACTTCCTTCTAGCAGGACGCATTCTTGTCGTTGCTGGATTCGGTTACTGCGGTAAAGGTGTTGCAGAGCGTGCCAAGGGAATGGGCGCTGACGTAATCATTACTGAAATTGATCCAACTAAGGCATTAGATGCAATGATGCAAGGTTTCCGAGTTATGCCAATGGCAGATGCTGCAAAGGTAGGCGACGTTTTCATTACTGTTACAGGTAACCGTGATGTATTGCGCGATGAGCACTTTGCAGTAATGAAGGATGGCGCAATCATGGCTAACTCAGGCCACTTTGATATTGAAATCGACGTTGCTTGGCTAGAGCAGCATTCAGTGAAGAAGAATGCAAAGATGCGTCACCAAACCGATGAATATGTCATGGCTGATGGTCGCCGTTTGCTTCTTCTTGCAGAAGGTCGCCTAGTTAACCTTGGTGCAGCAGAAGGTCACCCAGCATCAGTTATGGACATGTCATTTTCTGATCAAGCGTTAACTGCTGAATACCTTGTTAAGGAAGCTAAGAACTTAAAGCCTGGTGTTCACAACGTTCCTACATATATCGATAAGGAAGTTGCTAGCTTGAAGTTGAAGAGCATGGGCGGCCTCATTGACACACTTACTCCAGCTCAAGATATGTACTTGAACTCTTGGGAGCACGGTAGCTAATGACATTGGTTATGGTCGTCGATGACGACCAGGACCTTGCCGAAATGCTCGGCATTGTTTTAACCGGTGCAGGTATTGATGTAGACCTCGTAAGTCGCGGGGATGAAGTTCTCGATGTATTTCGTAACAATCCACCAGATTTAGTTCTGTTGGATGTTATGTTGCCTGGACTCGATGGAATTGAAGTCTGTAAATTACTTCGTGCAGAATCAATGGTTCCAATCATTATGTTAACTGCAAAAGGTGACTCGCATGATGTTGTGCGCGGGCTTGAAGCTGGGGCAGATGATTACATGGTTAAACCATTTAGACATCCATCAGAGTTGATTGCCCGTATTCGCACACGCTTGCGCCGAACAAATGTTGATATCGCTGGTTTATTAACTATCGGCGACTTAGCCATAGATGTTCAAGCACATCAAGTTTTGCGCGCAGGTAAGCAGATTTCATTGACTCGTTTGGAGTTTGATTTATTAGTAGCACTGGCTAAAGAGCCTGGCCGTGTATTTACGCGTGATGCGTTGCTGAGTGAAGTCTGGGGCTATCGCCATTCCACTGATACGCGCCTAGTCAATGTCCACGTTCAACGTCTTCGCTCCAAGATCGAGCATGATTCAGAGCGACCTGAGATTGTGGTTACTGTGCGTGGAGTTGGTTATAAAGCTGGAGTGATGGGCGGTTCCTAAACTATGAACCGTATCTTCTTACGTCTTCGTAATTCACTTGCAACTAGAGTGATTATTTCAACTGTTTTGCTCTCCTTAGGCGTCGTATACCTAACTGGTTCTGCGCTTAACTCACAGTTAGCCACGGGAATCAAGAAAGTGAATCTGGAATCTTCGCGTATTGAAGCCCGATCTACAATATTTTCAGCTGAATACCGTTTTCTATTAGCTGAAGGTGAAAAAGAAGCTGCTGTATTTAAAGTTATCAACGACATCATTAGTTCGGCAACTTCGCTGACAACGAATGAAAATGCTCGAGAAGTCATTTTTATTCGTAGTCCTGGCAATAATAGGAAGCAAAATTATGAAATTTCATCTAATCAAGTTGATCCGTTATCAATTCCTGAGAATTTAAGTAAGCGTGTACGCAAAAGTGCTGACTTAGTTTCTTCTAATGTCATTATTCAATACGCAGGTGGCTTAAAAATTCCTGGTCTGGCTTTTGGCCAAAAAGTTCAGATACCTGGGGCTGGCCAGTATGAGATGTATATGCTTTTTTCTTTGGCTAATCAAAATGCAACGCTAGATTTAATTCAACGTCTTTTACTTTTAACAGGTTTGATTTTGATTTTATTGATTGCATTAATTGTTTGGCTTGTAGTTCGACAAGTTGTTCGACCTGTTCGTGAAGCGGCCGCGATTGCAACCCAGTTCACATCTGGAGATTTTCGCCAACGGATGAAAATAGTGTCACAAGATGAAATCGCCACTTTAGGAACTGCCTTTAATGAGATGGCAGAGTCCTTAGAGAAACAAATTGCACGCCTAGAAAACCTTTCGCGTGTTCAGCAACGCTTTGTTTCAGATGTTTCACATGAACTTCGAACACCACTGACCACGCTACGAATGGCCTCTGAAGTCATTAATGCCTCCCGTGATGGTTTTGATCCAGTCGTCGCTAGAAGCACCGAACTCTTAGTGGCCCAACTAGATCGCTTCGAGCGATTACTTGAGGATTTACTTGAAGTCAGTCGATTTGATGCTGAAGTTGCCGTTATTGAAGCCGTTGACTTCGACATCGTCTTGTTAGCTAATCGGTGTGCGCAGGACTTGGGGCTAGTGGCCCGAGAGAGGTCCACAGATCTTCGCATTTATTGCATTGCAGAGAGTATTAATGTGCAAGCAGATATTCGAAGGGTTGAGCGTATCTTGCGTAATTTATTCTCAAACGCCATCGATCACGCTGAAGAAAAGCCAGTTGCGATCACAATCGTGGCAAGTGAACATGATGTGGCAGTTGGTGTGAGAGATTATGGAATTGGTTTGGATGAAAACGCCCTGACCCGAGTATTTGATCGTTTTTGGCGCGCTGACCCTTCACGAGCAAGAACTCGTGGGGGTACAGGTTTAGGACTTTCAATCGCTCTAGAAGATGCTCGTTTGCACAATGGAGAGCTTGAAGCGTGGGGAAGACCTGGCAAAGGCGCACATTTTGTTTTAACGCTGCCACGTCAAACTCGACAAGGCGTTGAATCACGCTTAATTAAATTAATACCAGATGATGTTCAAGGTTAGTTTCCACAAGTAATTTCCTCTGTATACATTCCGCGTTAACTTGGGGTGTGCATGTTATTTCAGAGCTAAGTCAGCTGCTCTTTCCCACTCGTTGTTATGGATGTAATGCTATTGGAATATCCATTTGCTCAAATTGCCGACGAGAATGGCATCCACATTACTATCTCACTCATATTCAAGGATTGCGAGTTAATTCAGCAGTTCTCTATTCTCCAACTGCCTGCAAAATAATCTTGGCAGCCAAAGAGCATGGTTTGGAAGGAGCTGACGAATTAATCATTGAGGCCATAGTTCACGTTCTTAGTAGAGCTAATTTTGATAAATATAATGTGAGGTTAGTTCCGATTCCCTCTTCGGCAATAAATAGAAGAAGAAGAGGTAGAAGTTTTATTCCCGATATTTGCAATGAAATATCTGTGAGAACATCCTTACCTGTTATCCCAGCTCTGACGATTCTTCGAAAGGTCAAAGATCAGAGCACTCTTAGCGCAAAAGAAAGGGCTAACAACATGCGCGGAGCTTTTGGAATAGCTGAGAATATTTATCCTCGGGGTGACTTAATTCTCATTGATGATGTAGTCACTACAGGGGCCACCGTCTCTGAGGCTGCCAGAGCCCTGAATTCACATGGATTTGCAGTCTTGGGCTCGGTTACCGCTTGCGTGGCCCAACCTCTACGATAGGGGCTGGGAAATTGGAGTACATCAGTTCGTGAGCTTTGAAAGGTTGCATTGATGCCAGCGTTTTTTGACAAGCTTATGCGTGCAGGCGAGGGTCGTGTCCTTCGAGAGCTGAGCAAGATTGCTGTTGTCGTTAATGCACATGAACCTCGTATCGTTGCAATGTCTGATTCTGAGCTTCGAGCACAAACCGAACTGTTTAAAGAGCGTTTTTCTAAAGGTGAATCACTCGATGATTTAATGCCAGAGGCATTTGCTGTTGTGCGTGAAGCTGCAAAGCGAACTCTGGGCCAGCGTCATTACGACGTTCAGATTATGGGTGGAGCCGCACTTCATAAAGGCAATATCGCAGAAATGCGAACAGGTGAAGGAAAGACTTTAGTTGCAACTTTGCCTTCATATTTGAATGCACTAGCTGGCCGCGGAGTTCACGTTGTCACAACAAATGATTATTTAGCAGAGCGCGACAGTGAGTGGATGGGACGTATTCACCGCTTCTTAGGATTAAAGGTTGGCGTGATTTTGGCCAATATGACTCCAGCAGAGCGACGTGAGGCATACCTTGCTGATATTACGTATGGCACAAATAATGAATTTGGTTTTGATTACTTACGCGACAATATGGCATGGACACTTGAAGAGTGCGTTCAACGCGATCACTTCTTTGCCGTAGTAGATGAAGTTGACTCCATTTTAATTGATGAGGCACGTACTCCATTAATCATTAGTGGACCTGCTGATAAAGCAACGAAGTGGTATGTGGAGTTTGCAAATCTTGTAGGTAAATTACAGCGCGAAGTTCACTATGAAATTGATGAAAAGAAGCGCACCATTGGAATCCTTGAAGATGGCGTAACAAAGGTTGAAGAGCTTCTACAAATTGAAAACCTGTATGAAGCCGCCAATACGCCAATGATTGGTTACCTCAATAACGCCGTGCGGGCAAAAGAGCTCTTTAAGCGTGATAAAGATTATGTAGTAATGAATGGCGAACTACTCATCGTTGATGAGCACACCGGTCGCATGCTGGCTGGGCGTCGCTATAGCGAAGGTCTACACCAAGCCTTAGAGGCAAAAGAGCGTATTGAAATTAAGGATGAAAACCAGACGCTTGCAACTATTACTTTGCAGAACTATTTCCGCCTCTACGACAAGCTCTCAGGTATGACTGGTACAGCCATGACAGAAGCCTCTGAATTCCACCAGATTTACAAGCTAGGTGTTGTACCTATTCCAACAAATCGCTCAATGGTTCGTATTGATCAGCCTGATCTTGTATATAAGTCCGAGGCTGGCAAATTCATCGCAGTTACGGCCGACATTGCTGAAAAATACCGCAAGGGTCAACCAGTTCTAGTTGGAACAGTCAGCGTTGAAAAGTCAGAGGAACTTTCTAGTTTTCTTCGCAAAGCAGGAGTCCCCCATGAAGTTCTAAACGCTAAGCATCACGAGCGCGAAGCAGCAATCATTGCGCGCGCAGGTGTAAAAGGTGCCGTAACTGTTGCAACAAATATGGCTGGTCGCGGTACTGACATCATGCTGGGTGGAAACCCTGAGTTCATGGCAGATTTTGAATTACAACGCAGAGGTCTTTCTCCAGTTGATGATGCAGAGCAGTATGAAAAAGCGTGGCCAGAGGAAATCACTCGCCAAAAGGCAGCGGTTGCACTTGGCCATGAAGAAGTAATTGCTCTCGGTGGTCTCTATGTTTTAGGAACCGAGCGACATGAATCTCGACGCATTGATAATCAGTTGCGTGGGCGTTCTGGTCGCCAAGGCGATCCTGGTGAATCACGTTTCTATCTCTCACTTCAAGATGAACTTATGCGTCGATTTAACTCAGGAATGGTTGAGCGCTTCTTAACAGCCGCAGGTATCCCAGAAGATGCCCCTATTGAATCAAAGATGGTCAGTAATGCGATTCGCTCAGCACAAACACAGGTTGAATCACAGAACTTTGAAATGCGTAAGAATGTTTTGAAGTATGACGATGTAATGAATCGCCAGCGCCAAGTTGTTTATGGTGAGCGCCGAATGGTGCTAGAAGGTGCTGATATTGAGGATCAGGTGGCCACTTTTGTGAGCGACACATTAACTGCCTACGTCAGCATGGCCACATCACAAGGTTATTCAGAGGATTGGGATCTAGATACTTTATGGAATGCACTTAAGACCATTTATCCAATCTCATTTACTATCGATGAACTTGTTTCCCGAGTTGGCTCACGAAATGGTTTAGATGCTGAGTTCTTAACTGCTGCAGTAATTGAGGATTGCCAAGCCGCTTATGCAAAGCGCGAAGAGTCACTAGGTTCAGAAGTTATGCGCGAATTAGAGCGCAAGGTATTGCTCTCTGTGTTAGATCGTAAATGGCGCGAGCATCTATATGAGATGGATTATTTGCAAGAGGGAATTGGCCTTCGCGCCATGGCCCAGCGTGATCCACTCGTTGAATATCAACGCGAAGGCTTTGATCTGTTCTCAGCGATGATGGATGCAATCAAGGAAGAGATTGCAGGATTCCTATTCAATATTGAAGTAACTGTTGAGGCCGCAAGCAAAGAAGTAAGTGGGGCAGGCCTTGAAGCTAAGCCATTATCTTCTAGCGGTCTTCAGTACACAGCTGCAGATGAATCTGGAGTGAAAACTACTGGAGATGTTTCTCGTAATGCGCAATGTCCATGTGGTTCAGGTAAGAAATACAAGCGTTGCCATGGTGGTGCTTAAAGCAAGGTAAGGGCAGTACACAACCAACGTTTATCAATACCTTCAAATCGAACTAGCATTGCGCGCAATCGATTCTCATATCGAATAGTGATGGTTGCTTCACAAATTCCATCAAGCGGTTCCTGAATATGAATCTTACGAACGTGCCCAATCTCCTTTTGTGAGCCTGATTGTCGAACTAAGTCAGAGAAGATACTGTGATGGCACAAAGATTCAACTTGCCTGGGTGAGCGTCGTCCTGCCCAAATCTCAACAATTGAGTTAACAAAGCGTTCAGTCCACACCTTTAGCTCAGGTAGATCATGTGCAGATGTGGGTTCCGGGGCGAAATCTGGATCAAACTCATCATCAAATCGAGATGGCACTAGATAGAGCTTGCTGGGTGTGAGTGGTTGAGTCAGCGGTTGGGGCCTAAAGATTTCTAGAAGCGGATGTTGCCAATCGACATTTGTAGCACTTATTAGCTTTTCAATGCGAAAACTACTAATTGATATCTCTTCTGATACTGGGTTGGTTGTCATGAGTGAAGGTTTCAACTTTTCACACCTCATGTGCTCAACCATTAGGTTGAATTCTTCTCATCACAAAGGATGAGTGTGGATAAAGAGAGTGCCATTGTCGGTCAATACAATTGGGTGCACTCATGAGAAAACCACCGTCGAGTAGTAGATCCAGAAGGCCCTTAGCAATCTCCCTGATTATCGCTTCATTTCTATCAGCCTTCTTTTTAGCCAGCTTCTCTCGATCAACGACACAGTATTGGGTTACAAACATTGATTTGCAGAGCGGGCATCAAATCTCAACTGGAGATCTTTCCCTTAAGGATTTGGATCTATCAGCAAGTTCGGTAATTTATCTGTCAAAAGATTTAGATCCTCTAGGACAAGTCATCATTAAAAATGTTGTTGCCGGAGAAGTTATGGCTATCAACTCAGTGAGTTCAACAGCTAAAACCATGGCCAGTAGCGCTGTTCCATTGAGTATTCGATCTGTTGACCTTGCTGCTGGAATCTATGTTGGTGCTTTAGTAGATATCTACTGGGTAATGGATAGCCTTAATGGTGAATCACCACAGGATCCGATTCTTATTCTGGGAAGTGTTCCCATACTTAGTGCTGATGTTAAAAGTAAGAACTTTGGTACAGATGCAGCCATAACAGTCTCAGTTGAGCAAACTCAAGTACTTCGCCTTTTAGCTGCCACAACTTCTGGTCGCCTGGTAGTGATTAGCTCTAATGTCTAGCCAAGAACTACCCCTTGTAATCACGGCGATATCAGATGCCCAGTTCGAAGGCTTTGTTTCTGGAACTCTCTTTGCTCAAGGGTGGAGTGTGGTTTTTAGAGCTATTGATACAGAGGCACTTGAGAGATTTTGCTCAAATAGTGTAGAACAAGCAGCCAGTTCACTTCTTATTTATTCTCCAGATTTGCCAGGAATTTCTAGTGAAGTGGTGAAGAACTTAACTACAAAGGTTAAACAAGTCGTTGGATTTTCATCAAAAACTAATCCAGAGTTCGCAGAATTACATCCCAACCCAGCAACTGCCACTGATCTTGTGAGTATTGTGCGAGGCTTTGTCCGTGCACCCATGCTGCGCCAAGCAAGTCAGGTAAGTCGGGCTAACCGCAAAGCTCACGTAGTAGCGATTGGATCTGCAGGCAGTGACACAGGGTGCACAACTATCGCCCTTAATCTGGCTATGGAGTTGAGCATCTTAGGTAAGTCAACGCTACTTATTGATGCAAATTTTCGAGCACCATCTATAGCAGCCCTGATTGCAATTCGTAATGTGCAATCTGAGTCAGGCTGGAGAACCATTGCCCCACAACTCGCAATTGCTGAAATGAAATTACTCAGCAAGAAGCCGGAAGCATTGATCAGTTGATGGAGAGTGCAACGCAGATTTTTGACAATATTGTCATTGATTTAGGATCCATTTCAGGTCTTTCAAATCGATTAACAGATAGACGCTGGACATCAACGATGACCACATGGAGTTGCGACCAAGGTGATGAGCTCATGGTTATTGCTCGTCCAGATCTACTTGGAATTCATCGGTTAGAACAGGTCTGTGCTTTGCTGGAAAAAACTTCTATTAGAGCTGCACTGAGCTTCACACTCAACATGCGATCTCAAGGCAAAAAAGGTGGTGATGAAGAAGCCCAGTTCTTGGCAATTACTACGAGATTGCGACCATTGCGTGTTCGAACCATAAACCGCGATCTGCGGGCGGCATCCAAGGCTCTAGAGGAAAAGGCCACACTTATTGAGGTCAATATGCGCTCTGCGCTGCGCAAATCAATTGCAACAATGGCCAGTGAGCTCAAGCGCTAACTTCTAATACTATTAAGGCATGCGAGCCTATCTTCCAATTTCTCATGATGAGCTTGTGGCATTCCTTAATTCTGGAAGCAAGAGCATAGAATCAATTTTGGCTCCGACGCCTTTTTATGTCGGTGAAAATGAAGATTTAGGTGAAGAAGAGATTGAATATCTCTTATCTCTTGAGGCGGCGCAAGATGCCATTGAACTGCGTTCATCAGATAAAGCACCTGGGATTGTTTTAGCCATTGAGTTAGAGGCCCAGCAGGTTAACGCAGTCAATGAAAATTCAGTCACCTTGAACTCTGCAATCACATGGGAGCAAGTGCAGTGCGCACTACTTCTCTTTCCTGATGAAGAAGAATTGATCTGGTTTGCAACCCAAGAGATTGAAAAAAACCTAGGGGAGTGGAAGTAACATGCCCCAGTTTGAGACATTAATCCATAGCCGCAGCGCTGTAACGATCAATCAGGCCCACAAGCTGCGCGAGCTAGTTGCTGATTGGCAATTACTCTCAGATCTCTCTTTTGCCGATCTCATTCTTTGGGTCCCTGTTCGAAAGGATATGAAGATGTGGCC
>Ga0194050_1000865_pt1 | contig 10524 bp, 11 predicted proteins | sample SepL2310m_MetaG_FD_148657 | JGI IMG/M metagenome (GOLD analysis project Ga0194050, IMG submission 148657) | Anoxic zone freshwater microbial communities from boreal shield lake in IISD Experimental Lakes Area, Ontario, Canada - Sep2016-L239-10m | ecosystem: Environmental > Aquatic > Freshwater >...
TTTTCTCCACCGCAGATACGAACGAGATCACCGTCGACGTGACTCTCGCGCCCAATATTCACTAGATCTAGCCTCAGCGACTGGGGCAGACCCACGCGCGCAACTACGGTGTAAGGGTCATGTCAGATGAAATCACTTCCCCCCACCACTCTGGCAAACACCGAGTTTTTCTCCTCGCCAATATCGCCCTCGCAGTTCTGACAATTCTTTCTGGCACCGGGCTTTTGTACGCAAACTGGAAACTCAACAACCGCAAAGTTGTCACCATTGATTCGGTTGACCCGAATGGCAATGGATTTGATTTACCAATCGGTGATTTACAAGCCAAGAACTTCTTAATTACTGGCTCTGACAACAATGCGTGCATCGCCAAAGATTCTCCATATGCCGGCGGCTTCGGAAAGCGCAGCACATTTGGCGAACGCAGTGACTCGATCATGGTGATTCGTGTCAACCCCATTGACAACCAAGCTGCTGTTCTTTCCTTTCCACGAGACCTGTGGGTAACCCAAGCCGACTCAACCCGCCATGGGCGCATCAACACCAATTTCGACAAGAAGAACCCGAATCGCCTGATACGTACAATCAAGGAAAACTTCGGCATTTCTATAGACCACTACGTCAACATTGACTTTTGTGCTTTCAAAGAAGTAATCGATGCCGTCGGTGGAGTACGTGTGCCGTTTGCGAACAAAGCTCGAGACAAACGGACAGGATTCAAAGTTCTGAAAGCCGATGTTTGTTACACCTTTGAAGGTGATCATGCACTTGCATACATGCGTTCACGTCATTACCAGTGGTTTGACCCTGCGCTTCAGAAATGGCGCACTGACCCATCATCTGACTGGGGCCGTATTGCACGCCAACAAGACTTCATGCGCCGTCTTGTGAAGAAGGCCCTAGATAAAGCTCGCACTAACCCCCGTGTTGCAACGGGAATTCTGAATGCCGCGTTGAAGAATGTGATCACTGATGACCGCCTCAATGCTTTGACTGTTCTGCAGTTGGGTCAGGCCATGAAGAACTTTGATGCAAACACCATGGGTAGCTACACCATGCCAGGAATTGGGCAAGTGATTGACAAGGCTTCAGTCATCGTGCCAGATTTTGAAAGCGACCAGTCAAAGAAGATTCTGTCGGTGTTTCAAGGCAAAGCAAGTTTGTCAACCACACTGAAAAAGACTTCGATCATTGCGCCGTCTGCAGAATTCACAGAACTCGCCGCAGTTGTAGCAACTACATCAGTAATGCGACTAGCAATGTCTAAGCCTGTAGTTGCAACTACCAGCACGACGACAACAACCGTTCCTGCAGTAGTTATTCAACAAGAAACAAAGGGCATCGTTCCAGTTGACGACCCCAACTGTCAGTTCTAGTTATTCAAGAACTCGCGCGAGTACTTCTGGTATCTCGCTTGGCCCGTTCACCAGTGCAATGCGTGCACCAATTCGGTCAGCAAAGGCTTGCGCTTCGTCATGATCTTCTGCAGGCGCAATCACAATCACCTCGTCCATGCTCATTGCAGCTGCTTCAGCATCGCCATCAACAGTGGCACGGCAATCAGAGAGAAGAATCGCTACGCGTCTGCCCGCACGAGAGCGTGATAGTTGTTGCTGGGCCACAAGGAGCGCCCCAGCCAAGTCAGTCGTGCCATATCCACGAAGGGTCAGAACATCATTGATGACTCGCTCGCTTGATTTCGGAACATCTTGCGATTTTGCAACCACCACATCTTTTCCGAATGCAATGACGCTGTAATCCTCTGGGCACCGACTCGCGATAGCTGCTGTCGCAACAGCAGAAGTTGCCAACGGTTTGCCACCCATTGATCCGCTGCGGTCCAGCAGTAGACAGAACGCAGTCCCAGGTTTGCGCCAACCACGAATTCGTAAACGTTCCGGGTCGAGCGCAATGCCGTTACGAGCTTCACTGATGGCATCAAGGCTTGCATCGATATCAATATCGCCAGCATCAGGTCGGTATGCCTGTTCTTCCATCTTGCCGATTCCGTGTGGGCGTGTGCGACCGCGATTACCGATATCGAGCATCAGGCGCCCTGCTAGTTGTTGTGCCAACGCACGTAGTGCAGGGTCTGTTGCGCCCGTTAAATCAGCAAGCATGCCCAACATTTCATCGGGGCTGTTCTGCATTGCTTCATCGACTGCAACTTCATCTAATTCGCCCACTTCTGGCGAGATGTTTTCAAAATTTTCGTGACGAGACAGGTCACGACGAGACGTGGTGCGCTTCCCTGCTTCGGCGACGGCTTGATCTGCTTCGTCGCCTTCTTTCGTTAGCGGGAGGTCGTGTCCGCCCCTATCGGGGCCGTCACTTTTCCCCCGTTGGCGTCCCCTTCAGTTCGACCAAACACGTCTTGCCAGATTTCAGTAACAATTTCTTCAGCGGTGCGCACGCTTCCTTCGCGCACTCGCACGCGACCAGACAACGCAACCAATGCAGAATCAACACCCACACTGGGGTTTTCGATATTTGCTTCGCGAAGGTCGGCTAACGACACTGCAACTTTTGCAAAGTCAACAGCACCGCGAACAGATGAACCAACACGCAAGTCAGCATGCGACCGCGTACGACGTACGACAGCAACGGCTTTCTCTAACCATGAGTCAGATACGCCAGAACCTTCAGTGTTACGACGGACAATTGCAATTTCATCTGCTGCAGACTGATACGACATAGACACACGGCACACTCGGTCGTAGACCGCACTGGAGATACGTGCAGTACCGACCGCATCAAATGGATTCATTGCAGCCACCATGCGGAAACCGTGCGCGGCTACAACACGACCAAGACGAGGAACATTGAGTTCGCCTTCGCTCATGACCGTAATAAGTACGTTCAACGTTTCTTCCGGGATGCGGTTGATTTCTTCGATGTACAACAGTGATCCGTCACGCATTGCGCTGACTAATGCTCCATCAACGAAAATGCTTGGGTCGTACCCATCATTCAGCACTCGCGCCGGGTCGAAGTGGCCAACAAGACGCGCTGGTGTGAGTTCAGCATTCCCTTCGACGAATTCAAAACCAATGCCGAGACCGTGGGCCACAGCACGCAATAAAGTTGATTTTCCTGTGCCAGGAGGGCCTTCCAGCAGAACGTGACGGTCTGCAGCAAGAGCTGCAAGTACTAGTTCTACTTCACGAGTACGTCCGACGACTTGAGTGGAAAGCGCCGCGCGCAACGACGACGACTTAGTCATTGACTATGACACCACGAATGTTTTCACCCTCACGCATTGCGCGGTACCCCTCGTTGATGTCATCAAGCGTGTAACGCTTTGTGATGAGCTCATCAAGTTTGAGGTCGCCAACGCGATACATGTCAAGCAATTTAGGAATATCAGCTCGAGGATTCAGGCTGCCAAAGATGGTGCCCTTCACTTCTTTGTTCCACATTGCAAGTTGGAACAAGTTGATGTCTGCACTGGTTTCGACCATAGGTGAAATTGCAGTCACAACACATGTGCCGCCCTTGCCAACCATAGTCATTGCTTCACCCATCATGTCGCCATGAAGAACGCCCGGAGTCATAATGACCCGATCAGCCATTTCACCCCATGACAATTCCATGAGATGAGGAATTGCTTCAGCCATCGATGCATACGTATGTGTTGCACCGAACTCCATGGCTTTTTCACGCTTGAACTCAACAGGGTCAATAGCAATGATTCGCTTTGCACCAGCCATACGAGCACCTTGTACAGCGTTGATACCAATGCCGCCGATACCAACAACAACGACAGTGTCGCCAGGCTGAGTATCTGCGCGAGTTGTAGCAGAGCCCCAGCCCGTTGCAACGCCGCAAGACACAAGCGCTACACAATCAAGCGGCAAATCTTTTTCAACCTTGATCAGTGATGCTTCGGCAACAGTGGCGAACTCAGAAAAGGTTCCGAGTTTTGCCATCAGCTTTACAGGGCGACCATCTTTCACGTGATGACGATGTGTGCCATCTGTAATCATTCCGCCGGTCAAAGTACCTGCACCTAAGTTGCACAGGTTTTGACGACCTGTTGAGCAGTACCGACAACGACCACATGATGGAACAAAACTGGCTGACACATGGTCGCCCACTTCCAAGGTGGTAACTCCAGGTCCAAGCTTCACAACAACGCCAGCACCTTCGTGTCCGCCAATAAATGGAAAGAAGTCATCGACACCCATCATGGCCAATAGTTCCTTGGGGGGAACCATGTCGCCAGTAACGAAGTGCTCGTCTGAGTGACACATGCCGGCCACTTTCCAATTCACCAATACTTCATTGGCTTTTGGATCATCGACTTCGATTTCTTCAACCATCCATGGTTGATCAATCCCGTACAAAACTGCTGCGCGTGATTTCATTGTTGTTTCCCCCTGGAATTATCAACCATGTCTGGTTGTTGTGATTTAGTAGATCAAAACTCCGCGGATGTTTTTGCCATCACGCATGTCTTGGTAGCCCTCGTTGATGTCTTCAAGCGTGTATGTCTTTGTGACAAGACCATCAAGATCAAGTTGACCTTCGCGGTACAAACCTAGAAGTTTTGGAATGTCTGCACGTGGGTTACCTGAACCGAACAATGAACCAACAAGTTGCTTTTCCATCAATGTGAGGTCAAGGAGGCTCATGTTTGCGCCGCCCATCTCAAATGCTGGGTGAATGTTGGTAACAACAACACGGCCACGCTTTGCAGCAAGTGCCATGGCTTCGCCAATCATTTGTCCGTTGCCGACGCCCATTGTCATGATCACTTTGTTCGCCATAGTTCCCCATGTGAGGTCTTGTAGCAATGGCAATGCTTCGGCCATTGACGATGCTGTATGTGTTGCACCGAATTCCATAGCCTTTTCGCGCTTGAATTCAACTGGGTCGATTGCAACGATGCGCTTTGCACCTGCAAGGCGAGCACCCTGAATTGCATTAGCGCCGATACCGCCAACGCCAACAACAACGACTGTGTCGCCAGGAGCAACGTCAGCTGCATACACAGCGGATCCCCAACCAGTGACAACACCGCAACCAAGAAGACATGCCTTCTCTAATGGAACATCTTTTTCGATTTTGATACACGATGCTTCGTTCACAACTGTGTGCTTGGCAAAGGTACCGAGCATGCACATAAGCGTGAGGTCTTTGCCACCAGCGTGATGGCGTGATGTGCCATCAGTTACTTGCATACCAAGTCCCATAAGCGCACCAAGGTCGCACAAGTTCTGGTGACCGGTTGAGCAACTTGGGCAACGACCACATGACGGGATGAACCCGAACACCACATGGTCACCGACCTCGAGCCAGCTGACTCCTTCACCAACAGCTTCAACAACTCCGGCGCCTTCGTGGCCACCAATGATGGGCAACGCGAATGGCAGGTCGCCCGTGGTGAGGTGTTCGTCTGAGTGGCACATGCCGGAAGCGGCAATCTTGACCAAGACTTCGCCAGCCTTCGGTGCATCGAGTTCAATTTCTTCGACGCTCCACGGAGCGTTTACTTCCCACAGAATTGCAGCGGTTGTCTTCATGGAAGCCCCCTTGTTTGGCTGCCAGGTACCTGGCAGGTTCATTATCTGAGATTACTCATTCCCACCGCATATTCTCTAGTGGGCTATTCGGCGGGTACTGTCGTAGGTATGGATAAGGACATCGCCCCACAACCAGTACCCGAGCAGGCCTCAGCCAGCGTGGAAAGCCCCATCGTCGAGGAACTTCTCGTCGAGGAGATTTCCATCGACGGCATGTGCGGCGTGTACTAACCAGCTCGCATCATCATGACTGTCACGCTTGAGTCCGCGTGCGAGTTGCACCCTCAAGTCGCGATCCGGCCTGAACCGTTTGGTGCGCTCGCCTATCACTACGGAAACCGTCGTTTAGTTTTTCTTCGTCATCCAGACATTGTGCGTGTTGTCAAAACGATGGGCGAACACCCAACCTTGCGCGACACGTTCGTTGCAGAAGGCGTCGCCGAATCACGGTGGCCCTCATTCATTGAAGCCCTCTCTTCCCTCACCACATCGGAGATAATTCGTGTCCTCTCATAGCCTCGGCCAACAAATGAAACAGGGGCTTGATGCTCCTATCTGTCTCACTTGGGAACTGACGTACGCATGCAACCTGGCGTGCGTGCATTGTTTGTCTAGCAGCGGACAACGCGATGATCGTGAATTGTCTACTGAACAAGCGAAAGCAGTTCTTGATGAACTTGCAGTGTTGCAAGTGTTTTACATCAACATCGGTGGTGGCGAACCAATGATCCGCCGTGACTTCTTCGAAATCGTTGAACATTCCATTGCTAACAACATTGGCGTCAAGTTCTCAACGAACGGTGCATTCATTGATAAAAAGAATGCAGAGCGCCTCACCGCAATGGATTACCTCGATATTCAAATCAGTCTTGATGGCACAGACGCCGTTACAAACGACGCAGTACGTGGTGAAGGTTCATTCGACACCGCCATTCGCGCGATGGACAATTTGAAGGCTGCCGGTTTTGGTCAATTCAAAATTTCAGTGGTCGTAACACGCCACAACGTTGATCAACTTGATGAATTCAAGGCTCTTGCTGATTCATACGGTGCCCAATTGCGTATTACACGTTTGCGTCCAGCCGGACGTGGTGCAGATACATGGGATGAACTTCACCCCACAAATGCTCAACAACGTCAGATCTATGACTGGTTGCTTGCACATGGAGAAAACGTTCTTACCGGCGATTCTTTTTTCCACCTCAACGCATTTGGTGAGTCATTGCCAGGATTAAACCTGTGTGGCGCTGGCCGAGTGGTGTGCCTGATCGACCCAATCGGTGATGTCTACGCGTGCCCATTTGTTATTCACGACACATTTAAGGCAGGCAATGTTCTTGAAGACGGCGGATTCACCCACGTATGGCGCGAATCAGACCTATTCACAGAATTGCGTGAGCCACAAAGTGCAGGTGCATGTGCGTCCTGTGGCGCATTCGACGCCTGCCAGGGTGGTTGCATGGCCGCCAAGTTCTTTACCGGACTTCCTTTAGATGGCCCAGACCCCGAATGTGTAACAGGCCATGGCGAAGTGCTGTTGCCATCCGTTCCTGTCTCGCTTGTCCCCCGCCCTTCAATGGACCATTCAAAGCCAGCACGAACCCTGATAAAGAGTAAAGTTTCTACGTGAATTCTTTTGTTGCAGTAATTGCGATCATTATCGCTTATTTCTGCGGCACCTTGCCCGTAGCAATTCTTATTGCTAAATCAAAAGGTATCGACATCACAACATTTGGTTCAGGTAATCCCGGTGCAAGCAATGTTGCGCGAGCACTCGGCGCTAAGTACGGAGTCCTTGTATTCGTCGGTGATGCCCTCAAAGGTGCGCTTCCCGTTTTGGCTCTTTTATCGCATCGTCCGATTGCGTACGCATGCGCAGCTGCAACTGTGCTTGGTCACGTATTTCCCATCACTCGGAAATTCAAAGGCGGCAAAGGCGTTGCAACTGGAGCGGGAAGTTTGTTACCGCTCCATCCCGTTCTTCTCATTGGCGCTGCTCTGACATGGCTCCTCGTGACGAAGGTGACGAAAAAAGCATCGATTGCATCTATCGCAATCGTGCCGGTCTTGGTCGTTGCTTTCATCATGAGCGGCACACAATGGTGGGAAATTTTCTCGCTTGTTGGTATTGGTGCCCTAGTGGAAGTTCGACATGCATCAAATATCAAACGATTGTTAACTGGTACCGAGCCCCCCGTGACAGGCTCAACCGTCTAACCTCCATTTGTGTTCTCTTTTCTTGATTCATTTTTTAATTGGCTTGAGCACTACTCAGGATCGCCGTGGTTCTATCTAGCAATTTTTGCCGTAGCACTGCTCGATTCTGTCCTTCCTGTCGTTCCCAGTGAATCACTAGTCATTATTGGTGGAGTAAGCGCCGGGCTACATGAACTTCACTGGTCATTAGTCATTATCGCCGCTGCCGCTGGGGCCTTTGCAGGAGACAACATCAGTTATCAAATCGGACATCGATTTTCTGCTTCATTGCAAAAGAGATACGAACGAAGCACTAAAGGACAACGGCGACTTCATTGGGCGCACGAACAAATACAGCTGCGCGGCGGTGAACTGCTGATTACTGCGCGTTTTATTCCAGGTGGTCGCACCCTTCTCACTCTCAGTTGTGGAATTACTAATCAAGACCGCCGTTGGTTCATGAAATGGATCGCTATCGCAACCCCAATCTGGGCAATGTACGGAACTCTTCTTGGTTTTATTGGTGGTCGCTCGTTTCAAGACAACCACTCAAAAGCATTTCTCGTTGCCTTCTCTATTGCAATCGGGGCGACCGTATCTTTGGAATTGATTCGACATTTTCGTCATCGTTTAGGGTCATCCTCAACACCCCTAAACAAATAACATGTCGACCACAAGTCCAAACTCAAAGATTTTATTATTGCCCCTTGGTTCATGGGAACAGCACGGACCACATTTGCCGTTTGATACCGACACCATCATTATTGATTCGGTTGTTACACATGCGTTGCGCGACACGCAGGTTGATGCGGACGCTTTTGTTATTGCGCCAACTGTTGCAATTTCGGCTAGCGATGAACACGTTGGATTCCCCGGCACGCTCAGCACCGGAACCGAGCCATTGGTGCAGTCCGTCGTTGCAATTTGTCGATCAGCCTCATGGTCACTGGGCGTGTGCATCGTGAACGGACACGGTGGGAATGCAGACGCACTTGCGCGCATTACCTCAGCTCTCACATACGAAAAGATCAGACACTCAATCTGGTCTCTGCCCTCCTATGAGGGTGCTGATATGCACGCAGGGCACACGGAAACTTCAGTAATGCTTTATATAGCTCCTGACAAAGTTCGGACTGATCGCATCGAACGTGGAACTGTCGGAGATGCGTCTGCCCTTGTGGCGCAAATGCGTACCAGTGGTGTTACAGGCGTATCTGCCAATGGTGTTCTCGGTGACCCAACCACTGCAACGAGGGAACATGGCATTGCAGTAATGAATTTGTATTCAACAAGTCTTATTGCGCATCTTGCAACACTTTCCAGTAACTGGCTAAGTGATTCACAATGACGATTCGGCTTCTCCCCGACGATCAATGGTTTCGTTCTAAAAATGGAAATGGGGTACTCGCTGGTTCTCCACTTACCTACTTCGGCGTCACTGACGCAGGGTCAAAAATATTGGATGCCATTGAGACCAATTCCGAGTTACCGCTGAACCATGCACAATTAACTGATCGCTTGTTGGCTACTGGTGCAGTTCACCCTGTTCCGGATAGTCCTTCGGCACTCACTGATATCACCGTTGTGATTCCTGCATTCATCTCCAACGCAGAATCACATGTCCATCTTGAGAAACTTGTGGCATCACTCGTTGGCCTCACCATCATCATCGTTGATGATGCGTCGCCACACCCCATAGACATCACCGGTGCTCGAGTTGTTAGGCACGACATAAACAAAGGACCTGCGGCTGCGCGTAATACCGGCATCGCTGCCGTCACAACGACAGTGGTGGCTTGCGTTGATACTGACGTCATGGTGACGACACAGCAGATCGCCACACTTGCCGGATGTTGCACTGACTTGCGTGTTGGTGCCGTCGCCCCTCGCATTACGTGCATAAACGATGGAACATTCATAGGCGAATTTGAGTCTCACCATTCACCACTTGATCTCGGCTCAGTGCCTGCTGTTGTTCGTCCAATGTCTCGCGTGTCGTATCTTCCCGCAACTGTGCTGGTGTGCGATGTGCAGTCACTTCGAGCAGTCGGTGGGTTTGATGATTCAATCCGTATGGGTGAAGACGTCGATCTAGTGTGGCGTTTCATCGAGAACGGAATTGTTTGCCGTTACGTCCCGTCGATTGAATGCCCCCACAGACCACGCTCATCAATGCGAAAAATGCTCAAACAGCGTTATGACTACGGCACCAGCGCAGCATTACTAGACCACCGTCACCCTCGTGCAGCGTCTCCACTACGCGCCCACGCTTTACTGCTAGCAGTGGCTACGACTGTGCTGATGGGATACTTATATTTTGCAATCATTCTCGTGGTGCCAACGGTCGCGTACTTCGTGGTCTCGCTGCGTTCAACGTCTATCCCCATCAGAACTCGCACTCAGCTTGCATGGAAAGCACTCACCAGCACCACCCGGCTACTTGCGCGTTCTGTCATGCGGGCATGGTGGCCATTATTTTTTATTGCTTCATTTGTGTCACTGCGTCTTGGTGTGATGATGACGTTCAGCGCTTTTGTTCCACCGATTGTCGGCCTCGTACGCCTGAAGCCGAGCCACCCCATTCGTTATCTCGTCATGCGTATTCTTGAAGATGTGGCATACGGAGCTGGTGTGTGGGTAGGTGCGGTGCGCGCACGCTCATTGCGGTGTTTATTGCCGGTGATTACTGTGCGGCGCTCAGTCGCGCGCTGATGTCATTGCAGTCTTCACAGACTGATTGAGGAATGACACCCCATCGCATGAGACGAGAAAAGATTGCACATCCCAGACAAAAGCCAACCCC
>Ga0194050_1000872_pt1 | contig 10475 bp, 7 predicted proteins | sample SepL2310m_MetaG_FD_148657 | JGI IMG/M metagenome (GOLD analysis project Ga0194050, IMG submission 148657) | Anoxic zone freshwater microbial communities from boreal shield lake in IISD Experimental Lakes Area, Ontario, Canada - Sep2016-L239-10m | ecosystem: Environmental > Aquatic > Freshwater >...
CCCGCACTTAAAGTTGCTCAAAAAGCTTTTGCTGGGTGGCGTGATTCCACACCAAGTGAGCGCCAGCGTGCATTATTAAAAATTGCCGATGCCCTTGAATCTCGTGCAGAAGAGATCATTGCGATTGAATCAGAAAACACTGGAAAGCCCCTTGCAGTCACTCGCTCTGAAGAAGTCCCTCCAATGATTGATCAAATTAGATTTTTTGCCGGTGCGGCAAGAAACTTGGAAGGCTTGTCAGCAGGGGAGTACATGCATGGCATGACCTCATTTATTCGCCGTGAACCAATTGGGGTCTGTGCCCAAGTAACCCCGTGGAATTATCCAATGATGATGGCAGTGTGGAAGTGGGCTCCAGCAATTGCTGCAGGAAACACTGTTGTTTTGAAACCAAGTGATACAACACCAGCATCCACAATTTTTATGGCTGAAGTGATGTCAGAGTTTTTACCAGAGGGTGTTTTCAATGTTGTCTGTGGAGATAGAGATACCGGCCGGGCATTAATTAGCCATGAAATTCCGCAACTAGTAGCGATTACCGGATCTGTGCGCGCAGGAATGGAAGTTGCTTCGGCTGCATCACAAGATGTGAAACGAGTACACCTGGAATTAGGTGGCAAGGCTCCAGTAGTTATTTTTGATGATGCAGATTTAGAAGCCGCAGCTGCTTGGATAGCAGTGGCTGGATTTTTTAACGCCGGTCAAGATTGCACTGCTGCAACTCGCGTACTTGTCGGACCAAAAGCTTATGATGATTTTGTCGCTCTATTAACTGAACAAGCAAAAAATGAAATCAAAATTGGAATGCCACATGAGGATGTACTCGTTGGACCGGTTAATAACGAGGCGCAATTAAAACGGGTTGCTGGATTTTTAGAGCGGACTCCAAGCCATGCGAAAATCATGACTGGTGGCGCACCGTTGAAACAACCTGGCTTCTTTTTCCCACCAACAGTTGTGGCCGGACTTAAGCAAGATGATGAGATGATTCAAAGTGAAATCTTTGGACCAGTAATTACGGTGCAGAAATTTAGTGATGATGATGAAGCACTGCGCTTTGCCAATGGAGTTAAATATGGATTGGCCTCGAGTGTCTGGACCAAAGATCATGGCCGGGCAATGCGAATGGCTAAAGCTTTTGATTTCGGATGTGTCTGGATCAATACCCATATTCCGATTGTGGCTGAGATGCCCCATGGCGGGTTCAAGCACTCCGGATATGGCAAAGATCTCTCAAATTACGGATTTGAGGATTACACCCGCATTAAGCATGTAATGACCAACCTCGAGGCCTAAATCTCAGCATTTTCGGCAAGGAAATCTGGTCATATGGGGCCATGAAGTCCTACGATCAGTCCCGCAACCTAATCCTAAAAATCTAAATTAAGGAGAAATTCAATGAAGCCAGAGATAACTCCGGAAGTGCGTTCAATCATCCGCGCCCAGCTCTCTCGCCGTCGCTTCATTGCTGGTGCAGGTGCAGTAAGCGGTGCAACCTTGCTTGCCGCTTGTGGTTCAAAAGACGCTAAAAGTGAAAGTGGCAGTGCCGATGCAACTGCTAGCGCTCCGGTAGATGAGGGCGGAACTGTTCGTTGGGCAAACTGGCCTGCATATTTAGATTTTGATTCAGATAAAAAAACTTACACATCACTCGAAACCTTTAAAGCAGCATCTGGAATTAATGTCGTTTATAAAGAAGATGTAAATGACAATGATGAATTTTATGGAAAAGTACAAGGTCAATTAAAACTTGGCAAAGATATCGGATATGACATTGTCACTCTTACTGACTGGATGGCTGGACGTTGGGTGCGAATGGGCTATACCCAAGCATTTGATGAAGCAAACCTCCCAAACAAAGTAAATATTTTGCCAACCTTGGCAAATGTTGGTTTTGATCCAGGTCGCAAGAGCACCTTAACTTGGCAATCAGGTTTTGCTGGATTCGGTTGGAACAAAGAAAAAATTCCTGGTGGAATTCAAAGTATTGAACAACTTTTTGATAAGAAAAATAAAGGTCGGGTAGAAGTGCTGAGTGAAATGCGTGACACCATGGGAATTATTTTGCAATCCCAAGGTGTAGATCCTTCTCAGCCATTTACGGATGACCAATTTATGAACGCAATAGCTTTCTTGGAAAAGAAAATTGCTGATGGATTTATCCGCCAGGTTAAAGGTAATGATTACCTTGAAGATATGGTCAGTGGAGATGCAGTTGCAGTAATTGGTTGGAGCGGAGATATATTCTCTCTTTCAAATGAAAATGGCGGTAAATTTGGATTCCAAGTTCCAGAAAGTGGTGGAACTCTATGGAGCGATAACGCCTTAATTCCATCTACATCAAAAAATAAGAAAAACGCCGAGACGGTACTTAATAATTACTATGACCCAGCTGTTGCAGCTCAAGTTGCAGCATTTGTAAATTACATCTGCCCAGTAGTTGGTGCTCAAGCTGAAATGGAAAAGATCGATCCAAAGTTAGCAAAGAGCCCATTCATATTCCCTGATGATGCAACTCTGGCAAAAGTACGGGTATTCCGCACTCTGACTCCAGAGGAAGACACCAAGTACTCAGAAGCATTTGCAGCTGCAGCAGGTAATTAATAGTGGCAAATCACCCTGATGCAGCTAAAACAGGAGATTTAAAATTAAGCAGCCTCACTAAAAGATTTGCTGATTTTCTTGCAGTTGATGATTTGGATTTAGTGATCCCAAAAGGTTCATTTTTTGCGCTACTAGGACCATCAGGATGCGGAAAGACTACAACCCTGCGAATGATCGCTGGGCTTGAGGAACCAACTTCCGGAAAAATTTACCTTGGAGATACTGATTTAACTGATACTAAATCTTATCGCCGACCAGTAAACACAGTTTTTCAAAATTATGCGCTATTTCCACATTTAACTATCTTTGAAAATGTGGCGTTTGGTCTGCGCAGGCGAGGCATCAAAGATGTAAAAGAACCAGTTGAAAAAGTTTTAGCATTGGTTGAGTTGGCCCACTTACGAGATCGCAAACCAACGCAATTATCTGGTGGACAGCAGCAACGCATCGCAGTTGCCCGAGCAATAGTTAATCGTCCAGCTTTATTACTTTTGGACGAACCGCTTGGAGCTCTTGATCTTAAGTTACGTCGCCAGATGCAGATTGAATTGAAATGGATTCAAACTGAAGTTGGAATTACTTTCGTCCATGTGACACATGATCAAGAAGAAGCCATGACAATGGCTGACACCATCGCGGTTATGAATGAAGGCCGAATTGAACAATTAGGTTCACCTGCAGATCTTTATGAGAATCCTAAAACTGCATTTGTGGCAAACTTCCTGGGTCAATCTAATTTCATTAAGGGAACCCTGGAATCCACTTCAGGTGCCGATCAATTTGTAAATTTACAAGGTACGAGGATTGTAATTCCAGCGGCCCGCAATAGCAGCACACATAAGAGTCTTCTAGTTGGAATTCGGCCTGAAAAATTTAGAATTCACAATGTTGGTGATACAACAACTGGAAATAAATTAGAAGGTGGCATTGTTACCGATATTTCTTTTGTGGGCGTAAGTACGCAATACCAAGTTGAGATGCCATGGAAGCAAGAGTTGATGATCTTTGAGCAAAATGATGGTGGAGCTCCTAACCTTCGCAAAGGTGATGCAGTAACTCTTTCTTGGGAACCACATTTCACTTTTGCTCTCGACGGCGATGAAGATGTCACATCAGGTTTATCAGGAGCGGACGCCGAATAATGGCATTCGCGCACGCTGGTACAGCAACTGTAAGTAAACCTGGGCGCGCTGGGAAGCGAATCCCGTACCTTTTGTTGCTTCCTGGCTTGCTGTGGCTTTTGTTGTTTTTTATCCTGCCACTGATTAATTTGGCTGAAACCTCTACCAAGACTCCTATTGCTGGTGGTGAAACCGGTGCATACGAACAAACATTTAGATTGCAAAATTACGTAGATGCATTTTCAGAAAATAGTGCTCAATTTTCGCGCTCCTTTATTTATGCCCTGCTTTCCACGCTTTTAGCACTTACTATTTCGTACCCACTTGCATATGCAATTGCATTTAAAAGTGGTAAGTATAAAAACATTTTATTAGTTTTGGTTATTGCGCCATTTTTCACCTCTTTCCTACTCCGTACAATCGCGTGGAAGCAAATTCTTGGCGCAGAAGGACCGGTAATTTCAGTTCTGCGATCATTACATTTAATTGGTGCCGATACCTCTATCACCGCAACAGCACTTGCAGTTGTTACCGGTATGACCTATAACTTTTTGCCATTTATGACATTGCCAATTTATGCGAGCTTAGAGCGAATTGATCCGCGTTTGATGGAAGCATCAGGGGATCTTTACGCTAATGGATTGACCACTTTTAGACGAGTAACTTTTCCGTTATCAATGCCTGGAGTAGTGGCTGGAACTTTGCTGACTTTTATTCCAGCAGCAGGTGATTATGTGAACGCGCAAATTCTTGGAAATCCGACTACTAAAATGATCGGAAATGTAATTGATTCGAGGTTCTTCCGAATAGTTGATTACCCAACTGCCGCTGCACTTTCCTTTACATTGATGGCAGCAATTTTAATTTTAGTTACTGTTTACATTCGTCGAGCCGGAACGGATGAATTGGTATGACGCGCTGGCTATCTAAGAATTTGATCCGGATTTACGCAGCACTTGCATTTATTTATCTCTTTATCCCAGTCGCATACACAATGGCATTTTCATTTAATGATTCCGGCAAGCGAAATTTGATATGGCAAGGATTTACTTTTAAGAATTGGTTGAATCCATGCGGTGCCCCTGAGGTTTGCACAGCTCTTGGAAATTCAATCAAGATTGGTTTCTTGGCTACGCTTTTTTCGACGATTTTAGGAACCATGATCGCTTTCGCATTAGGGCGATACAGTTTCCGTGGACGCAGTACTACCAACTTGTTAATTTTCTTGCCGATGGCAACACCTGAAATTGTGCTTGGTGCCTCATTACTTGCGATGTTTTTGAATCTAGGCATCAACCCAGGTTTTTGGACAACTGTTATTGCCCATGTGATGTTTTGTATCTCATTTGTGGTTGTAACAGTAAAAGCCAGAATCGCCTCGCTAGATCCAAAGTTGGAAGAAGCCGCTCGTGATTTATATGCAACAGAGTGGCAAACTTTCCGTCGGGTAACTTTGCCTTTAGTGGCTCCTGGAATTGCCGCAGCAGCGCTACTTGCATTTTCATTATCTTTTGATGATTTTATTATTACCAATTTCAATTCAGGAACTGTTAATACATTCCCTAAATTTGTCTGGGTATCATCTGCCCGTGGAGTCCCGGCTCAAGCCAATGTCATAGGCTCAGCAATGTTCTTAATCGCACTTGCAATCGTGATTTCTGCTCAAATATTTTCAGCAGCCAAAGCCCGCAGATTGCAGAAAAAGCACTAGACTTCTACTGTTCCACTACGAAAAGTTGGTCTCTTTGAGACCCGGTAGTGGGGTTGGACTCCGGAGGACCCGGGACAACCGAAATTGTTGGTTAAGGGGTGGCTCCGGTTTCGGCCGGTTAGTGCGATGTCTGACATCGACCCAAAGATTGTTCGCCATTTACGAGATGCACAACCTGATCTCTATTGGCTTGACTCAGATCCATTAGAACCGCTGCCGCATTCGGCATTGGTGGGCGAAGTGCACGCTGATTTACTGATCGTTGGCGCCGGTTACACCGGATTGTGGGCTGCCATTCATGCCAAAGAACAAGATCCAAATCGCTCAGTTGTGATTGTTGAAATGCGCGAAACTGGCGCAGGTGCATCTGGTCGCAATGGGGGGTTTTGCAATAGCTCACTAACTCATGGATACCAAAATGGTAAAAGAAGATTTCCAGATGAGATGGAGATTATTGAAAGGCTTGGTTGGGAAAATTTAGATGCAATCGAAGCAGCCATTAAAAAATACAATATTGATTGCAGTTGGGAACGAACTGGTGAATTACGAGTGGCAATTGCGCCTTGGCAGTTAAAAGGAATGCGCGAAGAAGCTGCTGAACGAAACGCACTCGGTGATGATGTGGAATTTTTGGACAAGGAAGCAATTCAATCCCGAATCCATTCACCAATTTATGAGGGTGGTATTTTTGACCATGATGGAACAGCGCTAGTAGATCCAGCCCGACTCGTTTGGGGATTGGAGCGGGCTTGTCTCTCCTTAGGTGTACAAATTTTTGAAAACTCACGTGTTGAAGAGTTAATCGAAATTGAATCTGCAGTGATTGCTCATACCGCTTATGGAGAAGTGCATGCCCAAAAAGTTGCGCTGGCTACAAATGTTTACCCGGCTCTGATTAAGAAAACTCGTAAATATATTGTTCCAGTTTACGACTATCAAATAGTTACTGAGCCATTGACATCAGCTCAATTAGAAAGCATAGGTTGGAAAGATCGCGAAGGGGTTTCGGATTCTGGAAATCAATTTCATTATTATCGTTTGACTGATGAGAATTGTATTGTTTGGGGTGGATGGGATGCCATCTATAACTTCCGTGGAAAAGTTCGCCAAGAGTATGAAGCTCGTCCAGAAACTTATGCAAAGTTAGCAGCACATTTTCTGCGTACTTTTCCGCAGCTCGAGGGAATTAAATTCACGCATGTATGGGGTGGAGCAATTGACACCTGCACCCGATTCTCGCCATTTTGGACAGTAAATAAAGATAAGCGAATAGCAACAGTGTTGGGATACACCGGATTGGGAGTTGCGGCAACAAGATTTGGCGCACAAGTTATGTTGGATTTACTCGATGGTTTAGATAATGAACGAACGCGGTTAGAGATGGTTCGCAAAAAACCACTAGCTTTCCCACCTGAACCCTTCCGCTATTTCATTATTCAAATAACCCGTTGGTCAATAAATAGAGCCGATGAGCACAGTGGCAAACGCAATTTATGGTTGCGTTTCTTAGATCGGCTCGGATTAGGTTTTGATTCTTAAGGCCGAGGGATAGGCTTAACTTATGGCAAATCACGGCAATCTATATGGACCAAATTTTACCTTTTTAGGAATTCCAGCCTGTGATTTGGCGGAAGAAAAAAGTTATGCCGATGCCGATGTAGTAATTGTTGGAGCCCCAATCGATGGTGGTACATCACATCGCTCCGGAACTAAATTTGGACCAATGGCGATTCGTGCCGGAGATTATCTTCCTCATGATGGTGCCCGCCCTCATTTAGCATTACGAGTTGATGCACTTCAACAATTAAAAGTTGTAGATGCCGGCGATTTATTAATGCCATCGAGTCATTTAGAGGATTCATTAAATTTACTTGAGGCAGAGAGTGAAAAGATTGCTAAGAGCGGTGCACTTCCACTTGTTCTTGGTGGAGATCACTCAATTGCATCTGCCGATATTGCAGGTGTTGCCAAAGCACTTGGCTGGGGAAAAATCGGAGTAATTCATTTTGATGCACATGCTGATACTGGGGATAATCAGATGGGACAACTTTACGGACATGGAACTCCGATGCGCCGATTACTTGAGAGAGGAGCGGTTCGGGGGGATCGTTTTCTGCAAATCGGCTTACGCGGATATTGGCCAGAAGATAAAACATTGCAATGGATGGCTGAACAAGGAATGCGTTCCTATGAAATGACTGAGATTAATGCTCGCGGATTAAATTCAATTCTTGATGAAGCTTTGAAAACTGTAATGCAAGATTGTGTCGGAGTCTTTCTCTCGGTCGATATTGATGTCGTTGATCCCGGTATGGCACCAGGGACCGGAACCCCGGAGCCAGGTGGACTGACCAGTCGTGAATTACTTGAAGCGGTCCGCCGCATCGCACTTGAAGTTCCAGTAGTTGGAATGGATATCGTTGAAGTTTCTCCACCGTATGACTGCGCCGATATAACTGCAATTTTGGCAAATAGAGTAGCCCTTGAAGCGTTGAGTGCTATGGCACATAGGAAAAACGGCGTCACTTATAACGCTAAACGTAATTTGTTAGATCGCTAATTATTAAATGCTAACTGGATCGCTGGCCTTATTTCTTTCAGTTTTCTTGGCATGTGCAGTAGAAGCAGTCGAAGCTACAACAATAGTGTTGGCAGCAGGAACAGCTCGAAATTGGCGATCAGCATTGACTGGAGCCTCATCTGCACTGGTTTTACTTGTGATTATTATCGCTGCATTTGGGCCAGCGATTTCACAACTTCCTATAGATGGGCTCCGACTTTTTGTTGGTGCCCTACTTTTAGTATTTGGGCTGCAATGGGTGCGCAAAGCGATTTTGCGTAGCAGCGGTTATAAATCTTTACATGATGAAGATGCAATATTTAATGAGGAGTTACAAGCGGCTCGGCAAGCAAAAAGTGGAAGTAGATTTGGAGTTACAGATTGGTATGCCTTTACGCTTTCATTTAAAGGGGTTTTACTAGAAGGTCTTGAAGTTGCATTTATCGTATTAACTTTTGGCACAATTCAAGGTGAAGTCATACTCGCCAGTTTTTCTGCGCTTACCGCAGTAGTCATCGTTGTAATCGCTGGCTTTGCATTACGCAAGCCTTTGGCAAAAGTGCCAGAAAACAGTATGAAATATGTCGTGGGAATAATGCTTACCTCATTTGGAATTTTCTGGGGGGCAGAAGGCGCTGGAGCGGAATGGCCAGGGAAAGATTTATCCCTCGTCGGAATCATTATTTTCATGCTAATTATTTCCAATGTCCTAATTAAAATTCTCAAGGTTCAGAACTCTAAGGTAAGTGCAATCATTAGAGTTACTGAAAAAGATGAATTAGATACTTTGGAAATTTTAAATAAAAGTGGAGTGGCCGAATTAATCAAGAAATTTGGAGCTTTTTGGTTTGATTTCTTAATTGGTGATGATTGGCGAGGAACTGTAATCGTGCTAGCAGCTTTTATACTCACTCATCGGTTGGCAAGTGAGAACTTAGTTAGTTGGTGGGTGCTTCCATTAGGTATTGTGATTTTGCTTCCCTACAATCTTTTTCGGGTCACCAAAGCTAAGAAGAGTTAGTTAAACCAGAGATTTTGTTCACCTAAAGTTTCCTTAAATTGGGTTTTTGGCAATCTTAAGTAGAGATGATTCCTTTCTACTATTCGGGGGAATTCATGGCTGTGGTAAAAAATACATTTGGGATTGCTGATATATCGCGCGAATTTGGCTCAGTAAAATATATGAAAGAGGCGCAAGCCCTTATAATTCGCGATTTAGTAAAAGAGTATGACTTATCAGAATTTCTCGAAATTGGATTTTTCCATGGCAAGTCTTCGATTTATATGGGTGCGATTTTGCGCGAAATAGGTAAAGGGCATTTACTAACAATTGATTTAGAAGGTGCACGCAAGAAGTCACCAAACATCATTGATTTAATTGCTGCCACTGGTTTTGCTGATCTGATTACTCCAGTTTTCGCACATAGGTCTTACACCTGGGAACTTGCAAAATTAATTCGTGATGGCAAACGTGAGTTATTTGATTTTTGTTATTTAGATGGTGGACATACTTTTGATGTCACTGCTCTTGGGGTCATGTTGGTAAGTTCGTTGATGAAGCCAGGTGGAATTTTAATTATTGATGATTTAGATTGGTCGATGGCTAATTCGAAGCATTACCAAGAACATCCTGAACAAGCCCAGAAGTACTCAGTTGATGAGCAAAATTCACAGGGGATTAGAATTGTTTGGAACAAATTGCTACCTGAAGTTGGATTTAAGAAGATCAGAGAAGTGCCAGAACATTCATGGGGTATTGCTCAATATATGTAAGTTTTAAAGTGTGGCAAAAGCCTGGTCGATAATATTTAGCGCTTCATTTAGTAAATGCTCTGGCATGACAAGTGGCGGAAGAAAGCGCAATACGTTGCCATAAGTTCCAGCAGTTAACACTAAAACTCCATTTGCTTGGCAGAATTTAACAACTGCCGAAGTTGCACTTGAGTTTGGTTCGGTGCTCCCTGGGATTACTAGTTCAACTGCTTGCATCGCACCACGTCCACGCACTTCACCAATCACTGGATATTTTTTCTGCATTTCCACAAGGCGGGTGCTCATGATTTTCCCGATTTCACTTGCGCGCTTAATTAGATCTAGGTCTGCAATGGTTTGAATTGCACCAAGTGCAGCAGCACAAGCAACTGGTGAGCCACCGAATGTCCCGCCTAGACCACTAGCGTGGACACTATCCATTACTTCAGCTCTACCAGTAAGCCCCGAAAGCGGTAGCCCACCGGCAATACCTTTAGCTGTTGTGATCAGATCAGGCACAACATTCTCATCTTCACAGGCAAACATCTGGCCGGTTCGAGCAAATCCGGTTTGTACTTCATCAGCAACAAAGAGAATTCCGTTGCTCTTAGCAAAGTTTGCTAAACCAGGAAGGAAGCCAAGTGGCGGAACAATAAATCCACCTTCACCTTGAATAGGTTCAATCACAATCGCGGCGATATTTTGCAATCCGATCTCTTTCTCCATT
>Ga0194050_1000878_pt1 | contig 10443 bp, 12 predicted proteins | sample SepL2310m_MetaG_FD_148657 | JGI IMG/M metagenome (GOLD analysis project Ga0194050, IMG submission 148657) | Anoxic zone freshwater microbial communities from boreal shield lake in IISD Experimental Lakes Area, Ontario, Canada - Sep2016-L239-10m | ecosystem: Environmental > Aquatic > Freshwater >...
ACCGCCTGGCTGCCGAAGCCAGAAAGGCGTTACAAAGCCCAGATTTGCGAGAGCGTTATCAGACACTGGGCATGGATCCAGTTTCCAGCTCGCCTACAGATCTTCAGAGGATTATGAACGAGGCCTACGACCGCTACGGCGACTTAATCAAGCGCGCCAACATCAAGATCGATTGACCGTTGTAACGAGCTCGCGGGCTCCGCGCCGCTCAGTTTATTCTCCAAATCCCTCGAAGTTGGCGAACTCTTTGAGCGGAGCACGTTGTGTCTGCAACTGATTGATTGCATCGGCATGATCAGCATGGCCCAGCGCCATACCGCAGATAATAATCTGGTTGTCCGGAATGCTCAGGATCGGCCGTATCAAATTGTGAAAGTCTGCAAAAGCTGCCTGTGCGCAGGTGTCCAGTCCATGGCCGCGCGCCGCGATGGCGACGTTACCGATGAAGATGCCCAGATCCAGCCAACTGCCGATCTCCAGGTCTTCCTCGAGCGTAAATATCATTCCCACTGGCGCGCCAAAGAATTCGTAGTTACGCCTGCGTTGCTGCTCTGTGCGCTCGAAGTCCCCCTTGGGAATTCCCAATAGTCCGTACATGTCCCAGCCGATTTTTCGACGTCGACTGATGAAGGGTTCGCGCCACTGCATCGGATAGTAGTTCCATTCCCGTTGGTGCTGGTTGGCCTGTCCAGCATCCAAGGCCTGCAGGATGGCATCGGTAATTCGCTGCCGCATCACCCCACTGAATACATGCACCTTCCATGGCTGGATGTTGCTGCCGCTGGGGCTTCGGGCCGCAAGCGAAAGCAGGTGCTCTACTTCTTCGCGAGAAACAGGTGTGGGCAGGAATGCGCGCACGGAGCGACGCGTCTGCATTGCATCATCGGCGGACAGGCGCACCATCTCGAGCGGGCGGTCGGCTTGAATCTTAAGGTCCAAAAGCGTCTCTCCTTTAAAAAGAATGGGTGTCAGTCTCATGAATCCGCGGCGCCGCCGGCAGGGCAGCTCGAAGAAGATTACCCATTACGACCATTTCAGGAATACGGTTGCTAAGTTGCGCGATGGCCTTGAGCAACTGATCAGAATGCTGTCCCGAGGGCGCGGGCAGGCCAGCAACCGGTACAAGCCGGGCAGTGAGCGTGACGGCTGCTTGGTCAACTAGCTTGCGCATTTGTACAGCGGCAGCGTCGATGGCGCCAGATCAGGGCCACCATCGGCACCGCCGAAAGTCGCCGAATTTCTTGGTAGATTTGCCGGATGTCTCCGCGGGCTTGGTCTTCCGACAGTTCAGCGAGCAGGGGCAGTCTCTCCTGTTTTGAAACTGTGGTCATAAGAGCTTGATTGGACAGGAGGAGTCGATCGCCGATCAGGCGTCCCTGGCAGTGGTCTGAGGGTTGCGAGGATTGTGCTGGCCCTGGTTCAGCATTTCGTCTCGGGTACCGATCTGCGCGGCGTGGCTGCCCGCGGTGATCCCAAGCAGGGCGGCGATCTCGCGCGAGGCCGCCACAGCTTCCTGCGGCGAGACGCCGGTGCGAACGCCCATGCTCTCGAACATGCACACCAGGTCCTCGGTTGGCAGGTTGCCCACAGACGCCACACTGGTAGGCATTGCAATTCCACCGCCGATGCCGCAGATCGAGCCTTCTATGAAGGTGGCACCCGCGTCTACTGCAGCCAGTACATTGGCAGTGCCCTGGCCTGATAAGTTGTGCACGTGGTATCCAAACTCGCAGCCAGGAAATTCCTTGGAAGCCCTTCGGAACAGCGAAGACACCATCACCGGATCCTCCATGCCCATTGAGCCCGCAAGGTAAAAGCGGCGGATACCCCCGTCATGAAGACGTCGTAGCACGGCGATCGTCTTGTCTTGCGGAATTGGCCCCTCATAGGCGCACCACATCGAAACGCCCAAGGCCATGACGAAACCCATTCCGGCGCCATCAGCTATACGAAAGCATTTGACTCCCTGTTCTATCGCCTCGTCCATTGTCATGTTCTGGTTCTTGCGCAGGTAGCTCTCACTGACCGTGATCAATCCGAGCAGCTCGTCAAGTTTGGAGTCTATGGCGCGTTCGGCACCACGAGCATTAGGGACCAGCGCACGATATTTGGTGCCATGTCGGCGCTGAATACGGGCGCAGACTTCTTCTGCATCCCGCAGATTGGGGATGACCGAGTTGCGCACGAAGCCTGTGATCTCGATCACAGGAAAACCCGCACGGGAGAGCCGGTCGATCATGGCAATCTTGGTATCAGTCTCAATCCATCGATCAAGACTCTGCAGCCCGTCGCGCGGGCCAACTTCGCTAATGGTGATGTGCTCTGGAAAGTTCAACATGTTAGTTCTCGGTTTTGTAATGGCTCAGATGACGCCTTTGGCTTTGAGACGTTCAATGTCCTCAACGGCCATACCCAATTCAGTCTTGAAAATTTCGTCATTGTGCTCTCCCAATCGCGGGCCGAGCCAATTAACGCTGCCAGGTGTGTCCGACAGGCGAGGCACTAGGTTTGGAATGGACAGTTCGCCCACTCTGTCATCATGAACTTTCAGGATGTTGCCGCGCGCGGCGTATTGAGGGTCCTCGAAAATCTCGTCAATGGCGTAGATTGGGCCGCACGGAACCTGTGCCAATTCGCAGATGGTCAGGACCTCTAAGCGATCATGACTCAATGTCCACGCCGCTACATGTTCGTCAACCTTTGTGCGATCGATTTCGCGGTTTTTTAGCAAGGCCCATTCAGCAGGCGCTGGCATTCCCTCTTTGGCCATGACATCAGCCAAGCGCTCATAAATTTTGTCATTGGTGCAAGCGATTGCGATCCAACGCTTGTCCTTCGTGGGGTAGTGACTGTGAGGCACAACGTTCACCGTGGCGGGACCCATACGCTCTCGCACGTAGCCCTTGAGGGCATAGGCGGGGGCTAACTCGTCGAGGATGCGGAAAATCGGCTCGTACAAGCCAATATCTACCATCTGGCCCTTGCCTGTGCGCTCGCGTGCTCTCAATGCAAACATCACGCCCAAGGCGCCGTAGAGGCCGGCCATGTAGTCTGGGATGGTGGCTGAGCCGGGTGTGACCGGCGGTCGGTCGGGATAACCGGCCAGATAGGCAAGGCCGCCAAATGCATTGGCGATACGGCCAAAACCTGGGCGGTCTCGGTAGGGACCTGTCTGGCCGTAGCCAGAGATGCGCACCATGATCAGGCGTGGATTGATCTCTCTAAGCGTATCCCAGCCCAAACCCCATTTTTCTAAAGTACCGGGCTGAAAATTTTCTACCATCACATCTGCTTTTTCAGCCAGGCGTTTCAAAATGGCAGCACCTTCTGGGAGTCGCATGTCCAAGGTGATTGATTTTTTATTTCTGCATTCAGACAGCCATGGCAGTGAGTCGCCGTTTTCCGTAATGGTTCCAAACCTCCGCAGAGCATCGCCAATGGTGGGTAACTCAACTTTCAAAACATCTGCACCAAATTCAGCCAATTGCGTGGAGCAAAAGGGGCCTGCTAAAAAACTAGAAACATCCAGAACGCGAACATTGTCTAGTGGTTGGATGTTTGATGATTTAGTCATGTAACGGTCTTCAATCAATGATTAGTTTTTGGAAGTGAAATTTTCTTGAATGGCATTAGATCGTTGAACCAATTTTTCTGCTAAATAAACAATTGGGTAATCGACAAACTTACCGTCTACTTGGATAGCAGCTAAGCCTTGTTTTTCTGCAACTGCAAAGGCCTCAATGATTCTCTTTGCCTGAGCGATTTGCTTCTCAGATGGACTAAAACATTCATTGACTTTTTTGAGCTGATCGGGATGGATACACATCTTTCCTTGGAACCCGAGTTTTTGAGCAGTCTCTACGGATTTATTGAAACCAGTTTCGTCATCTAAAGCCACCCACACGGTGTCTACAGGAGGTTCAAGTCCTGCCGCACGTGACTCCACAACAAAGCTGTTTCTATAAGACAGAAGCTCAGTTTCATCAGCAGTCCAAGTGATCCCAAGATCCAAAGTGAAGTCGCCAGCGCCAAACGCAATTCTGCGGACCCTTGTGCCGGAACGGGCGATGCTTGTTAAATTAGAAAAACCTAGGGCAGTTTCAACGATAGGAATCAGGTCGATGCTTCCTTTGGGTAAGTTACGCTCATTTTCAATTGAGGTTATTAACCACTCCACAGTATGGAGGTCTGAAGCACTTTCAACTTTTGGAAGAAATACACCATCAACTCCAGGATTGATGACTACGACCAAATCACCGTAAGACCAAGGCGTGCCAAGTGCATTGACTCTAACGTAGGCTTTGCAATTTCGAGGACCTTGCAAGGCTGTAAGGACAAGCTCTCTACTTTTTATTTTTTCAGAATTTGCCACAGCGTCTTCAAGATCCAATATAACGGCATCTGCAGCAAGCGAAAGTGCTTTTTCAACTCGTCTGGCGTGATTGCCTGGGGCAAATAAAAAACTGCGATAAATTGACATAAATTAAATTTTCATCTTAATTATTTAGTTATTTTGAGTTCGAAAAGTCAACGCCCAAAGCAGACAAATCTGATTCTTTGTAACCCAATTTGCCTATCAATATTTCGCGGTTATGCTCGCCCATGCGAGGACCCGTATGGTGAATTTGACCGGGTGTTCGTGACAATTTTCCAGGAACATTTTGCATTCGCAGCCCATTGCCTAGTTCATCGTCATACAGTTCAATGATGTTTTCTCTAGATGCCATGTGTGCATCGGCAAAAATATCTTGGATATTGTTGACCGGAGAGATAGCAGCTTCGAGTTGTATGAAGCGTTCCATCAATTCAGCCCTATCAAAACGCAAAATAGCGTTTTGCAGCGCCTCGTCCAAGGCATCAACGTTTGCGAGCCTTGCACGGTTGTCTGCAAATCTAGAGTCAAGGGCTAATTCTGGTATTTCAAGTGCGAGGCAAATTCTTTCAAAAATAGATTGCGCGCTACCACCCACGGAAATGTATTTCTCATCTTTGGTTAGATAGATATTTCGAGGCGCGGTGAAAGGAAGCCGTGATGCTGCTCGTTCTTGAACAATGTTTAATTGATCATGATTAACCACCTGTGGCCCAAGTAGTGTCAGGAGCGTTTCGTAAAGCGCAAGATCAACGATTTGACCTTTTCCAGTTTTTCTTTTGTCATGCAGAGCAACTGATGAAAGGTAAGCGGCCATCAAGCCCGTGGTTGAGTCAGCAAGACCAAAACCTGGCAACAATGGAGGGCGATCTGGGTAACCAGATATATAGGCATACCCCGCATAAGCTTCAGCGATGGTTCCGAATCCTGGTCGATCTTTATAGGGGCCAGTTTGGCCAAACCCAGTGACTCTGACAATGATGAGGCCAGGATTGATGGCCATTAACACATCTGGCCCTAATCCCCATTTTTCAATGGTGCCAGGTCGATAGTTTTCGATCAATATGTCAGCATTGACGATTAATTTTTTGACAATCTCCACGCCTAAAGGTGTCCGCAAATCTGCGGTGATGCTCTTCTTACCGCGATTGACAGCTTTGTAGTAAAGGCCTACGCCATTTTTGGTTTCGCCCCATCTGCGAATTTCATCTCCGATCACGGGACGCTCAACTTTAATGACGTTTGCGCCAAAGTCTGCCAAGAACATGGAGCACATGGGTGCTGCTAAAAAATTGGATATATCGACAACTTGAGTTCCTTCTAGAGCCATGCCTGTAAGCGATTTATTTTGCTCTGAGTTGGAAGTAGATTGACCTGATTGTTGAGAAGACATGCGTACTTACTTTCTGCATCGGTTGGAAATGTTTTGTATGATTTTGTAATGTACGTACAATAAAAGCTTGGTAATCAAAACATAACTGGTATATACCCTTGGGCCAACTTAGATACTTTGAAATCATCACTTATGGATTCCAATAAATTGCCGCTTTACTTGGCGCTGGCTCAAACATTGCGCCAAGAAATTGACGCCAAAAAATACAAAATTGGGGCGTTTTTACCCCCCGAAGATCAACTCGTTGTGAAATATGGCGTTAGCCGACACACTGTCAGGCAAGCGCTTCGGGAATTGAAGGACGAAGGCCTCATTACGTCAAAGGCAGGTATAGGAACTGCAGTTTCTTCTCGATCTGATGCTGCTCAATTTTTCAGTGGTATTAAAACAATTTCTGATTTATTGCAATTTGTTGATGCAACACAGATGCATGTAATGTCGCAACAGAAAATCATTGCGAATGCAGAGCTATCAGAGCAACTGCATTGCCCTGAGGGTCAGGTTTGGTCGTCTATTAAAATCTTGCGAAAAGTACCTAATACAAAATTGCCATTGTGTTTTCTTCAAGTATTTATTTGGCCTGAACATGCTGATATTTTTGTAAATAGAAAGGTGTTAAATCGCCCCATCTATTCCTTGTTAGAAAAGAAAAAAGGATTGCGCATCGTCGAAGTTCAGCAAGAGATCTCAGCAGCCAACTTAACGACGGAAATGGCCTTGGCATTGGATGCGAAAGAAGGTCAAGCGGCTATGCGGATCACTCGTTTTTACTATGACAGCAGAGGGTGCGTAGTCGAAATTGGCATCGGGCACTATCCCAGTGGCCGTTATTCGCAACGGACCAAATTCAAAGCACAAATTAAAAAGTAAAAACTATGACGAAAAGACTTCAACGCTGTGCATTAGCAGTGCCAGCAACCAGTACCCACTTTTTTGAAAAAGCAGCAATTGGGGCGGCTGATTCAATTTTTTTGGATTTGGAGGACGCAATTGCGCCTGCGCGAAAAGCGCAGGCAAGAACTGAAGCGATTCGCGCCTTGAACGAGATAGATTGGGGTCTTAAGCTTTTATCTGTCCGAGTGAATGGTCTCGACACTGCTTGGGCACTTGAGGACATAGTCGATGTGGCTAGAAACTGCCCACGACTGGATATGATTTTATTGCCGAAAACTTCTACTGAATTTGATGTCAAATTTGTGGACCAAATTTTGACTTTGATTGAACGAGAAACCAAACGAGATAAGAAAATCGGGATTGAAGTACTTATAGAAACAGCGCAAGGGGTAGCCAACGTGGAGGATATTGCTTGTGCCTCTTCTCGCCTTGAAGCAATGGTCTTTGGTGTAGGTGATTACACAGTGGAAATGCAAACTCAAGACATTGTTTTTGGAAGGCCTAATTCGGATTATTCAGTGCCTTCTGAAAAAGACCAGCAAGGTCAAAGGCATCCTCATGTGAATGATCAGTGGCATTTCGCAATGGCGCGAATTGCCAATGCTTGCAGGGCAAATGGGCTCAGACCCATTGACGGGCCATTTACTGATTTCTCGGATGTAGAGGGATTCTTGTCATCTGCATGGCGAGCCAAGTCTTTGGGTTTTGAAGGCAAATGGGCCATTCACCCCACACAGATTGATTCTGCTAATGCTGTATTTTCACCATCGCAAACCGAACTTGATTGGGCTGTGCGAATTGTCAAATTGTTGGCGGAAGTTAATTCCCAGGGGCGGGGCGCAGTCGCTGAAAATGGCGTTTTGATTGACATGGCTCATTTGAAAAAAGCAAATTTAATATTGAATCGCCAACTTCTAATTGACACTAAATAAACAAATTGAGCCACCGGTATGCCGCCATGCGTGCAAGAATCTGTTCGGCCTGCGCTACCGTTCGCTTGGGGCTGTCTTTCATCAGTTCGGCAAACGATGTCTGGAAGCCTCCGAGAGCGTCGAGCGTCATGCGTCGGTAGCCGACCATAGGCTCAAAGCTCAGATTTGTCTCTTTCATTTCGATGAACATATCGAGGGAGACCTTGTCCTTGGAATTCAAGGCGCCACGATCGATCTCGCGCGCCTGCGCCAGTTCGTGTCGGACACGATCCCAGTTGGCAGCCTCTTGGGTAGGCGACCTGTTGTTCAAACGATCGCCATAGCGGTCGTCTCCTCGCCGGGTGGCCAGTTCGGAAGGGGAACAAATGGGTTGATGCGCATGATTATTCACAGTAACAGTTAAATAAACATTTGTCCGATCTACTTTGTCACGATCAAAGTCAATATATTTCTAATGAAAGAGCGATCGGAAACTTCGTGCTTTAACTGAAAACGTGGAAGTCAAAACATGCTTGACCTTGAACATTTGAAGGAGAAAACCAATGAGCTTAGAAAATAAAAGTGGAATTCTTCAAAAACAAATCTTGCATGAAAACAAGCGCTGGAAAAATTTCTTTAATCATGAAAATAGAGATTGGACTTTCCAATTTTCTGTCTTGTCAGTCGTCGAATCACAGATCATTCCTCTCTTGCTAAATGCTCAAAAGATCAGAACACGGCATCTGAGTTTGGTCTCTTCATTGCGTAAATTACCTTCACAAAAAGAAATAGAGAAATTCGCAGATCTTTGCGTTTCACAAGACCCAAAAGTTGCGCAAGCCTTTGTCAACCATTTTCTAGAGATAGGCTTAAGCAAAGAAGGTATCTTCTTAGAGCTTATTGCGCCTACAGCTCGATATTTAGGATCGCAATGGGATGATGACTGTATGGATTTTTCTCAAGTTAATTTGGGATTGATTCGACTCCATGCAATTGCCAATGAGTTTAGATTTGCCTACAAAACGGACCTATTTGTCAAAGGCAAAGTCAAGCGAGTGATATTAGCTTCTGCGCCTGGGTCTTTGCATATGCTCGGTACGACTATCGTGGCTGATTTTTTCCACAAAGAAGGCTGGCAGGTTGTGGTGTCAAATCCGTCCTCCGCCAACGAACTGGCTCAAGCTGTCAGTCAAGAATGGTTTGATGTGGTCGGATTGTCTATTAGCATGGTGGAACAACTTTCCAATTTGGCTGATTTGATAAGCCAATTTAAATCTTTGTCTCTGAATCCGCGTGTTGCTGTGTTGTTAGGCGGACCCATATTCGCATTAAAAGAATTGCGCGCTATTGACTTTGGTGCAGACGATATTTGTGTCAATGCGAAACATGCGGTTGGCTTAGCTGCATCTCTTGTACCTAATGATTGAAAGCAGCTAAGCTTGTATCAGTGCTGCAAAAAATTAGTTTGCATGGAGTTGCCCAGTATTATTTGATGATAACCACTAAAACACTACAAGGTGAATGCTCAATCAAAGCTTTTGGAATTGAGCCCGCCCACCATCTCTCCAACCAATTGTCACGATGCTGATGACCTAGCATGATCAAGTCTGCGCCAATGGTATGCGCGTATTCAACAATCTTATCAACTGCGTCACCCTTTAGCAATTTTCCAGCAGCCTCAATTCCTGCTGTGTTGAGTTGCTCAACGCCCTCGTTGAGAATTTTCAAACGCCTTTCTTCTTCTATTTTGTTATCTGGATCGCTGTAGTATGAGGTTTCATGCCCCATTGAAATTGTTTCGTAGGGAACCACTGAGAGCAAATGAACCTTGGCATGCTCCCATTGGGAGAGGTCTTTGCAATTGAGCAAGGCCTGCTGACTTTCAAGCGATCCGTCATAGGCCAGAATAATATTTTGATACATCTATTTTCTCCTTTTAAAAACGCAGGGTAGCTTTTTAACTTAGACGATCGCTGTCATTGACATTCTTAGCTTCAGATGAACATGGAACAATGTCTTGCAATATTCTTATCCAGCGATATAACTTTGCAACTGTTCGATCATAGACTTCTGATAAGCGATCATTTCCCGAACGACATCGCCAATTGAAATTAATCCCATCACATTTTCATCGTTCACGATGGGCAGATGCCGAATATGGTTGTCAGTCATGATTTGCATGCACTGATCTATGGTGTGTTTTGTATTGATCGTGATGACTTTCGAAGTCATGATCTCGCTCACCTTGGCATCGCTGCTGCTCTTGCCCTTAAGTACAACTTTGCGAGCATAGTCACGCTCTGAGAAGATACCTTCCAACGTTTGACCATCTATGACCAGTAGAGCGCCTATGTTGTGCTGTGCCATGATCACTAATGCTTCTCTTACAGTTGCATTTGGACCGACAGAATAAACAGGCCGTTTGCTTTGTTCTAGGAATTGGCTGATAGTTTTCATAGCGGAACCCTTTGTAAGTACTGATCCTTAACTTCGATTACACAAAATTCAGTGCACTCCCACTGCTAGGGTTTTAGCCATATCGGCAGTTCGTAAGCCCTTGAGGCTACCTTGCACACCCACTGAAGTCCGTGATGCGCGCATACTGGGTCGGAGGAACGCCTTGGGTGCAGCCCGCTACTGTTACCGTCTTGCGCGTGCCAGCCGGCACTTGGCCCCCGCTACAAGTCAGTGTTGTCCATTGTGTGTAGCTAAAGCTGTCTTGTCCACATGAGAAGTTGCTTACCGAGTTTTCTCCTGACCGGCCCGGCGAAGAAAAGCATTGCCCTTGGCCGTAATGTATAGGGAAAGCGGTCGTGGCGTCTGGCGCGCCGCTGCAAGTGGGGTCTTGCCAGAATGCAACGGTGACATAGCGT
>Ga0194050_1000879_pt1 | contig 10442 bp, 10 predicted proteins | sample SepL2310m_MetaG_FD_148657 | JGI IMG/M metagenome (GOLD analysis project Ga0194050, IMG submission 148657) | Anoxic zone freshwater microbial communities from boreal shield lake in IISD Experimental Lakes Area, Ontario, Canada - Sep2016-L239-10m | ecosystem: Environmental > Aquatic > Freshwater >...
GAGTAAACACAGTGCGGTTCTCTCGTGACGAGACTTTTTCAATTCATGCAGAATTATAAAACAAACGACTCAAAAGACGACCACTGTGTATTGGCATCGGATCGTTGAACGACGTGCGCCCCTTGGCAACGTTCATTGATTTTTTCAGGCAGTCATACAATGGAGACGAGGGGGCTCGAACCCCTAACCCCCGCCTTGCAAAGGCGGTGCTCTCCCAATTGAGCTACGTCCCCGAATGTTTTCGAGATTCTTTGTGGGCTATTTTTTTGCGGCAGTTCTTTTTGTTGTGAGGTGTGTGATTGGTCTTTGCTGTCGACCGCATCCATACGAAGCGGCAAAAGCAGAAGCACCTTCATGTACGGGGAAAACAAAATTGAACAATCCATCGCCGAAAAATCAATCCACAAAACAGTGCGCGCGCCAAGACTCGAACTTGGGACCTCCACCTTATCAGGGTGGCGCTCTAACCAACTGAGCTACGCGCGCTCGAGGCTTGTACGCACGCGGCAGGTGCAGCGATGAGTAAAAAACCAAGAAACCAGTTGAAGATCATAGATTTGTCGGCCCCGAAGTCAAAGGGTCGTCTTGATCTCATGGGATGCAACAAAACGCTGCGGTGTTCAATGAAAATCTCATGCAGACTGAAAAGCTTGCACGCGGTACATTTTTGATGAATTGGCAACATCAGAAAGACTCAGAATCTGCCCATCGACCCTTTCAGCAGTGAGAATTGGACTATGAATATCAAAAATCATTTACGGAAGAACACTTCTTCTGCCGGAGTGAAAATGGTCGACGTGCGAGGAGGGTCGATCAATTCCAAACAATGGTTTTGGAACAGACCGCAGCGTTTTCTAGGGCTGCTTCAGTGCGTCTTCGCTGGGGTTGTATTTCGAGATCGCCAGTGGACCAGCTGGTCTGTGTCTCTGGCGTCGATGTTTTTCTGTGCAGTGTCAAACGCTGCTCAGCCGACGGTCGAATATGCAATGGGCCTTGCGCCCTTTCAGAAAAACGTCGATTACGACCGGCCCGCCGCATCCGAAGCAAAAGAATCAACTATTAAAATGGAAAAACAGGGATCGATTACGGCTTGGGTGGTGCGTGGACCACGAGGCGATGTGCTTCGATCGTTTGCCGATACGAATGGGGACCGAGTCGTTGATCGTTGGAGCTATTTTAAGAATGGCGTCGAGGTCTACCGCGACGTTGATTCTAATTTCAATGCGAAAGCTGACGAACACCGCTGGCTCAACACCGCAGGCAGTCGCTTTGGAGTCGATGAAAATGAAGACGGCAACATCGATCGATGGAAGTCGATGTCTGCCGAAGAGGCAACGAGCGAGATTGTGGAAGCAATCAAATATCGAGACGAAGCGGCGTTTGGAAGATTGCTACCAACAAAAGCGGAAATCGATTCGCTGGGTCTTTCTGGAGATCGTCTCGCTGACGTTGAGCGACGCGTTGACAGTGCAAAAAAAGCATTTGTAAAGACGCTCGATTCGCAAAAAAAGCTGAGCCAGCAGACGCAGTGGAACAACATGCTTGCGCCGATTCCGGGAATGATTCCTCTGGGGACTGACGGTTCGACAAAGGATGTTGTGGCGTATGACAACGTCATGGCACTTGTTGAAGATGGTGGGCAAGGTGGGCAGATTTTTATTGGATCACTTGTACGTTTTGGTGATGTCTGGAGACCGATTGATGCTCCACAGTTGCCCGGAGCGGAAATCGTTGATCTGGTGGGCGTTCTCTCGTTTGGCATGATCGGTCGAGGTACGCCTGAATCCGATCCCGGCACAAGCGAAAAACTGAAACCGCTGCTGGTGGAGCTTCGAGATATTGAAAGCAAGTTTGGTGCGGCGGGACCGGAAGCGAGGCCTGCTTTGGCCGAAAAGCAATCGGTGATCTTGGGAAAAATTGTTCTTGCGGCGGAACCCGAAGAGAGAGAGTTCTGGGTCAAACAAATGTCTGAGACGCTCGCCTCGGCGGTTCAGGAAAATGTACTTCCCTCGGGAATTGAGTTACTTGAAAAACTTGTGGCGAGTCTCAAAGATGAAGAATCACTGCAATCATTTGCAAAATTTCGTCTGGCATCGGCCCGCTATGCAGTCAACATGCAGGGAGCAGATGCTGATATTGATAAAGCACAACGTGCTTGGCTTGAGGAGTTGCGGAAATTTATTGAGGAGCATCCTTCTGCTCCCGATACACCCGAGGCGATGCTGCAGATCGCGATCTCGGAAGAGTTTTCAGGGAACGAACAAAAAGCAATTGAGCTCTACGATAAAATTGTTGCCGATTTTTCGCTGTCGTCATCGGCACGCAAGGCAACCGGTGCATCAAAGCGACTGCAGAGTGTGGGAACGATCCTTGAATTGTCAGGAACTTCTCTCGATGGAAAGTCTATTAATTTAGCAAGTCTCCGAGGCACTCCGGTGTTGATTCATTATTGGGCTACTTGGTGTGAGCCCTGCAAGGTAGATATTTCTCAGATCAAAGAACTGTCTCTTCGCTATGGAAACAAGAAACTCGCAGTCGTCGGAATCGCACTCGATTCAGACAAGGGAGTTCTTGAGAAATACCTTAAATCCAAACCAATTCCTTGGATACAGTTGCACGAGCCTGGCGGTCTCGATGGACGTCTGGCTGAGATGCTTGGAGTGTTGACTCTACCAACCATGCTGCTCCTTGATTCACAGGGAAAAGTGGTTGATCGAAATGTTGGAATCACTGAACTGGAAAAAAAAATAGAAGCGATTCTCGGGGGCGATTGAGTGCCGTTCTGCGTTTCTACTCGCTATTCGATTCTTCGTGGAGTCAAACAACTGGAAAGCCTTTGAAGAAAATAGTGTTACGGCCGTATCGACAGAAATACAGTGGATTTTTGGTACTGCATGCTCGACCAAGAGGTGCTATGGTTTCGCCACGGGTGGGTTTGAATCTCGTGGGAGTATGAATGATGGTCAGCGGTTCGACGGTTCTCTTTGGCGCGCTTGCCGTACATTCAATGAGCCCGGCACTCTGCGCACTGGGATGCTTGCAGGTGGCCGGTCTGTTCTCTGCGTGGTTTACTCGAATCGCTCAAGGCACTTCACATGAACGAACTGCGCAGATCTTTTTTCTTTTTGCGTTGGCTGTTATTGGAGCGGTTTGCGGGGCATCTCTTGAAATGGGTCCTGGCACAAGCGCGCTTTCCGCATCAACTCTTGCGCTTATGACGCTCATTGCAGTGGCAGATTTTAAGTCTGGCTCTGAACATGCTGAGTGATAATGTTCGCTCAAACCCAAATCCCAAACGGCTTTGAGTCGTGAGAATTGAAAACGTGAGCGTCAGCCACGCTCCATCGAATGCACCACGATGTATTTTTCTACGGGCAGTCATCGCTTGCCCCTCTTTCCCTTCTTCCTCAGCCTTCGCGTTTGACGTTCATCTTCGTTAAAGTCGGAAAAAAACTCCCCTTCGGTGCGGCTGACAGCCGAAAACTCCTTCTAGGTGTTTGTGTCAGCGAAGGGAGGGATACGCAGTGCGATCATCACAATTCGCATTTCCCCGCTTCCCTTCTGATACCCCATCTTGGAGCGTGTTTGCAATCAACGTACTCACCACCAATAGGGCCGAAGATCGCACGGGCCTTAAAAATGTTTTGCGAAAGTCAAGGAGGCATCCATGTCCATGTTGAGCATGTCGAGTAGAAAGATTTTGTTGTCGTTTGTCCCTCTCATTGCGTGTGCCGGATCGCTGGCCGCTGATGAAGTGGCATCAAGCGTGGCTGCAAAGCTGCGAGAATCTGGGACACTCGTTGGCTACCGAGTGAATGTAAAAGAAGAAGCCGGAACTGTTTGGCTTGAGGGAACCGTTTCCGATCAATCACAACTCGTCATGGCGATCGATCTTGCGCATGGCGTGGAAGGGGTACAGCGAGTTGTCAACCGCCTTTCCATTGTTAATCCACATGCGGTCGTTACGCCAAATCAAGAAACTTCCACCGCAGAACTGACTCTCGGTATGCCAACGTCTGTACAGTCAGTCGTTGGAAAAATGTTGCCAACTCCTTCGCGTACGGTACGCAGCGAATCGGAACTTTCACGAGTTGCGCATCTAGGACAGGCGGCGGAATCACTGTCGTCACCAGTTCAATTAACGGCGGCAACGGGGAAATCGCAGTCTGCGAACGGTGCACCTCGAAAAACATCTTCCACAGGCAAGTCGCCTCGGCCGCTGGCTTCCACTCCAGCCAGACCGATCAGTGCCCGACAGACTGGTGGAACCATGCGATTACCGTCTCCGGGACAAAGTTCAGAAGTGCCCGGTAGCGAGCGAATCATTGGTGATAAGGCTTATGGCCCAGGTCCAAGCCCCGGTGCCGGTGGACCAGGCCCCGGAGGTCCGGGAATGGGTGGTCCGGGAATGGGTCGACCGATGCCCATGGGGAGTGCTGGTGTTGGAATGCCTCCGATTCCGATGCGTGGCGATGGTCCGAACATGCCAAAATACGCATGGCCTAGTTACGCCTCTTATCCCAACTACGCAGCACTCCAATATCCAACCCAGTATTCACCGACGGCCTGGCCCTATATTGGACCCTTCTATCCCTATCCCCAAGTTCCTCTGGGATGGCGGAAGGTTTCACTGGAGTGGGATGATGGCTGGTGGTTTCTTGACTTCGATGACCGACAAACGAATAAACACCACTAATCGTTCTGAATTTCATAACAATCGAATTTAAAATCTGGCTGCGGGAGAAACGATCTCTCGCAGCCAGATTCTTTTGGAACGAACAATTCGAATCGTCAACTGCCAATCAGCCCCAAAATATTTTCACGTTCATTGTGGTTCGCAGTGCAGAGAAAATGTGAATATCGGCACAATAAGGGAGATGGAAAAGTCCGCAAGCTTTGCGCAACCGGAAATATCCAAAAGTTCGGAACCACTTCCGGTCGATAGAAGGGAAGCCGGATTCAAAAATTCATCCCGGCAACTCAAGGAGTTGTTCTCATGATCGATCGTGCAAGCCGAATGGTCATCGCCCTCGTGGTCGCATCTGTGGCACTCTCGCAGACGGGGTGTTTTTGGATGATGCAGCACGGACCAAATATCGGGCCCATGGCGATTCCAATTCCGGTACCAGTGGGAATTCAGAAAAATAAAGAAGATCAGTTTTGGAAGAAAGAACGTTATGGTCGGGCTCCAGTGCTTGGTCCGATTCCGGCCGGAGGCCCTACAGAGGCGCTCGACGAACCGAGTGATGATGAGGTCATGCGAGCAATTGAAAAGGCCCGTCCGGTGCAAGGACCTTGGCCTTTTCTCTACGAAAAACAGAGAAATGACGTGCGCATCGTGAAGTGCAAAATTGCAGATTACATTGATCCCCCCCGCTTTTATCCAATCGTTGGCCCCGCGCAGCAACATCATGCTCAGTACAAGTGCACGGTCTACTTCATGGAAGTCACCCGTATTGGCTGGCCGGTCCCTCATACGCTCGTCGACGAAGATTGTCGAGAAGTTGTCTATATCGACCATAATCATCTTCACATGGTCGGTGACGTCGACGCAGGATCTGATACGCCCTACTAATTGATTTTGAGAACGCCCGTGTGATGAAAAAGATTGTGTAGTCAAGAAATCAAATCACACTAATCAAAATTGACATCGGATCCTCCAGCGAAGATCTACCAAAGATGCGGGCTGTGCCGGCCAATCCCAGCGGCGTGAATGATTCTCCTCTGCAGGCCCCCGCGAAGCCGATGTCTTAGTCAAAGAGTCACTCCGAAGGATTGGGGTGTTGATGACATCAGGGAAGTGGTGTGTGGCATGATCGTTGATTCAGGCAGATTGCTGCACAAAAAAAAACTTTCTCGACAGGCGTGCGTTGCCTTCATAACGCTTGTGGTGGGTCTGTTCAGTGCAGGAATTCTGACGGCCCAGTCACCCGGGGCTTGGTCTGGAACAGACGTCTACGACGGTCGTCGACCCGACGCCGTTGGTGTCGTCGATGAAAGTGGATCTTCGCAGTCTGCTTCCAAAAACCGTGCGCGGACCGATAAAGAAGCGATTCCTACCGGAAGTCTCTTTGCCACAATTCAAAGCGGTGGCCTGTTAATGGTGCCGCTGCTGGGATGCTCATTTGTACTGGCAGCATTTGCACTTGAACGACTCGTGAATCTTCGATGGGGACATGTGGTACCGCATCTTTTTGTCGATCGATTTCTTGAACAATTGCAAGAAGGCCAACTATCTCGCGATGAAGCACTCGATGCATGTGAAGCCAATGGGAGTCCGGCATCGGATGTGTTTGCCGCTGCCGTAAAGCGTTGGGGGCGACCCGCAGTTGAAATCGAGCAGGCGGTCATCGATTCGAGCGAACGTGTCGTTGGCCGACTTCGTCGTTACCGTCGAGTTTTTAATGGAATTGCCACAGTCGGTCCACTGCTGGGATTGCTTGGTACGGTGTTCGGTTTGATTCGCTCGTTCAACGATGTGGCCAGCGCCGGAGCCATGGGAAGACCCGATCTCCTTGCGCGTGGATTTGGAGAAGCCTTAATTACTACTGCGATGGGATTGCTGGTTGCGATACCGGCAATGATCTTGCACTGGGTTTTTACAAGTCGCGTGGATCGAATCGCGATGAAACTCGATGAAACTTCCCAGCAAGTAATCGACGAAATTTCTGCCGAGGCATCTTCAAACACCAGACGACGTTCTCGCAGTCATGGAAAACGTGACGAATCAGGAAACAAGCAAGCTGCGTGAATGAACACGTCGCCTCAATCTCCATATGCCTCTTGTGTAGTCCCCGGGTTGCGGTGCGACTTTAGGGAAGGAAGTGACCAATGCCACGAGTGAGGCTTTCAGAGGACGAAGATCCAGTCATTAACCTCGCACCGATGATCGACGTCATTCTTGTTCTTACGATCTTCTTCATGTGCGCCACGAAATTCTCAGGCGATGAACATAAGTTTGATCTTGATTTACCGCAGGTATCGAGCGGACAGGTTGTGGGAGGTTCAGGCAGTCAGATAGTTGAAGTAAATCCCTCCGGTGGAATCAAACTCGACGGAGAAGAAGTTGATCTTGAAGGCCTTCTCTCTCGGCTCAAGGAGCAGAAAAAGCAGTCACCCAATATCAGCGTACTCATTCGAGGTGATAAGGCTGTGGCACATGGCCGAATGGCCGAAGTGTACGAGGCCTGTCGACAATCGCAGGTAATACATGTGGCGATCTCCGTACAGACCGGGGGCGCTGCTCGGCGCTAGCGTGAACAGGTGGCATGTTTGCACACGCCAACACATTTCATTCTCCTCGCGCACTCCAGTAATGGATGGATCTTTTGTGGCGTCTGTCTGATTGTGATGGGAGCTGTTTTGACAGTTCTTGCCCGCACGACTTGGCTTCAATCGCACACACTGAGAAAATGCGCGATCGTCTCTCTGCTTGTGCACGGAGTGTTGGCGATTGTTGCAGCGATGATTGGTGGCGCTACTCCGGCATCGTGGGGACAAGCGGACGTTGAAGAGATGTCGATGGTGGTAGTGATGGCGGAAGAGCCGTCGGACGATCCTGCTCCGAGTGCGAATGAATCTCTCGATCCATCTCCAGATGCAGAAGGAAGTCCGGAAAATGGAAATGCAGTCGATCATTCTCCGACAGATTTGTTGAATTCACAACCCGACAACACGGTCGATGCGCCACCCGATTTTGTGCCGCTGCTCGAGGCTCCACGCGAAGAGATCGCGGAGCAGTCTGAGCCCATTCCTGATGAAAAGCCTTTGTCAGAAAAGGAAGAACCGGCTCTTCTTGATGTTGCGATAGATGCGTATGCAGATCGATCTGACGCACGAAAGGCATCGGCTGCAGCATCACGAGGCGGTTCGGTTGAAAGTGAGCGAGCTGTTCACTCAGCACTTGCCTGGTTGTCGGCGGCGCAGTCGCCGGATGGCCGTTGGAGTGCGGCGAAACACGGTGCAGGCACGGGACAAAATACTGGAACCCATCATCGTCAAAGCGGAAGTGCCAAAGCGGATCATGGCGTGACGGGATTAGCGCTGCTTGCAATGCTTGGTGCCGGCAACACCCATCACAATGGACCGTATGCCGATCAGGTTCATCGAGGAATACAATTTCTTATTAACAATCAAGGCACCAACGGATCTCTTGCCGGGAACGCTGAATTTTTTGCATCGCTCTACTGCCATGGTATGGCAACGATCGCCCTGGCCGAGACGGTTGCGATGAGCGGTGATGAAACGTTGCAACTTCCGCTCAAGCGTGCCGTGGAATATACGCTATCGATGCAACATCCACAGACTGGTGGTTGGCGGTATGCGCCTGGTGACAGAGGAGATACGAGTCAACTCGGCTGGCAGGTCATGGTGCTCTCAAGTGCTTCCACCACAGGACTCAAAGGAATTGAACAGGCAAAGGAACGAGCAAAGTTTTTTATTCAGAGCGTCTCGTCGGGAGCCAACAGAGGTCTTGCGTCGTATCGAGCAGGTGAGCGAGCCAGTATTGCGATGACGGCCGAAGCCCTTACGTGTCGATTGCTGCTGGGGATGAAGGCGAATGATCCTGCGGCCGTTGAAGCGATTGAGTGGCTTCAACAATCACTTCCCGAATCAACGACACCGAATGTTTACGCTTGGTATTACGGAACGCTTGCATCTTTTCACGCTGGCGGTCCACAGTGGGAACGTTGGAATGCGAGCATTCAGAAAGTGTTGATTCAATCACAGCGTCAGGAAAAAGGACCGCTCGATGGGAGTTGGGACCCAGATTCTGTCTGGGGTTGGTATGGAGGCCGAGTCTATTCAACATCGATGTCTGCGATGATGCTCGAGGTCTACTACCGATACCTTCCGATGCACGAACGGCAGCAAGAAAAGGTCGCCGTTGTCGATTGATTTGACCCTGCGGCAACGCATAATAGACTGCATAGGAGATTCGTCGGTACGGCTACCGGATGTTTCGCGTTGTGGAGCTATAGATTTTAGGTTTCGGAGGAACTGTTTGTGAACACACTCTTGGGTTTCATGGGAATAGGCACGATGGAATTGATGATCGTCGCGGGTGTGATTCTTCTGCTGTTTGGAAACAGGCTTCCAAAAGTAATGCGTTCACTCGGCCAAGGGATCGTCGAATTCAAACGGGGAGTTCAGGGAATTGAGGATGAATCGGTAGCGGATTCCCCCAATGACTTGAAGTGAAAGACTTCCAGTGAAAGTTTTTAAAAGTGTGGGGTAAAAGTGACAGGGATTTGAACGTGGATTACTCCTCAACTATGAAAATGAATTGACAGGTAAAAAATGTTTGGTCTTGGACCCCTTGAAATTTGTGTCATCGGTGCAATTGCTGTGATGCTTTATGGAAAAAATTTGCCCGAGGTCGGCCGTTCGTTTGGAAAGACGATCGGTGAAATGAAAAAAACGTTTAATTCGTTATCGCGAGATCTCGATGTCTCGTCTCAGGTGCAGAGCCCGTCGAAGCGTTTGCGTGATATTGAGCAACCGCAGGCTACAGGCGTGCGATTTGATCCGCCGACTCTATCAACGCATCTCGAATCAGCTTCGGTTGAAGAGTCGCACGTGGCATGAGATCGTTTATCACTTGAGTCATGCACCAACGCATAGCAGCAAATGGAATTGAAAAATAGAATATCGACGTTTTTCACGATGTTCGGGAAAGCCTTTAAAATTGACTCCATCTGGGCTGAGATTTTTCAGAATTACGCAGAGCCCGTCACTGAAAAAGGTGTTGCACTCTTACGCAGTAATCGGTGGCTTCTTTTGGGCGGCTAGCTCAGTTGGTTAGAGCGCTACGTTCACACCGTAGAGGTCACAGGTTCGAATCCTGTGCCGCCCACTATTCGTTTGTACACTGTCCCTGTTTTGTTCGGTAAAACTGTGATAACTCTGGACGATTGTCTGGAGAGTGTCCCATCCATAGTGGCACACTCGTGGGCAGGATGTTTCTCCCCCCAATCCGTTTCACACGATGCCCGAAGATTCTAAAAACAGTCTGGGCCACGGTTTGCAGCCTGCTCGTGCTTCGTCCCCATGTCCGTGGTATAGCGGAAGTGCCGTTGGTTGAACGATCTTTAATGAAAAACAATTTTTATGATTCATAAAATGAAAATCCTAAAGCGAGCGTGGTTTCTGCTCTTGGCAGTTTTGCTGCTGCCGCGGCTGTTGATGGCGGAGACACATTTCGTCGAGGCCGAGACTTTCACGCCATCAGCCGACGGGTGGAAGGCGGTTGGTGCAAACGAGGTGCGACGGGCGTCGCGTGCGAAGACGATGTGGGGCGCGGATGGATCGGGGGATGCGATCGCAACGAAGTCGGTCACGATTCAACAGGCCGGAAAGTTCAATATCTGGGTACGCTGGATGCAGGTCTCGGCTTGGCGCGGGCCGTTTCGAGTTAGCGTTTCGGCGGCGGGGCGTGAGGT
>Ga0194050_1000883_pt1 | contig 10427 bp, 9 predicted proteins | sample SepL2310m_MetaG_FD_148657 | JGI IMG/M metagenome (GOLD analysis project Ga0194050, IMG submission 148657) | Anoxic zone freshwater microbial communities from boreal shield lake in IISD Experimental Lakes Area, Ontario, Canada - Sep2016-L239-10m | ecosystem: Environmental > Aquatic > Freshwater >...
GCCTTTACTTCAAATCCTGCGCTCTTACAAAAAATACCCTATGACAGTATTAAGGATCTTACGGCCGTCATTTTGCTGACCTCAGGAGCGAGCGCACTCGTCGTCAATCCGGCTGTACCAGCAAAAACAATTGGTGAATTAATTGCGCTGGCAAAAATGAAAAATGGCGCGCTAGCTTATGCTTCTGCTGGTGCGGGCACCTCCTCCCATCTCACTGGTGAATTATTTAAGCTTACCGCCGGTATCGATATGATTCATGCTCCTTATAAGGGGGCGGGGCCGGCAGTAACGGATACGGTTGCGGGTCAGGTCGCGGCAACCTTTACTAATATTAGCTCTAGTAAAGCTTTTATTGATAGCGGTCAATTGCGCGCCCTTGCAGTTACTGGCTATACACGTTCACCTGCTTTACCGAATGTACCTACTTTTAGTGAGGTGGGCTTAGCTGCGGTTAGTCAAGCTAGTTCATACTGGGGAGTGCTGGCCCCAGCAGCTACGCCGCGCGACATCATTCTCAAGGTAAATCAGGAGCTGAATAAAGTACTGCAAATGCCTGAGATTCGTACACGCCTGACTGAGCTTGGTTTTAATGTGGTTGGCGGCACGCCTGAGGAATATAGTAAATACATTCGAGACAGTATTGTCAATTGGCGACGCGTAGTAAAAGATGCAGGTATTAAAATCGATTAATGAGCACGGTATTGAGTTGTAATTTATAGGGGTCTGTACATGATTGAAATGTCTGAAAAGCGGCTCATTGGGCCCATTATTCGTCTACACCCACACGATAACGTCGTCGTTGCACGAGTTGATATTGGCATTGGCACTGCTGTGCCAAGCGAAAACTTTACTAGTCGTAGTCAAGTTCCTGCTGGTTACAAAATTGCTGCCAAAAAAATTCTCCAGGGTGAACCCATCCTCAAATATAACGTTACCGTAGGATTTGCCAATACCGATATTGAAGCAGGCACGATGGTGCATAGTCATAACACCGATTTTAAGGAATTTGATCGTGACTATGCCTACGCGAGTGAATATCAACCGATTGTTATGCTGCCTGAAACAGAGCGTGCTACTTTCCAAGGGTATATCCGCGCCAATGGCAAAGTGGGTACGCGTAATTACATTGGTATTTTGGCAACGGTTAATTGCTCAGCAACGGTAGTCAATAAAATTGCTGAATGGTTTACTCCCGAACGTCTAGCGGAGTTTCCTAATGTTGATGGCGTGGCTGCTTTTAGTCATTCGATTGGCTGCGGTATGGAAATGTCTGGTGAGCCTATGCAGCTATTACGGCGCACGATGGCGGGTTATGCACGTCATCCAAACTTAGCTGCAGCCTTGGTCATTGGCCTTGGGTGTGAACGCAATCAATTAAAAGGGTTAATGGAGCAAGAAGATTTACATGAGGGCTCTACCCTACATACTTTCATCATGCAAGAAAGTGGTGGCACAAGAAAAACGATTGAAGCAGGTATTGAAGCTGTCAAAGCCCTCCTGCCAGCGGCAAATCAATTTACGCGGCAAACGGTTTCAGCAAGTCATTTATGCGTTGGCTTACAGTGTGGTGGGTCTGATGGCTTTTCTTCAATTACGGCTAACCCCGCCTTGGGAGCTGCTGTAGACATCTTGGCCCGTCATGGTGGTACGGGCATTCTTTCAGAAACTCCAGAAATTTATGGGGTTGAACACACCCTAACGCGACGTGCTGTTAGCCAAGCAGTTGGCGAAAAACTCATCGAACGGATTCGTTGGTGGAAAGATGAATACTCACCTGGTCGTGATGTACAAATTAACGGCAAAGTAAGCCCAGGCAATCAAATTGGTGGACTTGCTAATATCTTTGAAAAATCACTTGGCTCGTCGATGAAAGGGGGCACCGGGCCATTAATGGAAGTGTATAAATACGCCGAGCCAGTAACCACCAAGGGCTTTGTTTTTATGGATACCCCCGGTTTTGATCCCGTCTCGGCGACAGGCCAAATTGCCGGTGGGGCTAACCTGATTGCTTTTACAACAGGCCGTGGCTCGATGTTTGGCTCAAGACCTGCGCCCTGTTTGAAATTAGCAACCAATACGCCGATGTATACCAAGCTAACGGAAGACATGGATATTAACTGCGGTGAAATTTTGGATGGCACCGTCTCAGTTCAAGAAATGGGTCAACGTATTTTTGAACTTTTTTTACGTACTGCATCCGGTGAGGAGTCTAAGAGTGAATTACTTGACCTAGGTAAGTATGAATTTGTGCCATGGCAAATTGGCATCATGAGTTAAGACTCGCTTGATGACGCAAGCAAGTATTCCCTGGCACCAACTACTTACCGAAATTCAATTGGTTTTAATTGAAGATTCTCATGGATTAATTCAGAAGCCACCCCGCCATACTTTGCCCCTAAAAGATGATGGCGTTCTATTGGTGATGCCGATTGCTGGACCCGATATAGCCGCCGTCAAATCGATTTCCGTTTGCCCGCTTAATCTGACTAAAGGCCTACCCGCCATCCAAGGAGAGATCTTGGTTTTTGATGCGGTTTCTGGAGCTGTGCTGGCTACGCTCGATGGCGCTCTCATTACCGCTCAACGTACGGCTGCTGTATCGACTTTAGCTGCACAACTCGCAGCGCCAAATCCTGCGGGTGATTTACTCATCATTGGGGCAGGTGTACAAGGTAAAAATCATGTGGAGGCTTTTCATATTCTTTTTGGTACCCAACGGGTCTGGGTGCAGTCAAAAAGCATGGCTTCGGCAGTTGCTCTAGTTGAGTACGCTAAAAATTTAGGTATTGACGCACACTATTTACCACCTAATTCGCCTTATCCGACATCGATTCAAAACATTGCAACTTGCACACCAGCACATGAGGTAGTACTAGCGCATTTGCAAAACTTAGATTTTAACAACTTGTTCATTACTGCAATTGGTTCATTCAAAGCGCATTTAGCAGAAATATCGGTAGATATTTGTCAGCGCTTCGCTATCTACGGCAACATCATCTGCGATACCCCTGAGGTAAGTCATGAAGGAGGTGACTTATTACTCGCAAAATTAGACCCGACTGATTTCCCAACTTTAGGTGAGCTTGTCTCGAAGAAAAAATCTATTGATCCTCAGAAGCCTACCTTATTTAAATCATGTGGCTCGGCTTTATGGGACTTAGCTGCTGTGAGAGTAGCCACTAAGTCCAAACCAGAATAAATTAATTATTTATCCAACTTCACAGTCACACCACTAGCACTCAAATTTAGTTGAATGCCTTGCGAAGTGCTGGTTAAGCGCATGATTACGCCATTTTCATTCTTTAATACAGAGCCGCCAACGCCGCCGCCCAAAGTAATGCTGCCATCTAATTTTGTAAAGGTGCCAGCAAATTTAGAAATATCGTTTAAGTCATACACTTCGCCAACAGCGGAAAGTTTAGAGACGCCAATGTTTGCACCCAAACTAATTCCTGTTATTTTGAATGGATATTGCTTGCCTTTATAGGTCAAAACGCCACCACCAGTGCTACCGCCAACGATTAAAGCGAACTGAGTTTCATTAATAGTTACCGAACCAGAAGGCGCTTTTGCCGCATCTGCAGCCATTAGGCTCGTGCTGATTACCGCAAAGCCAAGAAAAAGGGCGCTCACATATTTACGTAAATTCATTTACATACTCCAATAATTTAAAGGGCCTTAAAATAGAAGGCTAAATTGTTATAAAAATTACATTAATAAGACTATTCGATATTCTAATTCTTACTATAATAAGAGCTTACACCAAATAAATAGCTGCTTATAGCTACTGCACTATTATTACACTATAGGCCCTATCTATTTGAATTGTTATGTAATGCGAGCTTCTTAAATTAACACTTTATGTCGCTATTTAATACCTAAGGGAATCATATGAGCAACCGCACAATCATCATCATCGTACTTATTTTAATTGGCCTTACTGGCTGGCTTATGATTAAAGGAGATGGCAATATTGATATGGGTGGCGAAAAGCATGGTGCTGAGGCTATTCATGTCGAAGAGGCAAAAAAAGAGGTGCAACCTGCTGCTGTACCAGCTGCTCCACCTGCTGCCGAAGCTAAGAAATAAACTTGAAATTATTACGCCTTTATCGATACTGGCGTGAAAAATTAGAGATTGATGAAAATCCTAGAATTACTAACATAAACGCAAAGATATATTCCTGCGTTGTGTTTAGTAATTCAGGGACTGCAGGTACTAAAAGTGTAACGAGGGTAGCCACAAGAGTTGCCCCAAGCACATACCAATAATCTTTCATAAAGATGCCAATGGAAATGGCGATAACAACCAAAATGATATTGCCGGTTAACTGATCAACTTGCTTAAAAATTTGCAGGATGATTGGCACATTTAAGGTTCTGCCCAAGACAAATAAAATGAGCAAACTACCGAGGCCGAGCAAATTAGGAATAATTTTTTTAATGGGCATTTGTCTATTTTCTTAGGGCTTACAGAAACTCATTTTAGTTATCTTGCCTGCGATATATCTGTTTTATAAATTATAGTATTACCATTATGCCGAACTTTCCTTTTGAACTGCTCATTTCGTATTTAGTTTGTTATTACTTTATGGCACAGCAAATTAGTCATGCCCTTAAGAATTATCATCAGGGTATTCCCGAGAGAATTGCAGAAAATGATTTAGTTGCTCGCCTAGGTGATAAGCGAGGACGAAAGCTGGCGCGCGACTTAGCGCTTTTCTTTAAATATCTCTTTCCCAGTTATGTCGTCATTGAGGCGCTCATTGGTATCGCCTATCTTCTTATTTTAGGAATTACCAAAGGATGGCTATTGCCACTAATACTTTATGGAATAGGTTTGGCGATGCAATTTTGTATTCTTAAATTAGAGTCACGTTTTCCTACGCCCAATCGATCTTGGATTATGAGCTTAGTGGGCTTGCTAGTATTGCCGCTGACGCTGACTTATATGATGCGATTTATTTATTAAGCCCCTGCCGGCCCAACTAATCGCCCACCACGACAAATGGGGCCCAAAATAAAGGGTGGGCGTAACTGTATTTCATTGTTGCTCCCTCTTTAACGCCACCTATATCGATTTGTGCCAACATGGCCTGACGTAATGCCTCTGACTTATTAAGGCCCTGAGTTTGTTGTTGGCGTTTGAATAAATCTGTCATCAATTGCCGAGATGCGACAGAATCTACTGGCCAATTAGATACTAGTAAAGCTTTAGCGCCCGCGAAAAAGAAGGCCCGACCCAAGCCTGAAACAGCTTCACTACCTGAGCCCTCTCCTGCAGCAGTATTACAGGCCGATAAAACTACCCAATCGGCATTAAGTTTTAAGGCAATCACTTTATCCATTGTTAAAAGACCATCATCTTTATCGCCAGTTACATCCGGTGAGGAAAGGGCTAGTGCGGGTTGCGTTAAGCCATTTAGTTCGCCTGGTACCAAACCATGAGTAGAAAACATCACTACTTTGCGATTTGATAAATCCATCGTTGTAACTTGCTTAACCGTTGCTTGCTGATGAAGAAAAATATCACCAGGTTCTGCACCTAATACCTTACCGACCTCTTCAATTTCTTGACTGGTATCGGGTAGTCTAGGTAAGAGCGATAGCTCGGCAGAACTAACTCCCGTAGTTTTGGGTGCACTCCGTAATTTTAATGGCGCTCCTCGCGTGGCAAGCTGAGTTGACGCAATATTTTTCTTGGCACTTTTTTCTTGCGCCATACTAAAGTATGGATCGCCAAAGCCGATAAAGTTTTTACGATTAGCACTGCCTGCGGGTAAATTACGCAAAGCTGCTAATGCGGTAACTGAGGGAATTTGTGCAATGGCAATATCCCGACTTAACCAAGGAACCGCCTTATATCCAGCAAATGGCACGCCGGCTTTACTGGGCTGGACCGTTGCTTTGGTAACGAGTAAAGCAAGCGGTAATTGGCCTAATTCAGCATGCGGTACAACTAGCATCACTTTTTTACCCTTTAAGCTAGATTCAACGGGGGCCAAAATTTGTTGATACAACTGATACGCCAGGACAATATCAAAAGCAGGGATTTCATCAATGGTAGCCACCCCGGGATCGAGGGCTTTGCGCAATTGAGTAATTTCTTTAGCCATTTGCGCTCTTCCTAAAGGTATTTGCACAAACTGGGGCGGCGTATCTTTACTAATAGACCAAACATAGCCTACGTTTTCTGCAAAATACCAAGAAACTAGGACTTCATCAGGGCGTAAAAGTCGCTGCGTTCCAGCAATTGTGGCCGGCTTTGGCTCAACGAGTTCGGCATATTCAGGGAAACGTTTTTCAATTTCCTTCTTTAAATCCTCGCGCTGCGTTTTAAATTTGTCGATATCTGTGCGAATTTGTACTTGCACCGCAGGTAACTGTTGATCTGGGGCCGAAGATAGTAAGCCGGTAAGCAGTTCAGACAAAGTATTAATACGGCGCTGCATATCTTGCTCTTGACGAGCCAATAGTGCTAATTGAGGATCTTTAATGCTGGCTCGCGCTGCGCTTGCAGTCAGCGCCCTTTGGACGCCACTGCCCCGGGCAATATCAGCAATTTTAAATGCCTCAGCGGCGGCAGCATTAGCCTGTGTTGGATCAGTTTTAAAAATGTGCGCTAACTCAGCGAGGTAATTTTCTAAAATAAAATTCATGCGCTGTAACTGCTTGACGGTGCTAGTATCGTTTTCAGCATCATTTCGTGACTGGTCAAGGAGTGTAGGTATGGCGTTTTTATATAATGCATTAGCTTCGCTCCATTTACCCTGGGCTTGTAAAGCCGTTGCCTCAAATGCGCGGACTAAAGCGACTCGCGAAGAATTTTTTATTCCTGCTGCCTCAAAATGACGCAAAATTTCACCTGTCATTTGTGCTGCCTGACTAGCCTTACCCGTTTTTAATAGGGCTAGAACCCAATCTAAGTCGCCACTACGATAATTTTTAGCTAAATCGGGATCTCGCTTAATGCCCACTACCATTTCGTTAAAAACGGTATCAGCCTGAGCATATTTCCCATCAGCAACTAAGGCCGAGCCTAAAGCCTGTCTAGCTTTAACAATAACTAGAGCATCATCTGGGGCGCCCGACTCCTTGGCAGAATTGAAGGCGGCCTGAGCTAGCAAAACTGCTTCTGCTGTTCGTCCTTGTTCATCAATAATGGCAGCTAAACTTGCCAATGCACGCCCTGCGTCTGCAGAGTTGCGCCCAAATTTTTCTAAAGCGAGGGTCAGCGCTTTTCTAGCGTAATATTCAGCATCAGTCAACTTTCTTTGCTGTAATAAGACAGTAGATAAATTAATTTGCCGGTGAATAATCTGCGTTATATAGCCGCGAGAACTATTACCTGCATCTGCAACTTCGCGCAATGAATTTTCGGCAGAATCTACATTATCAATTGAATTACTGACCTTGTTATAGTTTAATTCGAGTAATTGAATGGCCTTACGTAATGAGCGCTCGCTCTCAACCCACTGCGCCTGCGAATTAAAATAAATACCGCGGGCACTCTCAAGCTGAGAATCCCAATAGCTCATTAATTCTAATTTTACGTTTCGAGCATTTTTAAGTCGCTTGATATTGTTTTCGAGATCATCTAAAGTCTGTTTAGATGCCGAGAAATTACCCGCCGTAGCATAATACCCAACCAATAAACGGCCCATTGTCATCCGAATTCCCGATAGGTTTGGGATTGTTGATTTCTGGTAATCCATAGCTTTTTCCAAAGCAGCAATTGCAGCTGTATGCTGTCCCCCCAAGCCCTCTAGTACGCCTAAATTAATTAAATCTTCTACCTGCAACCGAGGATTTTTTGATGGGTATTCATATGCCGCACGCTGCGCATCTTTAATAGCTTTACCAATCATGCCTAAACCTTGGTAGGCTTTTGCCTGTTGAAAATAAAAACGGTTTAATTCTTCTTTGTCTTGCGTATTTGGCGCTTGCTTAGCAATAATTTCTTTATTTTTTGCTACCGTTGCTAAATCAGGCTTGCTTTGTTCTAGCGCCCGTAAAATATCTTTAACGTCACGTGGTGGTGCCTTAATATTTTCGGTATTAATGGATTCATCAGGTGCAGTATTCAGCGTCGTTTGGGCATGAAGGGATAAATGACACCCCAAGATCATCAGCACAATGGTGATCTTAATACCCAATTGAGGCCCCATTCCCATCAGTTTCACTTTATCTCCGTTTTTGCGACCTAGATTATTCTAATTTTTATCTTTAACTACCATATTAATCCATTTAACTATTTCATTAATCGACATGGTAGGCGCCTCTAAATGACTGGCAATGGGCTCATATAATTCATTTTTCGGATTGGGTGGTAATTGGGCCCAGCGCTCTGCTTTAGCGCGTCTCAGAAAAGGATAATCATTAGTTGGCACAATGTACAGTACTGGTATATTGGGTTGTACCCTTTTAAAGGCATTACTAGCATTCATCGCACTATCTTTGCTGTACCAAGAAATATAAGCTTTAGCTGGGGTCAAGGTCGTATAGTCTCCCCTTGAATTTTCATAGTTAGCAAATTCTTCTTTCTGATCACCGCGACCCTCGGCAATTAGTTGGCGCGCATGAGCTAGGGAATTAGCAATTTTGCTTTGATAAAAATCAGAATCGACCCCGCCTGGTGCAATTGCAATAACTCCACCAACTAAATTTTCACCAGCGTAATAAAGCGCGAAAGTACCTCCAAAACTATGTCCCGCTAAAAAAATCGCCTTAGCTCCCTTTTTTTGCAATTGTGTAATCGCTTGGCTTAATTCATCTACACCTTCTTCTGCTGTTACATCAGCCGCCCTTCTTCCAGACCATGGCATCTCTAAGTTGGCTACCTGATAGCCCTTTCTTTCTAATGCAGTTGCCAGCTCGTATACATATCCCGTTGGCTTTCCGCCGCTACCATGCATCACCACGATGCCTATCTGCTTGGCATCAATTTGAGCATTAGCATTGTGAAGGCTTGCAACCAAAACAAAAAATGTAACTATTCTCAATAATTTATGATGAGAGAAAAACCATTTCATGATTTTGTGTATGTGCCCTACTTGGGTAATGGGGTTGCCAACTATTGGATATTGCGCTCTGCAATCACTTGCATGACTAGCGGCAGCATATTTTCTGCCCAAAGTTCGCAACCTGCCCCAGACATATATTTTTTTGCACCTTTTTCCTGAGGGCCAGCTGGGATTGGTCTACTTGCATCGAGTTTAAATTTCCAGTACTTATCATCTAATGGCACATTTTTGGCATAACTGCCATAGTCATAGGCGCCATATTTAGCGACTAATACATCTGTCTTTTGGAGAAATGAGCTATCTGGAGTTAATGATTTCTCCGGCAAGACCACAATTGCCGCAAGATTTTTTTCTTGAGCAAATATCAATACCTTTTCAATGTACTGCAACTGCTGCCATTCGGGATGTTTATATCCTCCGCCGGGTGATACATAAATTATTATTCTTGTTTTTGAATTTACTGACTCCGTTAAGCGCCGAAATAAAAGCGGTAAAAAGTCTTGGCCAGAGGCACCATCAATTACATAGGCATTAAGCCCTTTGGCTTTTAATAAATTCGCTAGATCGGTAGAGAATTTTTTTGCACTAGGCGCTTTAATGCAAGCCTCTATGCTGCCGCCGGTTGAATAAATCTCAAACGCATGTGAAAAAAAGCTGCAGACAAAAAGAGAGATGCTAATAATTATTTTGATCATTACAACCCTTATTTCTTTATATTTATATACTAGAGAAAATCTTTTAACCCCGTATAGACTGATACGGAAGTTGATACCGCTGCAAATGCTATCCCAGCATATTTATGCAGATTTTTCACTAAATGCTTCAGAGCTGCAGGTGAGAGCTTATCTTCTCCTAGCGCCGCTACAACTGCCATTACCCAAGGGTTCTCGGCGGCTGATTTACTTTTTTTACTTGTGTATGTGATCCTACCAATCAACATTCCAGTTAAAAAACTAAACGCAATACTCGCGGAATACGCTAATGATTCACGCCATTCAAAAAGATTTTGCGGCCAAATGGGTGATTTATCGACCAGGCTTGTAATCCCACTCATGCCAATAACCGATGCAATGGCTAAAAAAAGAATTGCTAAAAACCAAGGAAAAATATTCTGATGAACCCGTTTAAATAAAAAGTAACCAAAAGGTAATGGCAAGCATATTGAAATAATGCGGAGGTACACCATTTTGGTGTCAAACACCACTGTTATTAACGCATGCGCCGCTAATAACAATAAAAGTGGGATAAAAATAAAGATAATAGTATCAAAAAAAATTTCCCTAAATCCCCGCCTTGAAGGTACCGCACTCTCACTCTCTTGTAGTAATCCCTCTAATTTTGTGATCCGCTCTTCGTATGCCTGCTGATTTGGCATCTCTTCAAGCTGCTTTTCTAACTCTGCAAA
>Ga0194050_1000894_pt1 | contig 10348 bp, 9 predicted proteins | sample SepL2310m_MetaG_FD_148657 | JGI IMG/M metagenome (GOLD analysis project Ga0194050, IMG submission 148657) | Anoxic zone freshwater microbial communities from boreal shield lake in IISD Experimental Lakes Area, Ontario, Canada - Sep2016-L239-10m | ecosystem: Environmental > Aquatic > Freshwater >...
AGACGGCCAATCATGCAGCAATCTAAATCCTTCTCCATATTTGGATCCACCTTGAACGCCGCGAAATCTTGCTTGTATATACATATTTTCAGTAAATCCAATTGAATACATATGCTCAGTCCATGCCACTTGGCTGACATGTGAAGAAAGCATTTTATCTTTGATCTCCATTACTGATGTGACGTCAACATAAAACTCAGGTTCAAATCCTTTACCCATAATCGTATCCATTATGAAAGTGGTTGGAATTGGAGTTTCCGGAAGTTTAGTTTGGACAAGTGGAACACTCACTGGGATGCGACAGTCGCGGGCAATTGATCCAGCAAGACGATGATCAGGGTGGTAATCAGTTTCACTCAAGATAAACATAATATCTGGACGCGCTTCGCGAATTGCATCAATAAATCTTTCACGGGTTGGTCGATCATCAAATAGAAATTCATCATCGAAATCCATCCAAATAACTTTTGCACCAATTACCGCGGCAGAAGTTTTAGCTTCTTCATGGCGAATTCGAGCGATCTCATCTTTTTTCGCACCAGGTTCACCGGAACCAACATTTCCATTTGTAGCAATTGCAATAAAAATTTCATCTCCGCGTTGAGCGCAGAGGGCTAGAGTTCCACCGCAAAGCCATTCAATATCATCAGGATGTGCAGCGATTGCTAGAACTCTCATTAATACTCCAGTCAGATACAGATAAAAAATTTTGTATTAGGTAAATGAAGTGCGAGTTAGATTTTCGAAAAGCCTAACATTCTGGATTCTCGATTAGTAGGGCTGGCGAGTGGTACTGGAGTGGTTAGTGGTGCGGGAGTAGTTAATGGTGCGGGGCCTGGATCGGCTACCAAATCCGTACTCCGTCTCTTGGTCAAATATCAACCCATCGCCTACTGCCTGTGATCTGCCTCATAAGTGGCCTAACTTCTCAATCTAAGGGTGAACCACCTCTTTTTTTCCCCTCAGTAATTCCTCATCCGCAACCTTGATGTATACGCTTACCCTTGGCTTACCGCGATGGGAGTGTCAGTGTCGACAGCGGATTTCGGTGGTGCTTTTGGCGCCAATGAATGGTTAGTAGAAGAGATGTACGAAAAGTACCTCCTCGATCCTGTCTCCGTTGATCCACAATGGATTGATTTCTTTGCAGCAAACGCGCATTTAATTAATGGCAATGGTTCAGCTGGTGTAACTACCTCAGCAAGTAATGGTGCAAGTGCAAGTAATGGTGCGAGTGCGAGTAATGGCGCTGCACATGCAACACCTCTGAATATTCAACAACTTGCCGCGAATGTTCCACTCCCTTCAACAGGTGGCGCCCCACCTGCACCTAAACGTGCACATGTTGATCCACCTCCCGCACCTTCAACTCAACGCGCTGCAATGCAGATGCCATCCATACCAACTGCAGTAACACCAATTGCAGTAACACCAACTGCAGTAACACCAACTGCAGTAACACCAACTGCAGTAACGCCGCAGCAAGGAAACCCACTGCAACCACAAGTGGTTACCAGCTCTAGAAGTTCTACCCCACTTCCAGCTGATCCAGTTCGTAAAGCGGCACCGGTAATTTCATCTCCTAGCGCCGGACGTGTTGAAGCGCTTCGTGGAACGGCATCCAGAGTTGTTACAAATATGGAAGCATCACTTGAAGTTCCAACTGCAACTAGCGTTCGTGCGCTTCCGGCAAAATTATTAATTGATAATCGAATTGTAATAAATAACCACTTGAAACGTGGTCGTGGCGGAAAAGTTTCATTCACACATTTAATCGGTTATGCAATGGTTAAAGCATTACGTGCAATGCCAGAAATGAATTCATTTTTTACACACCTTGAAGAAAAACCAGCGGTCGGACATCCAGATCACATCAATTTGGGAATTGCAATTGATTTAGCAAAATCCGATGGAACCAGACAGTTATTAGTTCCGTCAATTAAAGGTTGCGAAGAGATGGATTTCGCACAATTTTGGGACGCGTATGAAGCGGTTGTAAAAAAAGCTCGCACGGGTTCACTTACCGTCGAAGATTTTGCTGGCACCACAGTTTCACTTACAAATCCTGGAACCATCGGAACCGTTCATTCAGTTCCACGATTGATGCAAGGCCAAGGCTTAATTCTTGGTGTTGGTGCGATGGAATACCCCGCTGAATATCAAGGAGCAAGTGAAGAGACGCTCTCTCGCCTTGCAATTAGTAAAACTGTAACTCTGACAAGCACTTACGATCACCGAATTATCCAAGGTGCACAATCTGGAGATTTCCTACGCCGCATTCATGAAATATTGCTAGGTGAAGAAAGTTTTTACGATGAAATCTTTGCTGCGCTTCGAATTCCTTATGCTCCAATTCGTTGGAATGCTGACATTGAACGCTCAAAAGATGATGACATTCACAAGACTGCCCGCGTTCAGGAGTTAATCCACGCTTACCGCAGCCGCGGTCACTTAATGGCCGATACCGATCCACTTGAATTCCATATGCGCTCCCACCCAGATCTAGATGTAGTGACTCATGGCTTAACTCTTTGGGATCTTGATCGCGAAGTTGCTACCGGTGGTTTTGGAACTGAGCCGTTTATGAAGTTACGTAATATTCTTGGAATTTTGCGTGATTCATACTGTCGAGCAATTGGTATTGAGTACATGCACTTGAGTGACCCAACAGAGCGCAAGTGGATGCAACGCAAAATTGAAGTTGGGTCACCAAGAATTCCGCGCGAAGAACAGCTTAGAATTTTACGTAAGTTAAATAGTGCAGAGGCTTTTGAAACATTTTTACAAACTAAGTTCGTTGGGCAAAAACGATTCTCACTTGAAGGTGGCGAATCTGTAATTCCAATTCTTGATGCGATTCTCTCTTCGGCAGCTGAAGCACAGTTGCAAGAAGTGAGCATTGGAATGCCGCACCGCGGACGTTTAAATGTGTTAGCAAATATCGCCGGAAAATCTTATGGTCAAATTTTCCAAGAGTTTGAAGGCCACTACGCTGAAAATGCCGTTCAAGGTTCAGGCGATGTTAAATATCATTTAGGAAGCACTGGAAGATTTACCGCTGAATCTGGTGCTCAGACAAATGTGTATCTAGCCGCAAACCCTTCTCACTTAGAAGCGGTAAATCCAGTTCTTGAAGGAATCGTGCGTGCAAAGCAAGATCGCACAAATATCCGTGAGGCCTACTCAATTCTTCCAGTTCTAATGCATGGCGATGCTGCATTTGCTGGACAAGGTGTTGTTGCTGAAACTTTGAACTTGTCGCAACTACCTGGATATCGCACCGGTGGAACCATCCATGTAATTGTTAATAACCAAGTTGGATTCACTACATCACCATCTGCTGCTCGTTCATCAAGATATGCAACTGATGTTGCGCGAACAGTGCAAGCACCGATTTTCCATGTAAATGGAGATGATCCAGAAGCATGCGTACGTGTTGCACGTTTGGCCTTTGAATATCGCCAAGAATTTAATAAAGATGTTGTAATCGACATGATTTGTTACCGTCGTCGTGGACACAACGAAGGTGATGAGCCAAGCTTTACGCAACCACTTATGTACAAATTGATTGATGAAAAACGATCCACCCGAACTTTGTATACCGAAGCGCTAATTGGCCGCGGTGATATTTCAACTGAAGAGGCTGATGAAGTACTTCGCGACTTCCAGATCCAACTTGAAAATATCTTTACAACTGTCCATAACACTGAACCAGAGCCAGATGGAACTATCGTTCCTGAATTCCGTGGCCCTGAAGCAATAAATACGGCAATCCCTGAAGTTGTTGCTCGCAAAATTGCCGCCACTCAAACCGCTACACCTGATGGATTTACCATTCATCCAAAACTTATTCCACAACTTGCGCGCAGAGTTGAAATGTTAAATGAGGCGACGATCGATTGGGCAATGGGCGAAGCGCTTGCATTTGGTTCGATCTTGTTGGATGGAAAACATATTCGTTTGGCTGGTCAAGATGTTGGACGTGGAACATTCAGCCAACGTCACGCAGTTATCACCGATCAATTAACGGGCAATGAATGGCTCCCACTTCGAGGATTAATTGAAAACGAAAATCAATTCTTTGTAATTAACTCTTTATTGTCTGAATATGCCGCAATGGGATTTGAATACGGCTACTCAGTTGAGCGCGAAGATTCACTTGTGCTTTGGGAAGGTCAATTCGGAGATTTTGCAAATGGAGCGCAAACAATTATTGATGAGTTTATTTCTTCATCATTACAAAAATGGGGCGAGCGTTCCTCTGTAGTACTGCTACTTCCACATGGTTACGAAGGTCAAGGGCCAGATCATTCATCAGCACGTATCGAAAGATTCTTATTGCTATGTGCCGAAGAGAATATGACAGTGGCGCAACCTTCAACACCTGCCTCTTACTTCCACTTATTGCGTTGGCACATGGCAAACCCTGCTCGCCGCCCGTTAATTGTTTTCACTCCTAAGTCAATGTTGCGTTTAAAAGCTGCGGCTTCATCCCTCAGCGACTTCACTACAGGCAATTTCAGACCATTAATTGATGATCCAACAGTTTCAAATGCAACTCGATTAATTTTCTGTTCTGGCAAGGTTTATCACGACCTAACTGCAGAGCGCGCAAAGTTAGGCGAAAATACAACTGCGATTGTGCGCATTGAACAGCTTTATCCGTTACCAGCACAAGCTATGCGTGAAGTTGCGGCAAAACATCCAAATGCAACGATGCTTTGGGTTCAAGATGAACCAGCAAACCAAGGTCCTTGGCCATTTATTGCACTTAGTACATTAGAGATTTTTGATGGTCGCGTTTTACGTAGAGTCTCTCGCCGTGCTTCAGCAGCCCCGGCTACTGGAAACCATCATCTACATGAGGAAGAGCAAAAAGCTTTAATCTTTGAAGCTTTCCAGCGCTAGAAGTTATCTGCTTTTCCAATACCTAAATAAGTATTTTCCGATAATTTCTTTACGAGTAAGAAAACCCCAACTTCTAGAATCGATACTTGGTTCTGAGTTGTCACCTTCGACCCAATAACGTTTTTTCTCAATCTTTGTAATCCGCTTTACATATTGGATCCCAGGTTGATCGTCTCTTTCAATTATCACAATATTTCCTACTTCGAGTTTTTTGCGTCTTGGTTTCCACCTGACCACAACCCAGTCGCCCTCATTCAAAGTAGGCGCCATGGAAGCGCCACTAACTGTGACAGTGCCATACCTACTTAAAAACCGTCTCGCTATCCGAACAAAAACCCGCAAGCCAACCAAAATTGCCGCCTGAGTTCTCGGCTTGAATTTCCCTAATGCAGGATTGATAGACACGGTAGTAGTCTGGCACTTAATTGATTTAACCAAAACCTAGACATGGCACCCTTTTGCAGGTCGAGGACAAAATTAGGAGAGGCTAAAATGTTAAAAAGCAGATTTAATTCTGGTTCCGCTGGTGCTGCGTTAAAAGCAGTCGAGTCATTCTTCGCTCCAAAGCAAATTGTTCTAGCTCACTGCGATCTTCCTTGTGGAGTTTACGATCCATCCCAAGCCAAAATTGAGGCGCTCTCGGTTAAGGCTGCCATGGAAAAATATGCGGCAAGTAGTGACCCTGATTTCAAATCACGAGCCGTTGCAGTCAAAGAAGTGCGCTCGCATCAAGTTAAGGAACACCTTTGGGTGCTTTGGACTGATTACTTTAAGCCAAATCATTTTGAGGCTTATCCAAATTTGCACACCTTATTTAACGAAGCAACCAAACTTGCTGGTGCCACTGGAACTAAAGGTACTAACGATGTTGCAGTTGCCGATAAGTTGTTAGCAAAAATCGAAGAGATCTCTGAGATCTTCTGGGCAACTAAAAAGTAATAAATCTAAAGTTATTTAGTTATTGATGGCTTAACGATTGTGCCGCGGCTTTAGCAAGAAATGAAACGCGATCAACTACAGCGCGAATCACTAAGCCGCGGGCAATCAAACGCTCTTGTTCATGGACTTCTATCTCAAAAGTTAACCGGTTATTTTCAACTTTTGTACATGTGGCTATTGCTCGAACTTCGGCACCAATGCTTGCCGCTGAAATATGATCAAACTCGACGCGAATCCCAACTGATGTTTCTCCTTGTTCTATGCATTCAAGTAACGCTGCGACGGTGGCGCTCTCAGCAAGTGCAATAACTTGCGGAGTTGCCAACACCGGAACATCGCCACTTCCATGAGCGATTGCGGTATCACCTTGACGCACACTCATACCTGACATTCCAACTACACCTAAATACTTTTCTGAAAATTGTTCAGCGCTCATTTTCAGTGCTCATTTTCCGTGCTCTGCAATCATTATTAATGGGTCGCCCTCTTGGATGATCTCCCCAGGCGTAACTGCAATCTCGATTACTTTTCCAGAAACTTCAGATAGCACCGGAATCTCCATCTTCATCGAATCAAGCAGTAATACGGTCTGCCCGATTATTATCGATTCTCCAATTGTGACTGATACAGACAACACATTCGCTACCATCTCGGCGCGAATCGTGTGGATCTTCTGGTCTGCTTCAGTCATACGAGCAACTTACTCGGAATTATTACTCTTGCTCGTAACTCTCGCGAATTTCGACATGAGTTTGAATAAAAGTATCGGTAGAAATCTCAGTGTAGGTAATGCTCTGTGACCAAGAAATGCTCTGGACCGTTAGATCACTAGCTATCCGCTGCCGTAATTCTTGTGGTGCCGTCTCGGCGCAAGATCTTGAAAGTAAATTCCTAAATCTATGTTCGGCCATTTGTTCATCAGCACAAGGTGGGCATTCGCTCAAATGAAACTCAATGGCATGGCTTACCTTTTGGTCTTCAATTTCACCATCAATAAAGAGGATTAGGGCGTGTAACACCTCAGTGCATGGAGTTTGATGATGATTTCCACAACTCATTTGTCATCACCTGCACTTTTTATATATCCACTTTCAATTGCATAATCAGTTAACAAATCACGTAGCAATTTCCGGCCCCGGTGAAGACGTGACATCACAGTTCCTGAAGGTGTATCCATGATTTCGGAAATCTCTTTGTAAGAAAAACCTTCTACATCTGCTAAATACACCGCAAGACGAAACTCCTCTGGAAGTGATTGCATCGCTCGCTTTATATCGCCATCCGGAAGATTCTCCAACGCCTCAACTTCTGCAGATTTTCCTTGATCGCTGGTATGTGAGGCAGATTTGGCTAATTGCCAATCTTCGATCTCTCCATCCGCAATTAATGGTTGACGTTGATTTTTACGATAAATATTTATAAAAGTAGTAGTTAAAATTCGATATAGCCAAGCTCTTAAATTTGTTCCCTCTTCAAATTGATGGAATGAATTAAAAGCTTTGGCATATGTTTCTTGAACTAAATCTTGGGCATCCTCAGGATTTTTTGTCATCCGTAGTGCTGCGCTATAAAGAGCGTCCAGAAATGGCAATGCATCTTTTTCAAACCTTGCTTTGCGCGCGGTGGAACTTTCATTGTTTTTTGCAATGGCATTATTTCGCGCTAAAGGTTCCAGGGAGCCATTTGATTGGCTATCTGTACTTTCAAGATCTTTTGCGCGCGTCACAAATGGTGACTTTACACTCATATTTAGATCAACAATTGGGCGGTTTGCCTTATTCCCACTAGTTGCCATTACTTCTCACTACTTCACCACTAGTCCCCGCTACTTCCCCACCTGGTTCGCCTAACTCCCTGTCCTGGAGGAAGGTATGGGAGGTGGGACTACTCCAGATCTTTTGATGCAACTACTCTCCGCGAATTACTTTTACTTACTTCTACTTACAAGAGGGTTTGCGCTTCACCTAACGGAATCTGCGTCAACAAAGAAGGGTCATTATTTCGAGTGAAGTTAACTTGATTAGAGACTGGGTATGCATTTAAACCAGCGTTCTCGGGCGTTAAACCTTGACGAATCAAATCTCGAGCACTTACTTCATCATTAATTTTTGGATCTAACCATCTTTGCCAATCTTCTTTCGGTAAAAAAAGTGGCATGCGATGATGAATACTTGCAAGAAAACCTTCTGCCTCTTTTGTAATTATTGCGGCTGTTCCATTTTCATAAATTCCAGCTATTGCTAATTGCTTTTTATCGTTCCGCTGAATAAAAAATGGTTGCTTGCTTGGGTATTCTCCTAATTCGGTAGCCCACTCAAAATATCCAGTTGCCGGAATGAAACAACGGCGAGCGCGGAATGCAGATTTGAATGATGGCTTCTCGTGAACAGATTCACTTCGAGCATTAATAGTATTTGCACCTGTAAATCCGCTTTTTGCCCAAGTTGGAATTAATCCCCATTTCATAATCTCCAACCGCTGTTCAACAATTACATAAATATCTGAGGTCGGCGCAACATTCCAACTTTGATTTAACTCACGCTCTGGTACTCCGACTAAAGCGAACTCCGTTGCGATCTCATCAATACTTGCCGTCGCGGCAAAACGTCCACACATAAGCGAATTCTACGCAAGCCTACGCAAGCCTACGCAAGCCTAAGACTGGATAGCCGCGTTACCTCGCATCAGTATTACCAAGAGCATCGATCTACATCCGTATCGAAGTACATATCCTTCATAGGCCACATATGGATTCAATTGATCTTGATCCACAACCTATATTAGGGATGGGGTCTGACATTTACTAGATCTTGAACAGATTTAGTCATACTGGGGGGTTACCACCAATTGTATTAAGTAAATATACAGTTATGGTTTATAGATGAATAAGAGACAAATTGCATTCTTATCAATACTTTCTCTTTTCCTGTCCCTCCCTTTAACACCTGTTAGTGCTGCAGCTAAAGCTAAAGCAGGAGGCACTTGTTCTAAGGCAGGTATTACATCAGTTGCAGCTGGCAAGACCTATACATGTGTTAAATCTGGAAAGAAGTTAGTTTGGAACAAGGGAGTGGCAGTTGCTGCTTCAAACCCAACTCCTGCCACTACACCAACTACCGCAGCTAATGACGCAATGCTTTGGGGAAAATACAGCTGGGTTAAACCAACCTCTTCATCTTCTGTTGTGACTGCTGCAACTGATAAATTTAAAGCCTATGTGGCAGTAACTAGAAATAAAAACACTGTAATTAAAATTATCGCCCAAGATGGAGCTGATGAAACCTTAGTCGGCTGGCTTAAAGATGCAGCAAATCTAGTCTTAAAGGCATTTGATTATCCAAAATTAAGTAAACCATTTTTAGTAGTAGTTGCCGTTGATCGTGCATGGGTAGAAAAAACTTATATCGAAAATGGTTGGGATAAAGAATGGGCAAAAGATCTTGCCGTAGGTATGAGTGCGCCCGGAGGTGCTATTGGCAATAAAAGCAATCTTTATGACTCGAGTTTAATTACAAGAAACAACTTACTAGTGAATGATAAATTGGGAATGATGCAGATGGCTGGACATGAGTATTTTCACTCAGTTCAAACTTCACTTGCAGGTGAAATAGCAGACGCTTCTGGAAGCAAAATTCCTAACTGGTTCTTGGAAGGTTCGGCAGTTTTTATAGGATTACAAAACGCAAGTTACTTTGGATGGGCTGATTATACTACTGAAGGTAGGAAATTTGCTCTCGATCGTTCTAATGCCCATCCAACTAAATCATCTCTACTATCAGAAGCAACAAAAAATAATGACACCCCCGAAGATGCCGATCCTTACGGAATTGGTGCGATCGCAACTGAGTTCTTAGTAGCTAATGTTGGTATGGAGAAATGTATGGACATTTACACCAACTTGGGTAAGAAGAAAAGCTTTGCAGATTCATTTAAAACTGCAACTGGGGTTGAATTAACTGATTTTTATACAATGTTTGAAGAGGTACGCCCAGTTTTAGGAATTCGGCGAAGTTGATACACATCCAAGCTTTGGACATATCCCTAGGAATCACTTACATAAGTGGGTTGTGAGGGACTCGAATTACATACCTACACATGGCCACATATGGATTCAATTGATCTTGACTCATCTCCCATTGTAGAGATGTGGTCTGACATTTTCTAGATTTTGAACAGAATTGGGATAGATATGACGGGTTACCCCCATTGTATTGAGTAACTAACAGTCTATGGTTTAGAGATGAATAAGAGACAAATTGCATTCTTATCAATACTTTCTCTTTTCTTATCCCTGCCTTTAACACCTGTTAGTGCTGCAGTTAAAGCAGGAGGCACTTGTTCTAAGGTAGGTATTAAATCAGTTGCCTCTAGCAAGACCTTTACATGTGTTAAATCTGGAAAGAAGTTAGTTTGGAACAAGGGTGTGGCAGTTGCTGCTTCAAAGCTCTGGGAAAAATACAGTTGGGTTAAACCAACCTCTTCATCTTCTGTTGTGACTGCT
>Ga0194050_1000898_pt1 | contig 10327 bp, 8 predicted proteins | sample SepL2310m_MetaG_FD_148657 | JGI IMG/M metagenome (GOLD analysis project Ga0194050, IMG submission 148657) | Anoxic zone freshwater microbial communities from boreal shield lake in IISD Experimental Lakes Area, Ontario, Canada - Sep2016-L239-10m | ecosystem: Environmental > Aquatic > Freshwater >...
GAGCACATCCGTGAGATTGCAGGCATTGATCATGTTGGAATCGGTGCTGACTTTGATGGTGCCACCAATTTTCCTGTGGGATTAGATAATGTCTCGACCTACCCAATGTTGATGGACACACTCACCAACCGTGGTTGGTCAGCTCCAGAACTTGAGAAGCTGGGCTCTGGCAACATTCTTCGTGTTCTTCGTGGTGCAGAGGATGTGGCAGAGAAAAAGTAAGCGCCTTGCACTCAAGTGGAAGTTAGTTGCGCCTGAACTAAGTATTGCTTAAGTCTTCGAAATCTATTAAAGACCTAAATGACCTGGATTAAGTATGCCCTCAGGATCCATAACATTTTTAAGCTTTCTTAGTAAGTCATGCTGAGTTCCTAAACTCTTTGCAATGAAATCTTGTCGAGCCAGACCCGCACCATGATGGTGGGAGATTTCGCCCCCCAGCTCGGTGACTACTGTCATGGCCGCATCCCAAATTTTCCGCAAACGAAGCACGGCTTGTTCATCCGTATCAGTCTTTCCTAAGAGAATGATGTAGAGGGAAGCACCATTTGTGTAAACATGAGAGAAGTGACCTAAGACTGTGTCCGACAGTGGTATGAGTTCTTTAACTAGACGTGAATAGAGGTTCTCTATATCCGACCAATTATGGGCGACTTCAATTGTTTCAGCATAGCCACCCTTTGATGCAAGGATATTTTCTACGGAAGAAAAATCAAATCTGCGTTTGTACCAGTTTTCTACAGGTACCGATCCAATTGATACTCCACCTGAGCTCTCTATGATCTTAGAAGACTCCAGATGTTCTGCTTTTGTAATACTCGTTAATCCCTCATGAGTTAAAAACAGAACGCACTTATTCGCTTCAATACCAGGAACTGCAAATTGAGCCTCTGCTTCATCATAAAACCTCACAAGTGAAGGGCGAATGCCAGATTGCATTATTTCCCTCATCGCTACTATTCCTGAATTCACACTCGGCATTAACCATGCCTCACTCAATTGAATCTCTGATTTTCTATAGACTTTCAAAGTTACTTCCGTTATCACTGCAAACATTCCTTCAGTTCCCAAAAACAATTCTTTCAAATTAGGGCCCACTGCAGCTCTGGGTTTTTGTCCAACTTGAATCTCAGTGGAATCACTGAGGATTACAGAGAAACCAACTGCTGATTCTTCAATTCCGCCAAATTTGGTTGATAATTGCCCGGTTGCCCTTGTTGCTACCCATCCTCCGATAGTAGATCGAGACAATGATTGTGGGAAGAAATTCATAGTCAGCGATTTCTTGTTCAGCCACTCCTCAAGATCTGATCCCCTCATTCCAGCCGAGGCGCTCACAGTCATATCCGAAATACTTAAAACTGGTTCAGAAACTATTTTCGATAAATCAAGCACTATTCCACCTTGGGTAGCCAGAGATTGTCCAGTTACCGAAGAACCTAATCCTCGCGCCATTATCGGCACTTGATTATCTTTTGCTACTTTTAAAACACCTAAAATCTCTTTCTTCGATCCAGGTGTTACGACGATATCGGGTCTGAATTGGTGTATTTCCATTTTTTTCTCTAGCGCAGAGACAGGCCAAGCATCGTGACTGTATTCATCTAGAATCTCTTTCTGAGTAGCAATATTTTCCGGTAGCATCATACTTTGAAGGGCTAGAACTACATCTGCAATCACTTGTCCGCTTCTTTTTGAAGAATTGTTTGTCATCATGATCCAGACGCTAACTTTGCATCTATCAATTCTTTAATAGCATCAAGTGATACGCAATCATCAATTGTTACTTTTGACGGATTATTCAGAACTCGCGAATGTTCTGCTCCTGGATCTCCAAGACTTGAAACTACTAAAGCGGCATCTGTGAAGTCATCATGCTCGGTAAATGTGCTCACTGTTACCAAGCATGGAAGGCCCGCAGCAATGGCTGCTCGTGAACCAATTCCACTATCCTCAATTGCAATTGTTCGCTCAATATCAAACTCACCCTTTGTGACAGCAAGCTGGTAGATATCTGGGGCAGGTTTCTTTTTTGAAACTATGTCCCCGGCAAAAACTGCAAAGCTAGCTGATAATTCAGGACCCAGGACATGAGCCAGAATGGCTCGAACTGAAACTTCTGCAGAAGTGGAAGCCACTGCAAAGCTCCAACCCTTCTGGGATGCCTCACTCACAAGTCTTTTGACGCCAGACCTTGCTGGTACCGCTCCTTGCTTCACAATTTCAACATAGTTGCTTGTTTTCTGCAGATGAAGCTTTGTAATCAGGTTGTCTTGATCCTCTGATGCGGCGCTCCATTTTGTATTGGCTAGAGCACCATTTTCTGCAAACAAACTTCTGAGTCGTTCTTTCCCGCCACCTATTTCTAGTAAGACTGCGTACTCTTCAACGCTCCATTGAACTGGAAGCTCAAGTTGTTTGAAGGCAAGATTAAAGGCTGGAAGGTGACCATGCTTTTCCGTGTCAGCCAGAACTCCGTCGCAGTCAAAAATTATTCCATACCCATTTTTCATTGAATTCTTCCAGAGCTCCCAAATAATCTCATGTGCTCAGTTGCCATTCCCGCCACTGCGTTTTGAACTGTCGAAAATAGCTTAAGTGGATCCCATTTGTTGGTTTCCTCAGCCTTCTTTAAGTACTCTAATGAAGACTGCATAAATACTTCCTTTAATGCTGTTGAAATATTGATCTTTGCACAACCAAGGGCAATGAGCTCAGTGAACTGTGCAGGCGACATTCCTGATCCCCCATGCAGGGCGAGAGGAATACCTGTGGCATCATAAATTTTTTTGACTCGATCAGCATCTAAAACTGGCTCAACAAGGTATCTTCCATGCGCATTTCCAATAGCTGGCGCAAAGACATCAACCTGACTCTCTGCTATGAAATTTAGAGCCACTTCGAGTGGTTGAATTCGATCAACTTCATCTGATCCGATGCCATCTTCCACTCCGGTTATAGATTCAATCTCTCCCTCTACATGTGCGCCATATTCTCTGGCTTCTGCGACGACAAGTTTGGTCTGTCGTAAATTTTCCTCTACCGGTAGCTTCGAGGCATCAAAGAGAACTGAATTCCAACCCAGCTTAAGACACTCGGAAATCACTTCTCGCTCTGGACAATGATCTAGGTGAAGGACCACTGGTACAGAAATCTCTTCTGTCATGCTTAGCCACATTGACCATAGAACTTTGGAACCAATTGCACGGACAGTTTTAACCGAAGTTTGAACAATGATTGGCGATTTTTCTGCTTCAGCAGCGCTTAGTACTGCCGCCATGCTTAAATCATTGACAATATTTATGGCTGGTACTCCGTACCCGCCGGCTAGTGCCGGGGCAAGAACCGCATCAAGCGTAGATCGGACCATCAAATTCACCCCTTCTAGTAGGAAACCGTCAATGTACAGCAAAAAGCAGTTCTTTGCATAATCAAGTGCCATTAAGATTGAAAGTCAAGAGCCGGTGCGAGGCCCTCTTGAAATCACGTACTCCTGAATTTGGCCAGCAAGGAAACTGCTTCTTGATACGTTTTGAGAAATGCTTTGTATTGGGCATTTCTAGTGTCGTGTGGAGTGTAAACCTCGGTTGGGTTCAAGTGAGCGCGAATGGTGTTCTGGACTTCATCTATCTCCCCCACCGCCAATGCTCCCAGCAAGGCGGTCGCCAAATTTGCTGGAGAAATGTCCCCGAGACTTTCATAAACCCTGCCCGTCACATCGGCTTTGATCTGCAAGGCAGTATGGCTACCCGTACCTCCACCAAAGACAATCACAGGAGAGTTTTGTTCTTGTGGAAGTGACATCGCATCAATTGCAATGGCCGATTCAAAAGCTAACGCCTCCAAAACTGCACGAGCAAGATTTCCACGACCGTGGCTCCATTCAAGTCCCAACCAGGAACCTCTAATGGAAGTTCGAATTGGACCATTTTGTCCACCTAAGTGTGGAACAAAAAATAGACCGTCAGAGCCTGGTTCGATGGTGTCGACTAAAGCGTCAAAATCTTTTTTAAGGGAGTTTGAATTAAAAATTAAGAGGTTCTCAGCCCAATTGCGAGTATGTCCACCACCAATTATCACGGATTGTTGTTGCCAATTCTTTTCCAAAACAGAGGGCACAACATCAAATCTTCCAGCGATATCTGGCTCAAATTTATCCGTATAGTGGCTCAAAACTAAATATGTTCCTGCGCTCTCACCAAAATCTCCGGACGATGATAAACCCGCACCTAAGAAACCTGCCGCCTGATCACCCAAGCCTGCCACAATTGGAATCCCTGAAATTAAGCCAGTCTTTTGGGCAACTAGTGAACTTAAGCCGCCAACGATTGTTGAACTCGAAACAATCTTTGGTAGATATTCTTCCGATACTTCTAGTTTTTGAAGCAACTCCGGGCTCCACTTGCTGTTCTTGGTATCACTTAGACCAAAAGCCCATAGAACTGTGGGGTCCACAAAGGCCTCATCTGCCTTTAAACCGGCTAAATGAGCGCCAACAAGTCCCCCGGCTGTTACAAATTTGCTTGTATTTGATTTCAATTTTGGATCATGTTCCAGGTGCCACCTGATCTTGGCTGCTATTACCGGTGATCCGCTTCCAACTAACTCCCTGATGCGCGCTTCAGATGATTGAATCATCGCATCCATATATTTTGAAAATCTAGTATCTAAGGTTGTTGTGTATGGGGTTGTAGGTGCTCCATCAGCATTTATACCTACGGTTCCGCTAATCATCGCATCAACTGTGATAGCAACGATGTCTTTTGGTGAAATAGCTGCCCGAGTGACGGCAATTTTTAGTGATTGATCGACTGCATCCAAGATTTCAAAAGCGTCATATTCAGCTACGCCTGGATGGGGCTCTATTGGTTGGTAGCTGGCCTTTCCCTCGCCAACAATATTTCCTTGTAAATCATAGATAGCTGATTTAGTCGAGCTTCCACCTACATCGATTCCAATCGTATATTTTTTATTCATAGTGGCGCCAAACGACCGATTTTGGGATGCCAGTAATCAAGTTTCACCAACTCTGCCAAAAATTCTTGGTACCTGCTATCTCTTTGCTTAATCATTCTTTCACTTGGCTCGAAAGCAGGATGATATTGCACAACCATTTTTGCGGTTGCAGAAATTTTACTGGGGTCGCCAGCCAAAGCAATAATTGCAGCACCAAGAGCAGAGCTTGTCTCAAATGGCTTCACTGTTGGTCGACCAAGAGTTTCTGCTCGAATTTGCAACCAAAAAGGATTCGAGGCACCGCCACCCATTGAAACTTGCGGTCCAACAACAGTAGCAAAATCTTGAATTGTTTCCATTGCAAGTCTTTCGATAAATGCAATGCCCTCCAAATACCCAAGAAAGGCGTCAATTGGATTACTGGAATTTCCCTTTTCAAATCCGACTGCTGTTGGGTTTGAAAAAGGGAAATACTCCCCTTTGGTGGCAAGTGGTAAAACTAAAATACTACTTTGCCCAATTTCTTCTGCTGCAGCGCTATATTCTTCAAAATCAATGTGTGGGAATCTTTGGTTGATCGAATCCCCACCACAATGGGAAGTCGCAGATACCGACCAATCACCGTTCCAGGCTCGATGACTGTATAAACCAGAAGAAAAATCCTGCAACCTCTCCGCGGTATTGCCCTTAATGCTTAATCCCGTACCAATAGTTGTTACCCATTGACCTGTCTCAACAACTCCAGCTGCAATTTGTGCACCCATTGCATCTGTAACTCCTGCTAAAACTACGCACGTCTTTGGCAGGTGCGTCTGCAGTGAAACAGCGTCGCTTATCGCGCCGAGAGCGGTTCCTGGTGCCACTATGGGAGGCAATAGCTCAGTATTCATGCCCAAAAGTGAAAGCGTTGCAGGCCAAGATTTAGTTGTCATATCTGCACCTGATTTTAGGGCATTTGTAAAATCTGTTTTAGGGCTTTCTCCAGTTAACTTTAAAATTAACCAATCACCAGCACTGACCACAAATTTGGTTTGAGCCCAAATATCAGGCTTGTGGTGTTTCATCCACATAGCTTTGGCCAATGTGAAAGTTGGTCTAATTTCCAAATTCAAATTAGGGCCATGTTTAGCAAAAACTTCATTCGCTTGTTTTGCTTCCTTAACTGCTCTTTTGTCATTCCACATTATGGCTGGATAGAGTGGCTCGAGATTTTCGTCCAAAAGCAATAAAGTCCCTGAAGTCGCCACAACACTGATTCGCAATACTGTTGAAAAGGGAGTCCTGCTCGAGAGCTCTTCAAAGCATTCGCAAATGCACTTCCACCAATGGTTTGGATCCTGCTCATGTTCGCTATTTCCTAGATTTTCAATTGCCCATTTTCGCTCAGCAGTTGAAACTACTTTACCAATTTCATCTATCGCTACAATTCTTACCCCTTGGCTTCCAACATCAATACCAATGAAGTGCTTCATCAAAATTAACCTGGCTCTCGTTTCTTAAGTTTTGAGGTTAGATTTAGGAAGTTTTGTTTGTCATATCTGAGAAAATTTTCGCCCCAGCTTTTGCTGTTGCTCCTTCGTGCACAACTGCAGAAAGTCCAGCCAGAACGGCAGCAGGTGAGATAGATGAGTAAATTCTGCGGCCAAACATCACACCGGCACCACCTGCCTGAACAGCCATGTGTGCAAGCTCCATAGTCTCAAGAATGCGATCATCACTTGCTGATCCTCCAGCTAAAACTAATGGAACTGTAGTTTCGCTTGCTATTTTTTCGTAAGCCTTAATATCTCCAGGCCAAATACATTTCACAACATCCGCACCGATTTCTGCAGCCATTCGACAGTACCAAGCTAGAAGTTTTGCGTTTTCAACTTGACTCTTGTCAACATAATCATCCACCGCACGTGGCTCTATGATCAGAATAATTCCATATTTGCTACATTCAGCTGCTAATCGGGCATTACGTTGGATCTCTTCTTTCTCTAATTTATTATCTTTATGCCCAACGTATAAATATGTCATGATTGCATCTGCCCCGGATGAAACAGCGTTTTCAACTGTTGTCAGTTCAGAAATATTACCTTCTGATATTCCCTCGGTACCTGGGGTAAAAATGGGCCGTCCGAAAGATTTCCAATCCATATGAATAACTAAACTTGGCTTTTCTCTGCCAATGAAAATTTCTTCAATCTTTTCAACAGATCCGGGAGCTAGCATGATCCCGTTAGCGCCGGCAAGTTGCCCTAGGCGCTTTTTCATCTCTGAATTATTTTTTAAGCCCGATGGTGCACCTGTAAGTACTGCGTGTGATGCAGCCACAATGATAGTTCGCCCAGAAACAGGGTTGAGAATTCTCCCTAACCTTATTTTTTTACCTGTGCGAGCATCCATGCTTAACACCAACTCTCATAAATCTTCTTGGCCTGCCTGCGACTAAAATTTTGATACGCGGGCGAAAAAAGAATAGTCCGATAACTGCATATTATACAGTATTGTTAGCGTGCATGTAGTAATGTTTGGATCGAAATTCTGAGTCACATCCGCTCAAGGTGTCTATCAGAGCTCTAACTCTTTTTGGTCTTCTTGGCCCCTGAATATTTAGGAGATACCGTGCCCCATCGCTGGTTACCTCTCAAGGCCACCTCTTTTCAAAAAGCGTTGACTGCGGTCTCCCTAGATATTTTGCAGGCTGGGATTGGTGGCAGATTAACTCCCTCTATTCAGATTCAAGAAAAACTTGAAGTTGGGTCAGGCACGGTTCAAAAAGCATTGCAAGAATTGAGCGAAAATGGTGGTGTTGTTTTACGTGTAAAGGGCCATCAAGGAACTCTGGTGATTGATTATAATCCGGCAATATTATGGAGATCTGCTCAACTTGCACCCCTTAGAATTTCTTTAACTCCTCCAGGCGCGCTGGAATTAGGTGCTCTCTCTTTGAATCTTAGAAATCAATTTCGAAAATTTGGCCTTGGAATGGAATTTGATTACATTCAGGGCGCTCAAAATAGATTAGATACCCTTTCAAAGGATTTGCATTCCACTGCCCTGATTTCTATAGGTGCGGCTAAATCCCGTAATCTATTGAACAATAAGAATTACTCAATTTTAGATTTTGGGCCTGAAAGTTACTATCAACGAGATTCGCTGCTTGTGCTAACTTCGCCAAAAATCTCAAATCCAAAAAAACTACGAGTGGCTTTGGATAAGACTTCATATGATCATGAAACTCTCACTTTAGATGAATTCGAAAACAAAGCGGGGGTGGAATACGTCAATTGTCCTTTCCCTGAAGTGCCTTCAGCAATTCTTGCCGGAAAAGCTGACATTGGTATCTGGCATCGCGTGCAAGCCGTTATCCCCCCAGAGCAAGCAGGGCTGAAGGTTTCTCAATTAGGGTCAGGCTCCCTGAGCCACAAGAAATCATCGATTTCGAATGCGGTTCTCATTTGGCCCTCTTCTCTCAAGGAGATAACTGCCTTGCTGGGAATGATCGACATAAAGGAAGTAAGAAAAGAACTCCAAGCAACAGCTAAGGTGAAAGTCTCAAGCAAGGGTCGATAGAAACAGGGTGGGTTTCTCCCACCTCTAATTTTGTGCTCAACTCTCCCTTTATAACAATTGTGTAACGAATCGTAAGCAATAATCCGATTTATGCATGTTCGACTATACTTCCAAAAAAGCAACACATTGAAAATCGGCAACGTTTTGCGCTTCGCAAAATGGGCCCATTAACTGGAGGGTTTATGCAATGAAAAAAGGAAAATTACTCGGCCTTGTTGGCGTAGCGGTCTTTGCCTTAGTTTTGAGTGGCTGTTCATCAGGTGGCGACAAAGCTGCAGATTCAGCAAAGGAAATTAAATCAATTGGAATTACTGTTGGAGATATAAGCAATCCTTTCTGGCTCGCAATGACAAACGGAGCTAAGGAATCTGCAGCAGAAATTGGCGCAACAATCAGCGTTCAAGACGCAGCGCAGGATTTAGCAGTTCAAACTGCACAGATTGATACGTTCATCACACAGAAAATGGATCTAATCATTGTCGGTGCGGTAGATAGTGTTGGAATTGCACCTGCAGTTGAAAGAGCGCAAGCCGAAGGAATTTTAGTCGTTGCTGTAGGAGATAAAGCTCAAGGAGCTTCAACTTACGCAGCAGTTGATAACAAAAGTGCTGGTGTAGTTGCCTGTGAATATATGGCTAATGAAATCGGCGGTAAAGGTGAAGTTGCAATCATCGATGGAACTGCAGTTTCTGCTGTAATTGAACGTGTAGTTGGTTGCGAAGAAGCACTTGCAAAGTTTCCTGATATTAAGGTTGTTGCAAAAGTAGCTGGTGATAATGCAATTGGTAAAGGACAAACAATCGCAACAGATATTCTTACTGCACATCCTAAGTTGAAGGGTATTTTTGGAATCAACGATCCAACAGCATTAGGAGCACTACTTGCAGCTCAAGATGCAAAGTTTAAGACCCTGATTATTGTTGGGGTAGACGGTGCTCCATCAGCTGTCGCAGAACTATCAAAGCCTTCTTCAATGTTTAAGGGATCTGCTTCTCAAGATCCACGAGCAATGATCAAGGCTGTGTTAGCAGCAGCCCAGGTGGTAATCGGTGGCGGAGATTGGCCGGCAGATGGCATCTTGTTGCCATCTGAATTCATTACTAAGGCCAACCTCAGCACTTATAAGGGATGGTCTTAAATAGGACGGATGAGTCCTAAGTAGGCCAGGTGGATTGGTAACTAGCATGTATTTGTTGGTTACCAATCCTGCCCCCTAGATTGGGTTACAAATCCTGCCCCCTAGATTGAACGGAGAAGGTCTTTTCTATGTCCAAGGATGAGCAACTTCTTGTACAAATGCAGAACGTTTCAAAAAACTTTTCTGTGACGAGAGCTCTCGCTAATGTAAATTTTGAACTTAAAGCTGGCGAAGTGCATGCCTTAATGGGTGAAAATGGTGCCGGCAAGTCCACTTTGATGAAAATACTTGCAGGAGTACACATTGCAGATGAGGGAAAAATATTTATTCGTGGAAAAGAAGTTAAGGTAGAAGATCCCAGCGCAGCAAAAAAATTAGGTATCGCATTTATACATCAGGAATTAAGTATCGTTCCAAATATGACCGTTGCTGAGAATCTTGCTTTGGGTAATGAACCCCAGACAAAATGGAGATTCTTAGATAGAAAGAAAATCTACGACGAAGCAATCGAGAAAATAGCGCGTGTACGAGCTCCTATTGACCCTTCAGAACTAATGGGCAATTTATCTCTAGGTACACAACAGATTCTTGAGATAGCGCGGGCCATATCAATGAATGCCCAGATTCTTATTTTGGATGAACCCACAGCTGCACTTTCTTCATTTGAATTTT